>OGFR01000898.1_pt1 | contig 17311 bp, 18 predicted proteins | sample 1571001 | NCBI WGS metagenome assembly OGFR01 (sample SAMEA2582064, study PRJEB24529) | metagenome | biome: Human gut stool | place: China | collected 2011 | reverse complement strand
AATGGTCAAGAACGTATGGCACATACATTGATGTATCAATTACTTTCTTTGTCTGCGCCACACGGAATATTTTGAATTATTGAAAAGTCAGGCGCTGATTTTGCTGCTGATTTGTCTGTTCACTACTTTGCTGACTTTTTTTGCCACTGTTTTGACAGTGCAGGGAGTTCAGAAATTAATAAGGAGGGGAAATTAGTATGAATGAAATTATTGCTTCTCCTTTATTCTCTATATTTCTATGTATCATTGCTTATAAAATCGGATTGCTGATTCAGCAGAAGACGAAATTGGCAGTCGCCAACCCATTGCTGATTGCAATTCTGATTGTGATTGTTTTTCTGAGTGCTGCCGGCATATCCCTTGATCAATTTAATCAAGGCGCTTCGTTTATCTCAATGTTTCTCACACCTGCTACCTGCATGTTAGCCCTATCTATTTACCGCCAGGCTGATAAACTTAAAAAGAATCTAATTCCCATTCTAGCCGGCACTTTAGTGGGATCCATCGTATCCATGACTTCTGTTATGCTGCTTTGCAATGTATTTCAGCTTGATGAAGCAATGGCTTATTCGCTGATTCCCAAATCAGTAACCACTCCCATTGCCATGGACGTCAGTGCTTCTTTAGGCGGCATCGTACCGATCACCATTGCCGCTGTGATTATAACCGGCATAATTGGGGCTGTTTTAGCGCCAACCTTAATTAAAATTTTTAAAATTAAAGATCCTGTTGTTCGCGGCATTGCCATCGGCACCTCTTCGCATGCGCTCGGCACATCAAAAGCATTGGAAATCGGTGAGGTTGAAGGTGCAATGAGCGGTATTGCTTTGGGCCTTTGCGGAATTATCACTGTGATACTTTCACTTGTATTGGCACCATTTCTATAATCATTGCTTTCATAATATATCAGTTCTATATATCAGTTCTGATCAATAAAAATGCATTATTATCACCATCCGCTATCCGGACAGCTAAATAATGCATTTTTTTATTATTTATGAATAATGACCCGCGTTCTTTTTCTGATTGTAGATAAACGTTTTGCCGCTGATCTTTTCAAACGATCATCATGTATCTCTACCCGTCTTAAAAGCTCATTCATGTGACGGATTTGTGCAGGTTTAGGTCTTGCAATCGCAACCTTTTCAATTGGCGCGGAAACGATTGGCTCACTAACCGCTGATGTTTCAGCCTTGTTTTTCTTTTCCTGACTTATTTTCACGATTTTGGACACTGCACTGATTGCCACACCAGCCATTCCGATACCAATAAATACAGTACCAATTGTCTTAAGCATACTCATGGAATCACTCCTTATTTATTTTTTTAATAATATCTAATACTTGATCTACCGTATCAATCAGCATATCCGCTTGATCTTGATGGAAACCATACTGAGCAGCCCGTATGGCAGCTACTGATAAACCGCTGCCTTTTGCCGCCGCTATACCAGTATCTGAATCTTCAACGACTAGATATTCATCTGCTTCATACCCAAGCGCATCTCTGGCTGCATTATAAACAGCTGGTTCCGGCTTTGATTTAGGATAATCTTCACCGCTGACTATCAGATCAAACATGTTTTCTAAACCGCAGATACGAATCATTTCATTAATACTTTTTTTAGGAGAAGTTGAGACGATTGCAGTTTTAATATGCTGCTGCTTTAACGAACGCAGTGTTTCTTTTACCCCCGCGTTCAATATTTCATCATAGGGGAAATGATAAGTTTCTGAAAATTGTTTATAAACATCAATGATTTTTTCCAATTCAGCGTCTGACTTCTCTGGGAACAGCTTCTGCATGATGACATCCAGATCGAGCCCAGCAAAAGAATTCATTCTTTCTTTTGTGAAATGATAGCCATATTGGCTGAAAAAATCAATTTTACGCTGACTATAAACCGGCTCTGAGTCAATCAGAACACCATCCATATCAAATAATACCGCTTTAATCATAGGCACCTTCCAGACTTTTTAGATAATAAGCTTGCATCGTTCTCTCTCCTATATGCTTCATCATATACTTCTTACACACGAATGTCAATTACACCTGATTTTACTGATTCTGGCGTTTGCGCTGTTCAAGATGAATGGCTAAAACAGCTATGTCCGCAGGATTAACCCCCGATATTCGGGAAGCCTGACCTACGCTTGCCGGCTGAATTGCCTTTAGCTTCTGACGGCCTTCAAGTGATAAATTTTCAACCTCATCATAATTGATACCAGTCAGTTTCAGATTCTCCATCGCTTTTAGTTTATCCGCTTCTTTACGCGCCTTGCGAATATAACCTTCATATTTAACTTCAATTTCTATCTGACGGGCTGCTTCTTCAGAAATCTCCAAATGCGTATATGGTTTTAATTCATCAATTGTCACACCCGGCCGTTTCAGCAGTTCTAAAGCGCTGATTCCTTCAGTCAGCGGGTCGAAGCCAAGTTTTTCAAGATAGAGAGCTACCTCTGATTTAGAGGTGAAACGAATCGCTGAGAGTGCCTTTTCACCTGCTTCTATATCACTTATCTTCTTTTTAAAACGATCATAACGATCCTGTGAAATCAAGCCGATTTCATAGCCTTTTTCAGTCAGCCGCATATCCGCGTTATCATGGCGCAGCAGCAATCGATATTCAGCTCTTGATGTCAATAGCCGATAAGGCTCCTGTGTGCCTTTCGTAACCAAATCGTCAATCATTACACCGATATAAGCTTCGTCACGATGCAGGATCAAGCCTTCTTTACCATCAAGCTTTAAACTGGCATTGATTCCTGCCATCAATCCCTGCGCCGCTGCTTCCTCATAGCCGCTGGTACCGTTAATCTGACCAGCCGTAAACAGATTTTCAACAGCGATTAATTCCAGCGTCGGCTTTAATTGCAGCGGATCAATAGCATCATATTCTATTGCATAGGCATATTTCTTAATCCGGCAGTTTTCAAGACCTGGCAGTGAATGCAGCATTTGATCCTGAATGTGATGCGGCATTGATGTAGAGAACCCCTGAACATAAGTAGTGTCCAATGATTCCGATTCAGGCTCTAAAAATATTTGATGCCTTTCCTTATCAGCAAAGCGTACCAATTTATCTTCGATTGAAGGGCAGTATCTAGGCCCAACGCCTTTAACCAAGCCTGAGTACATGGCCGATTCTTTCAAGTTATCATTAATAATTTTATGTGTTTGCGGCGCTGTATAGGTTAAATAGCAGACATGCTGTTTCTCGAAAGGGCGAACATCCTCACGTTTAGTATCAGCCGAAAAGCAGACAAATTCATCCGTTCCCGGCTGCAGCTCGGTCTTTGAAAAGTCAATGCTGTCAGTATAAACTCTGGCGGGCGTACCTGTTTTTAAACGGAATGTTCTTAAACCAGCCATTCTTAAACTATCCGATAGCTTTTCTGTCGTCGGTTCATCATCCGGTCCGCTTGGTGTTGCCGTATGCCCAACCATAACTAAGGAGCTCATAAATGTACCGCTTGTAATGATCAGCGCTCTGCAAAGAACTGTTTCACCGGTGTTTAATCTTATGCCGACTGCTTTGCCGTCTTGAATTAATACTTCCTCAACAATAGCTTCCCGCACCTTAAGATTTTTAGTATTCAAAACCACATTCTGCATGTATTTTTTATAAGCGATTTTATCACTTTGTACCCGCAGACACTGAACACCGGGGCCCTTTGTAGTATTCAGCATTTTGAACTGCAAAGCAGTAGCATCAGCTGCTCTGCCCATTTCACCGCCTAAAGCATCAATTTCCCGTACAACGATACCTTTTGCCGGACCGCCGACACTTGGATTGCACGGCATAGCGGCAATCATATCTATATGCATAGTGAATAAGATTGTTTCTTTATTTAAACGGGCTGCCGCTAATGCCGCTTCAACACCAGCATGGCCGCCGCCCAGTACGATTACATCAACCATTTTACCAACTCCTCAACTTCCTACTATTATAGTACAATTTATATTAAATTTACCATGATTTCAATCAAAAACAGCTCACTTTCAGATTTTACACCCAAGGGAGCTGCCGCATTGATTAAGCAAACCATTTAAAATAGATTGCGCGTATGATTCTGTCAGTTAGAAACAGTTTGTGTTTAAGCAGCCAAAATTCCATGCGTGTCTTATGATTCGCATAAGGCAGCCACCTTTCCATATCCTTCATCGCGTCTGAAATTAATGCGGATGCCGCCTTTCGGTCAACCTTAAAAAACGAATTGCTGCGATCAAGATAGCATAGAATATTCACTAAAAAGCTATGATAGCAACGTGCTTTTAAAACTTCAGGGATTTGGGGATTGGCATTCAAATATTCGACAACGGTTTGATTATTCGCAAGCGTTCCCTTTAAAAAGTTCTGCTGATTATCCTTAGACAATGAATTTTGATCACAATCAATATAATGATAATAAGGCTTATTAATTAAAATCACTCGATCTATATGCTGATAATAATGTAAATTGAATATAAAATCTTCTGTATAATGAATATTTTCATCAAAAAATAAACCATTCTTTATTATTATCTCTTTAATATATAATTTATTGCAGACAGAATAAAACAATCGCAAACGATCTATTTCAAAATAATAATCTGAATCATAATAGCTTACCGGTGTTTGATCATAGACATAGTCTTTGCTTTTGCCATGTTGATCTATGCGCCGCATGCCACAGATGCAAAGTGTATTTTCAGCCGCGTATTCCATCATCGAATCTACTGTATCGGCCTCATAAACATCATCTGAATCAAGAAACATAAGATATTTACCTGCCGCTTCTTTGATACCTCTGTTTCTCGCTGATGATACACCGCCATTTGTCTGCTTAATAACTTTAATGCGTGAATCTATCGCAGCCATTGCCATGCATATTTCAGCCGATTGATCCTGACTGCCATCATCAACAACAATGATTTCTAATTGTTTATAGGTTTGAGCCTGCAAAGACTGCAGACATCTTTCTATAACTTTTTCACGATTATATACGGGTACAATGATACTTACTATAGTTTCTCTCATTTTTGACATTAATTATCAGTTCTCTTGGGTGCTGCATAGAATTCCGCCATATCCTCCAGCCGCATACACCCCAGCTGTCCGCCCATATCCAGCATCGCGCATCCGCAGTCAATATCGCTCACATTCTTGCCATGCCAAATCCTGCAGGGTTTATCCATCTGATAAGCCGCCGTTGGTGTATGTCCGATAATTACATGCGGGCCTTCAAAAGTTTCATCAGCACCGATCCGCGTCCATACAAAAACATCACGCCATGAATGACCCAGATGCTCAGCCGGATCATAATCCTCTTGATTTTCATAGCATGGAGCGCCATGCACTAAACAAAACGTTTTGCCATTTACATCCAGGATCAGCTGCAGCGGTGCCTGTTCAAGAAAATGGATTACAGCTTCTCTTTCCTTATCATTTAATGTCTCATAGCCCCTCATTGTTGGTTCACAGCCATTACGCAGCCATCGTTTCAAGGCTGTTTCATGATCCACATCCGTATCCGTATAATGATCCAGAAGCATCTTTTCATGATTACCCAAAATAAAAGTGCAATTCTTCATTCCCATAACCTTTTTCAACAATAAAATGCCATCAGGACCGCGATCCAAAGCATATATAAATGGTCAGTTTCTTTAAATTGGATTTTATCCAGCATCTGATTAAACAGCTCCAGCTGACCATGCAGGTCACTGATTACATACGTACTCATTCCTATCACCTCTGATTGTTTTCTATATTGTACCCTCTCATAAGTAAATAAACAAGGATGAGGATGCAGCAATTAAACATTCCCATAACAAAACCGCCGGAGCTGATCTCGCTTAACTGCCCAGCCAGAAAAATACCCAGTGGAATTAAGCATGAAGATGTAAAGCTTTGCAGAGCAAAAAACCGGCTTTGGATAGCTGCATCTACTTCATTTTGAAAATAAGAAATCAAAGGAATGTTTATCATCGATGTCAGGGAACCGCTGATAATCATCACCATCATAAAAATCACAAAATAAATTGCTGGACTGATACCAAGCAATGAGCTGAAGCCAAGGCATCCAAGCAGCGCACTGTTCAGCAGCAGATTAGTTTTAAGACTGAATAAGCCTTTATTAAAGCGATAAAGAATAAAAGATGTCAGCAGCATACCTGCCACAAAAAGCAGATTCGCTAGTCCATACACCGTCTCTGAATAGTGATAATTTTTAATCAGCACTGCCGGATAAAAGATTTCCTCATGCGGAGCAAAAAACAGATTCAAACAGCCAGCAATTAAAAATAAGCGAAGAACAAAAGGCTTTTTCTTGAAAAAGGGGATTAATTCCCGATAATTCCTATCCCTTTGCTGAATGTCAGCCGGCTTTTCTTCTAATTTAATGAAACATTCCATTAATCCTGACAAGCCAAAACTAACGATATTCAGCAGCACAATAGCCTCAAAACCTAAACCCGTGTAGACAAGTGTTCCAAGCAAAGGTGCCGTCAAAGCCACACCATTATCAACAATACCCTTTAATCCATTCATCCGCTGCCGGTTTGCTTCATTGCTTAATTCACTCAGCAGCACACTGGTACTGATATTGAAAGCTTGTGACAAAACCGCACTGACTGCTAACAGAGATGCCATCAGCCATAGCTCAGCATGATTCAGCACAAGAATTAAAAGTAAACCATGCAGTCCTGCCTGTGCAATATCAAGAGCTACCATGCAATGTTTTTTGTTTAGACTTTCAAGCTTCAAACCAAGCCAGGGAGCAAGCAGAACCGCAGGACATTGCATAAACGCAAACAGTGTGCCGCTCGCCGACAGCGAATCCGTCAGCTTCAGAAACATCAATGGCAGCGCGATACTCTGCATGCCATTCCCCAGCATTGACACCGCCCGGCCAAGCAGCGCCCGCTTTAAATCACTTCCAATATCGGCGGCCATCTGCAGTCCTCTTCAAACATTGATGTTCCACCAATTCCCTGCGAAGATAAACATAATCCTCATAAACCCCCATCAGGATTTCATTAACCTCCTGCTCTGTATATTCCCTTGATGCCGTAAAACATTCAGCAATTCTCTGCAGCGTAATTTGACGCAGTTCTTTCTTTTTAGGCAATGCAATCAATTTAAGCGGCATTAAGCTTTTAAACATCCGCAATTCATCATTTTCTTTCATAAGCACTCTCCTTATTTACATATATAATAAACATATTCTAATATTGTTTATTATATATGTCAACTAAAAATAAAAAGTGTGGATTAACCACACTCATTTATGTTCGCCAGTATTTACTGCAGTCCTCACTGCGGGCCATAAATCCATATTCAATCAATGCCCGGCGCAAGCTTGCGATATCATCAAAGATATTTTTTAAAATCGCATTAACTTCTTTTTCCGTATACTCATGATTTCTCTCAAAGCATTCACAAATCTTTCGCAAAGCGATAATCTTCTTCTTATCCTTTGCCGGCCACTGCTTCAGCTTTAAAGGTTCCAGTGATAGAAACAGACTCGCCATAGCCTTTGCTTCCTCATCTTCAGTGACACAATAACGTTCATCAACCATTCTGGCACCCTCATGAATCTTTACATAAGGGTCATTTTCATCAGGGTCAAATACAGATTCAGCAACTGCCAGATAGCTTTTAGCCTGTCTGGCCTTTTCCTTTAAAATAAACCGCTGATGCCGAATGGTAGCCGCTGCCACACCGGTAAGCCTTGCAATTTCATTATCCTTATATCCCTGCTTCATCGCCTTTAGAATTTCAATCTGCCGCTCTGTGCAGCCATGGCACGTATGCTCCAGCAATAAATCAAAATAATCAGGATGCGCTTGTTTCAGATGCACTATCACTGCCTTGTTTGCCTTATAGAAATGGTTATCCAATAGATAAATCTCATCCTTTGAAAACCTTTCCTGGCAGCACAGACATACAAAGCCTTCCTCATCCTCAGCATATCCGCGTTTTATTTCATTCACTGAATAATCATATATTTTCTCAAACATTGTATCACTTCCTATAAACATAGTTTAAACATGTTTACTCTGGTTTGCAACTTCTATTTCTTACCGATGTATAAAAAATGCTGGCTTGTACCATAAACCTTAGCATCCTGACTTAGCGCATAGGCGATATCGATCCATTTCGCATACTGCGGACTAGCCATGATTTCACTCTCCTTGCTGCCAAGGATATTTTCAATGCCCGCAAAAGCAAGCTCTTCTAAATCAAAACTATTCATCAGTGCCTTAGCTTCTTCAACCCCTGTAAAATAAGCCGTAGTGAAGCCCTGTTCAGCTTCATTCAATCCATTCTCCAAATAAGTCAGTAATTCTTCAGTATCAAAATCAGCATTGCAATACAGTAATGCATCTTGAATCGGCGCGTAATTTGATATAAAAGCCGCAACCAGCAAGCCTCCCTTTTTCAACAGCCGCATTGCATTCTCTATCGACTTGCGGCGGTCTGCTTCATGGATTAAATGATAAAGCGGCCCCATTAATAAAACAACATCATACGCTTCACCTTCAAATTCACTTAAGTCCAAGGCATTGCCTTTAACCGCACCTGCAAGCTCAACACCAGCTTCTTTCGCTTTAATTTTAGCCATCTCAACATTTTTGCCAGACAGATCAAGCAGTGTTACCTGATGACCTTTTTCCGCCAGATAGATCGAATATCGTCCCGGACCGCCGCCGATATCAAAGATTTTATTGTATTTATCCCAAACATTGTAGCTGTTTTCATGTCTGATCAATGCTACATCATCTGCACGTAAACCGAAGATTTCTGCATTATCATAACCAACACGTTCCACAATCTCAACATTCGCACCATCCATTGTACCAAGTGTCAATGCTCCATTCATCATAAACTTCATCATACCATTTTTCAATTTCATTCATACTCTTACCTCCACATTCAATGTATTTTGTATATATTATCACAAACATTGACTGCCTACAACATAAAAAGCAGCCGCAGCTGCTTAAAGGAAGGCATTGATAACACTGCTGATAATCGCTGATATGATAAAGATAATCCACCCTGGATGCCATAATCCCATAAAGAAACCCATCAGCAAATAAATCAATACAGTTAACTGCCATAATATACCATTAATGATTCCCTTCATTTTTTTATTTTTCATCGGTGCTTCCTGAAAGGCTTCCATCCCATTCAGACTGCCGCAGCTTTTCTCAAAGCGATCCTTTTCCATTCCCCAGTAGATAAATAAAATCACACCGATACAGACAAATACACTAAACCATGCGATCTGCATCGCTTCTACCAAATAGTTATAATAAAAAATCTCATAAATAACAGCTGTACCAAATACCCCAATGATACAACAGACAACGCCTGCAATAATACCATTTCTGAATTTACGCTGAAAATAGGATATCATCGAATTATCCTCATCGATCGGCAAATTGCTTTCATTATATAAAATTTCATCAAGGTTTAACTCACGGCGGATATCTTCAATACTGCCAAACTCAGAAACGACAATACCAAATGCTGAATCCTCATCCTTCCCCTGTTTAATTAACTCAAGATAATGTTCCTCCATATTACTTAGAATATCTCTTTTCATGTCGATTACTTCTTTAGTTTTAGGCAAACCGGAAAATACATTATCCACAAATACTCTAATTTTTTCCATATTATTTCTCCTCGATCGTTTCTCTGACAAATGCGTCAATCAGTTCTTGAGTTTCCTTCCATTCCTGACATTTACTGCAATAATATTCATACCCCTTTGGTGTTATATGATAATAAGTCCGCCGTTTCCCCAATGATTCATTACCAAAATAGGAGGTAATAAAGCCATGCTTCTCTAATCGGTTAAACACTGAATACAGTGTGGTTTCTTTAATATGATAGTAACCTTTTGACTGATCTCTGATCTGCTTATTGATTTCATAGCCGTATGAATCTTTATCAAGCAGACAAGCCAATACGATTGTATCATTATAACCACGCAATACATCACTGCTGATCATAGCGCCTCCTAACTACTCCACCTGATGAAGTACCTTCAGTATAGCACAACTACTACGACAGATAAAGTAGTTTAATAGAATTTATAAAAAAACGGAAACAGTAAAACCATTTCCGTCCTATTTCTATAATATTTTACGCATTTCACGATGAATGATGCCAACCTCTTTAAACTCATCACTGCAGAATTCATAACCCAATCGCTGATAGAATGACCAGGCATTAATTCTTGCATGAAGCATGATTTCCTGATATCCTGCCTTGGCAATTTCCTGCTGTGCGAATCTCATCATTGCTGAGCCGATCTGTCTGCCTTGATAAGCAGGATGCATACATACTTGTTTGATCTGGACACATGCTTCACTAACATTACGCCAAATCAGACAGCCAACTAAATGCCCCTGAATAAAAGCACCGGCATGGGTAAATAAATGATCATAGCGCAGGTCTTCATGTGAGAGAATCAAGCCCAGCGGTTTTCTGAGCAGATCCTCACGAAGCTGTTTCTCAACAAGGTAATCCACTGAATTCAGATCAATGAGCTTGAATTCAATCAGTTCACTCATTAACGTACGATTGAGCCATTCGGCAAATCACAGGCAGCTAATGCCAACTGTTCATCATTGGCTGTTTCACCGACTAAGATCATACCCTGACTTTCCACACCGCGCAGTTTTGCCGGTTTTAAGTTAGTCACAACGATAACCTGTCTGCCAACCATATCTTCAGGTGTGAAATGGGTCGCAATGCCGCTGACAATCTGACGCACATCACCATTGCCAACATCAATTTGGGAAACTAAAAGCTTATCCGCCTTAGGATGTTTTTCACACTTCAGAATCGTACCTGTCTTTAATTCTATTTTAGAGAAATCATCAAAAGTAATTTCCGGTTTCTTTTCCGCTTCTTCAGCTTCCTTTAGAGGTTCAGCCGCTTTTTCATGATCCTTTTCGATAGTATCCAGCATTTCCTTTGCATCAATGCGGGCAAATAGAATTTCCGGCTTTGCGATGACTTTTTTACCGCATTCCAAATGACCGAAGCTTTCACAAGTATCTAAATCAGTTACTTCCGTATTCAATTGTGCGAAAATCTTTTCCGCCGTTTCTGGCAGGAATGGTTCAAGCAGAATAGCCGCGATGCGGATCCCTTCAAGCAAATTATACAGCACCGTTGCCAGACGATCATTTTTACCTTCTTTCGCCAATGTCCAAGGTGTTGTCTCATCAATGTATTTGTTGCAGCGTTTAAGCAGAACGAAGATTTCCGCAATCGCATCACCGACACGCAGCTCATCCATCTTCTTCTCAACACCCTTAACCGCGTTCATTGCCGCCTGTTTCAATTCCTCATCCAGCGGTTCATTAGCTTCAGGATTGCTAACCACACCCGCAAAATATTTATTGGTCATTGAAATGGTGCGGTTCACCAGATTGCCGAGTACGTTCGCCAAATCAGAATTGATTCGTTCAATCATCAGTTCCCATGTAATTGTGCCATCCTGAGCATAAGGCATTTCACTCAGACAGAAATATCGCACGGCATCGACACCGAAATACTTCACCAGCTCATCCGCATAAATGGCATTGCCTTTGGATTTACTCATTTTGCCATCACCGACTAACAGCCAAGGATGACCAAATACCTGTTTAGGCAGCGGCTGTCCTAACGCCATCAGCATGATCGGCCAATAAATCGTGTGGAATCTCAGAATATCTTTACCAATGACATGAACATCTGCCGGCCAGTATTTCTTATAGTTTTCACCATGATTGCCATCCGCATCAAAGCCTAAGCTTGTAATATAGTTTGATAACGCGTCAATCCATACATAAACCACATGCTTATCATCAAAATCAACCGGAATTCCCCATTTAAAAGAAGTTCTGGAAACGCAAAGATCCTGCAGTCCCGGTTTGATGAAATTATTCAGCATTTCATTTTTTCTTGATTCAGGCTGAATAAATTCAGGATGGGATTCAATATGATCAATCAAGCGCTGAGCATATTTCTGCAGATTGAAGAAATACGCTTCCTCAGTTGCCTTCTGAACTGGCCGGCCGCAGTCAGGACATTTCCCATCAACAAGCTGGCTTTCAGTCCAGAAGGACTCACATGGCGTACAATACAGGCCTTCATATTTACCTTTGTAAATATCACCCTGTTCGTAAAGCTTTTTAAAGATTTTCTGTACCTGCTTTACATGATAATCATCGGTTGTTCTCACAAAATAATCGTAAGAAATATTCATCAGTTTATAATTCTCACGAATCACATCCGCCACACCATCAACATATGCCTGTGGTGTAACTCCGGCAGCTACAGCCTTTTCTTCAATTTTCTGTCCATGCTCATCAGTTCCTGTCTGAAAGAACACATCATATCCCTGTGAACGGCGATAACGGGCAATCGCATCTGAAAGTATAATTTCGTACGTATTGCCGATATGCGGTTTCCCTGACGTATAGGCAATCGCCGTCGTCAAATAATATTTACCTTTATTTTTCATGTCGCATCCTCCTGCTTTAATAAAAAAAGATTCCGCCAAAGGACGAAATCTCGTGGTACCACCTTAATTTGTGTACATCGTACACCTCATCTGCTTAACGCGCAGTTACGTTTTTTCCTAACGATTCAGAAAAACAGTTCAGGAGCCATCTTCATACCCTTATCCCTGCGGATTTCCACCAGCCATCCGCTCTCTGTCAGTTCATCAGGTACTACTCTTTCCGTCTTAACCTTTACTTGATTATTATATGCAATTATTTTTCTTTAATCAAGTAAAAGTCAATGTTTCCTTATTTAAACCATGACTAAACAATCAAAAAGTATTATTTTATCTTCATTGAAGGCAGTTTATCTGTCATAAATATGAGATAACGGTCACTGAAAGTATGCAGACCAATTATAAAGAATAACGACAGCTCCATCCCTATAAAGCCGAAGAACTGAATGAGAAGCCAAGGTATCAGCCCCTGCATCACATAGATGCCGCAGCCATATGGGTGACAGTCAAAAAGCGCCTCGCCATTGGTTGCCTTACAAAATCTAAATATCGTAAGAAACGTTAACAATGGCATTAATCTTACATATGTATGATAAAATTCAAGACTGACGGCATTGCTGAGCAGAAACACAAAACAAATAGCCCAGAGTACATAGGGCGAAAATTGGATCAGCAAATCGACCATGATGCAGTTCAGACGGTCAAACATTCGATCACCTCATGGCATTTTATGCTTAGGACTGCTTATAAATGCACAAAATCACTCACTCAGCTAGAATAAACAAAAGCAGTATCTCTGCATGAAAGATACCGCTTTATACTACATCCTTTAATTATTCAATATCACCGTTGCATTCGATACATTTTTTATACCAGTAAAAAGAATCTTTTTTGTATCGTTTATTGGTTCCCTTACCCTCATCATCTCGGTCAACATAGATTACACCATAGCGCTTACTCATTTCCATAGGCCCGCATGAGACAATATCGATGAAGCCCCACATCGTATATCCCAACAGATCAACGCCATCAATGACTGCCTCTTTCATTTGCGCGATATGGGTTTTCAAATAATCAATTCTATATGGATCGTGAACAGTCCCGTCAGCTTCAAGGATATCTTTAGCCCCTAATCCATTTTCAGCAACAAATACCGGCAATTGATAACGATCATAAATCTGATTCAACGTAATACGCAGGCCAACCGGATCTTTCTGCCATCCCCATTCACTGGTTTCTAAATATGGGTTTTTATTAGCCATGATCAGATTACCCGCCGTCTTCTCCCAGCCTTGTTTAGTGGTAGAAACCTGTGAAAAATAATAGGAGAAGGCTGTGAAGTCAATCGTATTTTCACTTAAAATCATATCATCGCCCGCTTCTTTTTTAATCTGAATGTTTTCTTTATCAAAATACCGTTCAATATAGGCAGGATATTTTCCTCTTGCCATTACATCCAGATAGAACCAATTTGAATATTGATCATCTAAAATCATCTGCATCACATCGTCAGGATGACAAGTAGCCGGATATGTTGTGAATCTGGCAATCATACCGCCAATCATTGACCCCGGCAAAATCTCATGACCCGCTTTTATTGTCAATGCATTAGCGATGAATTGATGATGTAGACATTGGAATATCGCATTAACATAATCCGGTTCCTGATCCTCCACAAGACATACACCGTTATAAGGATTAAATCTGCCGGCATTAAATTCATTGAAGGGCAGCCAATAATCAACTCTGTTGCCGAGTCTTTCAAATAATGTTGTCGCATATTTGACATAAAAATCGATTGTTTTCCGGTTCTTCCAGCCGCCGTATTTTTCTACCAGATTCACAGGTATATTGTAATGAAGAATAGTTGCGAATACTTTAATACCATATTTATGACATTCATCAAACAAATCTATATAAAACTGAATACCCTCTTCATTGGGCATTTCATCATCGCCATTGGGATAAATTCTTGCCCAGTTAATCGATGTGCGCAATACTTTGATGCCTAATTCCGCAAACAGCTTCACATCCTCTTTATAATGGTTGTAGAAATCAATTCCCCATCTGAATGGATAGTGAACAGTATCATTATCGGTTAATGCTTTTTTATATTTTTCACCATTGATTCTGCGGTTTTTATACATTGCGCGCTCTTCCTTAGTCCAAGCCGCATCAAAATATCTTAAATCCTGAGTATCTAAACCTTTACCGCCTTGATTATAAGCGCCGTCTGCCTGTGAAGCAGCAATCGCGCCGCCCCATAAAAATCCTTCTGGAAATCCTTTTTTCATACTCCACCTCTATTGTTCTTTCTTAGTAATCGCATAAGATATCGCAAATGATGCTCCCCATGCTACCGCCATCGTAATCAGCAGCATCAGGAAATTGTTGCCGTTGTCTACATATGTCGCGATACTTGTGATACCAGGCATTGAGAATGCATAGGTAACAACACCTAAAAGCATCGCTACCGCCCCGGCTATCGCACCGCCCAGCATTGCTGCATACAAAGGCTTCTTTTCCGGCAGTGCATAACCATACAATGCAGGTTCAGTAATGCCTAAAATACATACCAAACCGGTAGAGATTGCTGCTGATCGGTTATCGCTTGGTTTTTGTTTTAACGAATAAGCGAGGATCGCACCGGATACGGCTAGATTTGAATAGAAGAAATTAGGCAGCATATAATCATAACCTAAGGTTGATAAATTCTGCAGTTCAATGGCTGACCACCCTTTAATACCAAAGATAATTGTTAAAGGAATGATGCCGCAGAATAACGCGCCGGCAAACGGACCTGCATTCGTAAATAACCATGCGAACGTGCCAGTCATAAGCTTAGCGATCTCATTGCCGATTGGAGCGGCAAAGGCTAGAAACAGAGGAGCAGCTATCAGGAATGACAACGCGCCTGAGAAGACAATGCGTAAATTTTTAGGCATTTTTTTATCAATGAAATGGAATATCAACGAGAAAATCCACACTGACAATATTACTGGAAAGATTGATGCTTTATAATTATAGGCCGGTATGGTCAGAAAACCAAAAGCATAGCTGGTTATTCCCTCTACCGGTGCTGCAAATGTCGAGTACATCAAAATACCGGCTGTCATGATACCAAATACTTCTTTTACCTTAAATCGTTTAGCGGCATTAAAGCCAACGGTAAACGGCATGAAATAGAAGGGTGCATCACCGACAGCATTTAATACGGTAATGATTTGTGATGAAGCATCTACTAAACCTAATGCTGTTATTAAAGCAACGATTCCCTTTATCATACCGCCGGCAACAATAGCGTATAACCCCGGACTGACACAGGATGCCAAGGTATTGAGGCCGCGGGTAATCAGGTTGGGCTTCTTTTCTTTGATATTGCCGGTACTTGTGGATTCAGCAGTCACACCAGAAATTTCAACAAATTCATTAAATACTTCAGGTACCGTAGTACCAATTACACATTGAATTTGTCCGCTAGATTCAACTACCTTTAAAATACCTTTCACATTTTTCAGTTTTTCAATATCTACTAAATCACGGTTAACCGGCACAATTCTTAATCGAGTAATACAGTGGAATACATTAGCGATATTTTCTTTACCGCCGATAATTTCTAATATCTCTGAGCACATGGCACCATATTCATACTTACTTAAATCTTTTTTCATTACATTCGCTTCCTTCCTGAAGGATTGGGCTACTCTAGAACCCAATGCCAATTGAACTGCTTCATAATTCTCAATTGTATACTTACTCTCATTTGTATAAATAACAATTACTGTCGGATCTAAGCCAGCTTCTTTAATTGCATCAATATCAAATTTAATCACTGCTTCATTTGCATGCACAATGTCACCAGTTTTTTTCAGCACTTCAAACCCCTTGCCGTTCAGATTCACTGTATCAATACCGATATGAACAAGAATTTCTAAACCATTCTCCGCAGTGAAACCAATCGCGTGACCGGTAGGAAACAGCATTGAGACAGTTCCATTTACCGGCGCATAAATCACACCCTTTGTCGGCATAATGCCAAAGCCGCTCCCCATTACACCGCTGCTGAATGTCTCATCCTTGATTTCACGCAAAGGAACATATTGTCCGGCTGCAGGCGATAATACATCTATTTTAAGCTTTTTATTCATATCCATCGCTTATCCTTTCTTTTTTACTTGTCAGAACCGTTCTTACACTATTATGATATCTGTTAATGAATCCGTTTACAATTTCCGAATAAAACGCGTTGACTTACCAAACTTAATATTTTAAACTTAAGCCAGGTGATCCTATGAACATAAAAAAACTAGAAGCTTCTTTATTTCAATTAACAAAATCTGAACAATATCATCAAGGCCATGATCCTTTGACACTGTCTGAACGTTATAAAAATATCCAAAAAATTAACTATCAAGACCGCTCAATGTATTTGTTTACTTTCAATTCACTCTTTGAAAATAAATATGTTATCGTAAATAAAGAATCACGTTTCACTTTTATTCCCGAGCATATTCATACGGTGATTGAATTTATTTATGTTTATTCAGGAAAATGTACGCAGACAATCGATGGAAAGAAGGTTTTCATGGAACAAGGGGATATATGTATGTTAGATACCAATGTACCGCATTCCATCGCCTATCTAAATGAAGAGGATATTATCATTTCTATTGAAATCCGCAAGGAATATTTAACACAGGGATTTTTAAATCGTTTAGGGGATAATGGCATCATCAATAGTTTTTTACTTAATTCACTATCTTCCAATGCCAAACATGACCAGTATCTATTATTTAAAAAAC
>OGFR01000888.1_pt1 | contig 17462 bp, 14 predicted proteins | sample 1571001 | NCBI WGS metagenome assembly OGFR01 (sample SAMEA2582064, study PRJEB24529) | metagenome | biome: Human gut stool | place: China | collected 2011 | reverse complement strand
ACACCCTTAGCAGGGGCGCCTCTTCGGCCTCTTGAGTATTTCTCCGAATTCATGATTCCATATGATTTTGCGCTGTCCACTTGCGTTTTCAGACGCATAGCCTATTATATAGTATGAGTATTACTTTGTCAACCACATTTTTAAACTTTTTTTTCATATTCCCGAATTGCGGTTTCATAAAGGTTATTCCCTTCTGAATCGATCACAACGATCACAGGAAAATCCGTGACCTGAAGCTTACGGATTGCCTCTGTACCAAGATCATCGTAGGCAACAACCTCTGATGAGAGGATGCGCTTGGAAAGCAGTGCGCCTACTCCTCCTACTGCCACAAAGTACACACAGCCGTTTCTGACTACTGCATCAATGACTTCCTGACTGCGTTTTCCTTTTCCAATCATGGCACCAAGACCAATATCGATCAGATTTGGGGCATACTTATCCATGCGGCTGGCAGTAGTCGGACCTGCAGAACCGATTGGTCTTCCTTCCCTTGCCGGAGATGGTTCCATATAATAGATGACATTGCGGTCCGGTCCATCTCGATTGGAAGCTTAATGAACACCACTGCCATGCCGGTGTCCTGGCAGATTGGAATCATATCATCTCCGGCAATCTGCAGGTTTTCCTGCAGCTGGGTCAATATCTGTTTTCCGAGAGGAGATTCCTCTTCGTCCACCGCTTTCTTCATGCGTGCTGCCATATCGTCCGAAAGAAAATGATTTGCCTCAATACAAAGCATGAAAAAGGACATGACCCCAGCTGCAAAAATACAGCCGGCAGCATGTCCTCTTCATTGTTTTTATGAATTACTGCTTATTTTGTTCTCCGTTTTCTTTCTGATGCTCCTCAGAAAGCTCCAGCTCCTCAATACCATCTCCCTCGGACTTTTCTCCATCATCGCGTACCTTTGCAATGCTTGCCACGCGGATATCGGAATCCTGGTCAATGTTCATCAGCTTCACACCGGAGGTATTTCTGCCAATGACAGAGATATCTTCTACGGAAATCCGGATCACAACGCCCTCATTGGTGATCATCATAATATCATGGTCGTCGTGTACGAGTTTTGCTCCTACAATATCTCCGGTCTTCTCGGTGATCTTATAACAGAGCACGCCTTTACCGCCGCGATTCTGGGCGGTGAACTCCTCAATCGGGGTGCGCTTGCCCATGCCATTCTCGGATACGATCAGAAGCTTCTCACCCTGGGTATCCATCTGCATGCCGACTACTTCATCCCCTTCATTTAACTTCATTCCGATCACGCCCATAGAAACACGTCCTGTCACACGTACATCTGTCTCATGGAACCGGATGCACTGCCCCTTCTTCGTGATCAGGAAAATATCCTTGGTATTGTCGGTTGCTTTTACTTCGATCAGCTCATCCTGTTCCTTCAGGACAATAGCCTGCAGGCCGTTCTTGCGGACGTTCTCATACTCCTTCACCGGAGTTTTCTTCACCATACCACCACGTGTAGCCATGAACAGATAGTCAGTCTCATGGTATTCCTTCACTGGAATGATCGCCGTGATCTTCTCCTCCGGCTGCAGCTGCAGGAGATTGATGATGGCGGTTCCGCGGGCTGTACGGCTGCCCTCCGGGATCGCATAAGCCTTCAGGCGGTATACACGGCCCTTGTTAGTAAAGAACATAATGTAATTGTGGGTCTTGGTCAACAGCAGATCCTCAATATAATCCTCATCGATGGTCTGCATGCCCTTGATTCCCTTACCGCCTCGGTTCTGGTTTTTAAAATTGTCCACGCTCATACGTTTGATATAGCCAAGCTTGGTCATAGCCACAATCGTATTCTCATTCGGGATCAGATCTTCCATGGACATATCGAACTCATCAAAACCAATGGCGGTCTTACGGTCATCACCATATTTATCAGAAATGATCAGAATCTCTTCGCGGATCACACCCAGCAGCTTTTTCTCATCTGCAAGGATCGCTTTTAACTCCTCGATCTTTGCCATTAACTCTTTGTATTCATTCTCCAGCTTCTCACGTTCCAGACCGGTCAGAGCACGCAGACGCATATCTACGATTGCCTGGGACTGGGCATCGCTTAAGCCAAAGCGCTCCATCAACTGCTGCTTTGCAATCTGAACGTTCTCTGAACCGCGGATGATGCGGATAACCTCATCAATATGATCTAGCGCAATCAGCAAGCCCTGTAAAATATGAGCGCGCTCCTCTGCTTTGTTTAAATCATATCTGGTCCGGCGGGTCACTACATCTTCCTGATGCTTTAAGTAGTAATTCAGCATCTCCAGAAGATTTAAGACCTTCGGCTCATTATTCACCAGTGCCAGCATGATAACACCAAAGGTGTCCTGAAGTTGGGTGTGCTTTAATAACTGGTTTAAGATGACATTGGCATTCACATCACGGCGCAGCTCAATGACAATGCGCATCCCCTGGCGGTCAGACTCGTCACGCAGATCGGTGATTCCGTCCACTCTTTTCTCTTTTACCAGCTCTGCGATCTTCTCGATCAGCCTTGCTTTATTTACCAGATACGGAAGCTCAGTTACCACAATGCGGCTCTTGCCATTTGGCAGGGTCTCAATGTCAGATACCGCACGTACACGGATCTTGCCGCGGCCGGTGCGGTATGCTTCCTCAATACCGGCTTTGCCAAGAATGGTAGCACCGGTCGGGAAATCCGGTCCTTTTACGATTTCCAGAATCTCTTCCAGAGTAGTATCGCGGTCTTCCTCAATGCGGTTATCAATCAGCTTGACTACAGCACCAATAACCTCCCGCAGATTGTGCGGCGGAATATTGGTGGCCATGCCGACTGCAATACCGGTGGTACCGTTTACCAGAAGATTCGGGTATCTGGACGGAAGAACAACCGGTTCTTTCTCAGTCTCATCAAAGTTCGGTACAAAGTCTACGGTATCTTTTCCGATATCCGCCAGCATCTCCATGGATATCTTGCTTAAGCGTGCCTCAGTATATCGCATGGCTGCAGCACCGTCACCGTCCACGGAACCAAAGTTTCCATGACCATCTACCAGCGGGTAACGGGTAGACCACTCCTGCGCCATATTTACAAGAGCTCCATAGATAGAGCTGTCACCATGCGGATGATATTTACCCATGGTATCGCCGACGATACGTGCGCATTTTCTGTGAGGCTTATCCGGTCCGTTGTTCAGCTCGATCATGGAGTAAAGCACTCGGCGCTGTACCGGCTTTAAACCATCCCGCACATCCGGCAGGGCCCGGGCAGCGATAACGCTCATGGCATAATCGATATAAGACTTCTCCATGGTGGATTTTAAGTCTATATCATGAACTTTATCAAAAATATTTGGTTCCATATTGTTCTCCTTGTTGTCTCATTCCATCAGAAACCGCATGCTAAGCAGCTTCCCTGCAGCATTCCTGTAATGTTCCGATCAGACAGATCAGATATCCAGGTTCTGTACATATTTGGCGTTAGCCTCGATAAATTCACGGCGCGGCTCAACCTGATCTCCCATCAGAGTGGTGAAAGTCAGATCCAGCTCGGATGCCACATCGTCATCCATGTTCACGCGCAGAAGAATACGGCGCTCCGGATCCATGGTGGTCTCCCAGAGCTGCTCTGCGTCCATCTCACCAAGACCTTTGTATCGCTGAATCTTATTGTTATTGTCACGGCCGACTTCCTTGATGATCTGAGCCAGTTCTTCATCGCTGTAGGCATACCAGATCTTCTTGTTCTTCTCCAGCTTGTATAACGGCGGCTGTGCCAGGTATACATGTCCCTGCTTTATCAGTTCCGGCATAAAGCGGTATAAGAAGGTCAGCATCAGCGTGCTGATATGTGCACCATCCACGTCCGCATCGGTCATGATGATGATCTTGTGGTAGCGCAGCTTGGAAATATCAAAATCATCGTGGATTCCGGTACCGAACGCAGTAATCATAGCTTTGATCTCTGCATTGGCATAAATTTTGTCCAGTCTGGCCTTCTCTACGTTTAAGATCTTACCGCGAAGCGGCAGGATTGCCTGGGTATCCCGGGAGCGGGCCGTCTTTGCAGAACCGCCTGCAGAATCTCCCTCTACGATGAAAATCTCACATTTTTCCGGATCTTTATTAGAACAGTCTGCCAGTTTTCCCGGAAGTGCCATGCCCTCTAAAGCAGTTTTTCTTCTGGTTAAATCGCGGGCCTTTCTTGCTGCCGCGCGGGCACGCTGTGCCAGAACAGATTTCTCGCAGATGGTCTTGGCTGCTGCCGGATTCTGCTCCAGGAAGTAGGTAAGCTGCTCGCTGACGATGCTGTTTACCGCCCCCATTGCCTCACTGTTGCCAAGCTTCTGCTTGGTCTGCCCTTCAAACTGCGGCTCCTCGATTTTGATGCTGACAATCGCAGTCAAGCCCTCTCGGATATCCTCACCGCTTAAGTTCGGCTCACTGTCCTTTAACAGCTTGTTTTTGCGAGCATAGTCATTGATGGTCTTAGTCAGGGCATTTTTCAGTCCTGCCAGATGAGTACCACCCTCCGGCGTGTTTACATTATTGACGAAGGTATAAATATTTTCCGTATAAGAATCATTGTGCTGCATGGCAACCTCAACGAACACACCATCGCGGGTTCCCTCACAATAAATGACATTGTTGTAAAGAGCTGCCTTGCCCTTGTTTAAGTAGGTGACAAACTCCTGAATACCGCCCTCATAGTGGAATACCTTTTCTTTTTTCTCCTCGCGCTCATCCTTCAGGGTGATCTTTAAAGCCTTGGTTAAGAACGCAGTCTCCTGGAGACGGATACGAAGTATTTCAAAATCATAGACCGTTTCCTCAAAGATCTCCGGATCCGGCAGAAAATGAACCTCGGTACCATGCTTGTCTGCAGGGCACTCACCAATGACCTTTAACGGGTACATAACCTTGCCCCGTTCATAACGCTGCTGATAAATCTTGCCATCCTGATAAACGCGGACCTCCAGCCAGGTAGAAAGAGCATTTACAACAGAAGCTCCCACGCCGTGCAGACCGCCGGATACCTTGTATCCCCCACCACCAAACTTACCACCGGCATGCAGGATGGTAAATACAACCTCTACCGCTGGAATACCAGCTTTCTTCTGAATGCCGACCGGAATGCCGCGTCCGTCATCCAGTACCGTGATGGAATTGTCCTCATTAATGGTGACGTCAATCCGGTCACAGTAGCCAGCCAGTGCTTCATCTACCGCATTATCTACAATCTCATAAACCAGGTGATGCAGGCCCCTGGACGAAGTGCTGCCAATGTACATACCAGGTCTCTTCCGGACTGCTTCCAGCCCTTCCAGAATCTGAATCTGGTCTGCTCCGTATTCTGCACTCATGTTATTTCCTCCTAGTCAAAAAATATATCGTCAGTTTTCGCCGGTCACCGTTCCGTTTACAACGTGAAACAGCTTATCCATCTGAAAACGGTTGTTTACAAAATCTTCCAGCCCCGTACAGGTGATCATGGTCTGGATATGGTCAATGGCGGACAGAAGATGGTTCTGCCGCTCCCCGTCCAGCTCCGAAAGCACATCATCCAGAAGCAGGATCGGATAATCGCGCACCAGTTTTTTAACCAGTTCAATCTCTGCAAGCTTTAAGGAAAGAGCTGCGGTACGCTGCTGTCCCTGGGAACCAAATCTTCGGATGTCAATATCCCCGATATAAAATCCGATGTCATCCCGGTGTGGGCCAATAAGGGTGGTTTTCTGTTTCACATCCTGGCTGCGGCTTCTCGCAAGCCCTGCCTCCAGTTCCTCTGCCCCGGAATTGGGATCATACACAATCTTTAAAGTTTCTTTTCCACCGGACAGTTTCCGGTGGATCTCACAGATCATCTCATTGAGCTGTCCGATAAATTCTTCCCGGAACCGGATTACCTCTTTTCCGTACTGTACCAGCTGCATATCCCACACATCCAGTGTTTCCTCGTATTCCGGATGGAAGAACAGCTCTTTGAGAAGCTTGTTGCGCTGCAGCAGGACCCGGTTGTAGGACACCAGGGAATGAACATACAGCTTGTTTAACTGGCAAAGTTCCAGATCAATGAATTTACGTCGCTCTGCCGGACCGTTTTTAATGAGATTTAAGTCCTCCGGCGAAAAGAATACCACATTTACAATACCAAACAGCTCACTGGCCCTGCGGATCGGAATTCCGTTAATGGCCACGCCCTTGGCTTTATTTTTCTTCAAATGCATGTCAATGCGGTACGGAACATCGCGCTTGCGCACAGTCAGCTTGATGTGGGATTCATCGTTCTGGAAACGGATCATCTCCCTGTCTTTGCTGCCGCGATGAGACTTGGTCGTGCAGCAGACATAGACAGCCTCCAGAATGTTCGTCTTTCCCTGGGCATTATTCCCGTAAAGAATATTGGTCCCCGGGGAAAATTCCATATGTAGTTTGTCGTAATTCCGGTAATTCTGAAGCTCAATGGACTCTATGATCATAATGTAATCCGGATAGTCTCTCCCTGGAAGGTTACTTCATCACCATCACGAAGTTTTTTGCCCCGCTGATACTCTACATTGCCGTTTACCTTAACCAGCCCGTCCTCAATCGCATACTTGGCATCTACGCCGGATTCACATAAACCGGCTGCCTTTAATGCCTGACCCAGTTTAATATACTCGTCTCTTAATTTAATGGTTTCCATAATTTTCCTTTCTAAACGCCGTATTATGCCTCGTTGATAAAGTTTACAGGCAGAATCAGATAGATATAGCTTCCCTCTTCATCCTTGATAAAGCACGGGGACTTCGGATTCATCATGTAAAGCTCCACATCCTCATCGTCGATGACACGCAGCGCATCCAGTAAAAATTTCGGGTTGAAAGCAATCATGATGTCCTTGCCGGATTTGTGAGCCGGCACATTGGCATTCATGGAACCAAACGCAGACTTCACCCTCATGTTCACATTGCTGTCTTCCACATTCATGATGATCGGCTTGCGGTCACTGTCGCGGATCAGGATCATGGCACGGTCAATATTGTCCATGAAGTCACGCTTGTTTAACTTTACGCGGGTCTCATAATCACTGGAAAGCATATGGTCGATTTTAAAATACTCACCATCGATCAGGCGGGAAACCACAACCGTATCATCGAATTCAAATAGAATGTGATTTTTGCTGAAATAAATAAGGACTTCTTTCTCGTTGTCTCCAGTCAGGATCTTACTGATCTCGGAGAGGGTTTTGCCCGGTACTATAACCTTATGGTTATCGTAGTGTTCCTTGAGCTGGATGTTGCGGATGGAGATCCGGTGTCCGTCCAGGGAAACCACCTTGAGAAAATCATCTTTTACTTCCAGAAGTTCGCCCGCCATCATCTTATTGCTGTCATTCGGGGATATGGAAAAAATAGTCTGACGAATTGCTTCTTTCAAGGTAAACTGTGTCAGACTGATGTGCTGGTCCCGTTCGATGTAAGGAAGATAAGAAAATTCCTCACCATCGCGGCCCTGGATATTGAATACTGCATTTTCGCATTCGATCACAGTATTGAAACGATTGTCAGACGTAATGGTGACCGGAGTATCTCCATCTGGCAATTTTCTAATAATTTCATAAAAAAGCTTTGCTTCCAGCGCAATTTTGCCTCGTTCCAGGATAGAACCTTCTACTTTTGTCTCAATTCCCAGTTCCATATCATTTCCGGTCAGCTTGATCTCGCCTGCATCGGCATCAATGAGAATACATTCGAGGATTGACATGGTCGTTCTGGAAGGAATCGCTTTGGATACAATATTAATTCCATTTAAGAGAGCATCTTTCTTGAATTCGAGCTTCATGTTGATAACTTCCTTTCTGTCGGTTCAGAGTCTTTTTAAATATATATAAAATAAAATTCCGTCGTAATCGTAGTAGGGGATGTGGATTTGTGTAAAAGTCCGTCCAGTCCATAAAATATAAGGATTTCGTGGCGTGAATAAGGATGTTGAAAACCCCATGAAATCTTCTGGATGAACATGAGGTTATCCACATGTGAAAAATGGAGGTAAATTGTCCTGAAAATCATCCACAGTCTGCCCACAGAAAATCCACTGCTTTTCCACAGAAAAATGTGAATAAGTGAGGAGGCAGGCGAATCCATGTTTTATGTCAACCAAATGCTATTGCGGACTGATTTTTTTCTTCAGGATATCAATGGTATTCTGGAGTGATGGATTTTTTTCCAAATCTGCACTGATAGTCTTGATACCATGCAGGATGGTAGTGTGATCGCGTCCGCCCAGTGCTTTGCCGATATTCTGCAGGCCGGTTTCGGTCATGGTGCGGCACAGATACATGACAATCTGGCGCGGGTAAACGATTTCCTTGCTGCGCTTGGCTGACATGATGTCTAATGGGGTCAGGTTAAAATGATCGGCAACGATCTGGATGATGAATTCCGGGGTAACTTCCTGTTTGTCGCCCGGAGCAATGATGTCTTTCAGTGCTTTTTCAGCCAGTTCAATGTCAATTTCACGGTTTTTCTCCAGCTTGGAAAGGGCAACGATCTTGGTGAGTGCGCCCTCCAGCTCACGGATATTGGACTTGATGTTGGTGGCAATGTACTTGATTACTTCGTTATCTATATTGTAACCTTCCATTTCCTCTTTTTTGCGGAGGATGGCCATTCGGGTTTCGTAGTCCGGGGACTGGATATCTACGGTCAGACCCCATTCGAAACGGGAGCGCAGCCGTTCTTCCAGTGTTTCAATCTCTTTCGGCGGTTTATCGGACGAAATGATGATCTGTTTTTTGGCTTCGTGAAGTGCATTGAAGGTGTGGAAAAATTCTTCCTGGGTACTTTCCTTGCCGATGATGAACTGGATATCATCGATTAGAAGCACATCGTTATTGCGGTATTTCTCACGGAATTCCGTGGTGGAAATGTTGTTTTTATTACGGATCGCATCAATCAGCTCGTTGGTAAACTTCTCAGAAGTTACGTAAAGGATCTTGGCCTTTGGGTTATTCTTGAGGATGAAGTTTGCAATGGAGTGCATCAGATGTGTTTTTCCAAGACCTACGCCTCCGTAAATAAAAAGAGGGTTATAAATTTCCCCCGGAGACTCGGCAACGGCCAGGGATGCAGCGTGTGCCAGGTTGTTATTTGCGCCGACCACGAAGGTATCGAAGGTGTACTTCGGATTTAAATTGGCATTCTGCAAGGTGGCCGGACTGACTGTAGAGGCTGTGTTTTGGATGAGCTGGTTTGCTGCAGCCGGCTCAGGAACAATGTCTTCTTCTACAAGGAACTGGACGGAGTCGCATTTGATGCCGGTAACTTCCGCAATGGATACCATGAGCATGGTGCTGTATTTCTTCTTAATATATCCGAGAAAATTGGCATCCGGAACAATGATCTTTACGATATTTCCCGGCTGTTCCAGGGCATAAACTTCCAGAGGAAGAAGCCAGGTATCAAAGGAGACATCGGAGATGTCATATTCTTCTTTTAAATATTTCAGTATATCATTCCATTTTTCTTTCAGTGTTTCTAACATTCTTTCAGTCTCCTGTATTTCATCAATCTATAGGAACGGATCCGTATCTTTCCAGTCACAGTCTATCCACAGTTTATGTGGAAAAAATGAGGCTGTTTGTGGATACGCAAAAGTATCCAATCTAGAAACATTGTATACCATAAACCGCTGATTTTCAATGAAAACCGAAAAATCTTAGCTGTTTTGTGAAAATTATCAACAGACTTATCCACAACTTGTGGATAACTTATTCACAATATCAACACCTGGTATGTGGGCAGGGTTTCGCGGTTCCTGTTTTTTTGTGGATTTTCCGAGGATTCTTTTTTAAGAAAAGGCTTGACGAACCCGCATGAATTCTATATAATTGAGAAGATGTTTAATTAAAATAGTCGTAATGTGTTCAATCAAATAAGCGATGTAAAGAAGGAGGTGCCGCAACATGAAGATGACTTTCCAGCCGAAGAACAGACAGAGATCCAAAGTTCATGGCTTCAGAGCTAGAATGAGTACTCCAGGTGGAAGAAAAGTATTAGCTGCAAGAAGAGCAAAAGGAAGAGCGAAATTATCCGCTTAATGAATCAAGGTCACAAGAAATTGTGGCCTTTTGTATTATAATAAGATGGTAATAAGAGATGAAACGATTTCCGAGCATTAAGAAAAATTCAGATTTCCAGGCAATTTACCGGACTGCGAAATCCTATGCCAACCGACAGTTGGTTATGTATGTAAGAAAGACTGAGAACACCCAGTCCCGGATTGGTATCTCAGTCAGCAAGAAAGTTGGAAACAGCGTGGTGAGACATCACCTGGCCCGGCTGGTGAGGGAGGGTTTCCGGCTGAACAGGGACACATTGGAGGAAGGATTAGACATCATCGTGGTAGCGCGCGCTGCCGCAAAAGACTCAGATTATAAGACGATTGAGCGTGCATTTATGCACCTGTGCGGACTGCATAACATTAAAAAAGAATCGAAGTGAGACTATGATTAACAGAATTGCAGGTTTGATCAAAAAGCTTCTTATATTAATGATACGCGGATATCAGATTTTTTTATCCCCGTTAAAAGTAAGAACTCACTGTATTTACACGCCTACGTGCTCCCAATACGCCATTGAGGCACTTACCAGGTACGGCGTGGTGAAAGGTTTATGGTTGTCTGTGAAGAGGATACTCCGGTGTCATCCATGGGCAGAAGGCGGTTATGATCCAGTTCCGTAACACATGAGGAGGTAGCACATTGGATTACTTAGTATTAACGAAGGTTCATGGGGCGATTCTGGGTCCGATTTCTCAGATTCTGGGATGGATCCTGAATGTACTGGTTACGTTCACCAATTCTTTTGGTGTGCTTAACATCGGTTTATCAATTATTTTATTTACCCTGGTTGTGAAATTACTGATGTTCCCTATGACGATCAAGCAGCAGAAGGCGTCCAAGCTGATGGCTGTCATGCAGCCTGAGCTTCAGGCCATTCAGGCAAAGTACAAGGGCAAAAAAGACAATGACTCCATGATGAAGATGAACGTGGAGACGAAAGCTGTCTATGAAAAATACGGCACATCCATGACTGGAGGATGTCTCCAGCTTGTGATCCAGATGCCGATCCTGTTTGCACTGTACCGCGTGATCTATTGTATCCCGGCTTACGTGATGCCGGTAAAGGAACATTTTTTGAATGTGGTTTATGCACTGACCGGAGCTTCTTCCGCGTCTGCCCTGAGTGAGGGCGCTGCAGCAAATCTGCTTCAGTTTGCAACTGACCACAATATTGCGTTAACAGGCATTAACCCGGTCGGAGACTTAACCGGTGTAACAGGTGAAGCTCTGGCCAATAAGATGGTTGATATTCTCTATAAGCTGAATCCTGCCCAGTGGAGTGACCTGGCACAGGCATTCCCAAATGCGGCAGATGTGATTTCCGGCAATGCAGCAACCATTGAGAAAATGAACACGTTTCTTGGCATCAATCTGGCATCCAACCCGTTTAACGGAAGCTTTGTGCCGAACCTGGCATGGCTGATCCCGATTCTGGCAGGCCTGACCCAGTATGCCAGCACGAAGCTGATGATGGCAACTCAGCCGAAAAAGAATAATGAGGAAGATATGAGCTCTCAGATGATGCAGAGCATGAACGTTACCATGCCGCTGATGTCTGTATTTTTCTGCTTTACCTTCCCGGCAGCAATCGGTATCTACTGGGTAGCCAGCAGTACCTTCCAGTTACTGCAGCAGCTTGTTGTAAATTCTTACCTGGATAAGGTAGATATGGATGAGCTGATCCGTAAGAACGTGGAGAAGGCAAACAAGAAACGCGCAAAGAAAGGTCTTCCGCCGCAGAAAGTAAATCAGAATGCAACTGCAAGCTTAAAACATATGCAGGCAGTTCAGGAGAAGGAAGAAGCGGAACGTGCTGAGAAGCTTGAGAAGAGCAAAAAACAGGTAGAAGCATCCAACAATTATTATAATAAAGATGCCAAACCGGGCAGTCTGGCCTCCAAGGCAAATATGGTAGCCAGATATAATGAAAAGCACAATAATAAATAAGGGGGTAGCACCATGGATGGAAAGATTACAATCTCTGCCAGTACATTGGACGAGGCAATCACAAAAGCATTGATTGAACTGCAGACGACCAGTGAGCATCTTCATTATGAAGTGGTACAGAAGGAGAGCGCAGGTCTGCTTGGCATCTTTGGTAAGAAACCCTGTATCATCCGCGCCCATGTGATGAGCGAGGCAGAGGAGAAGGAACTGGCAGAGGCAAAGAAGCTGGAAGAGAAAAAAGCTGCTGAAGCGAAAAAGGCAGAAGAAGCGAAGAAAGCCGAAGAGGCCAGAAAGGCCGCTGCAGCAGAAGTTGCGAAAAAGGCTGCTGCTGCACCGAAGGCGGAAGCTGTAAAGACTGCTGCGCCGGCTCCGAAAACAACTGTTTCTGAGAAGCCGGCACCGAAGCGAGAGGCCGTAAAGACTGCTTTGGAATCTGAAAAAGAGCTTTCTGTGGAAGAAGCTCCGAAAAAAGCAGTCAAGATTAACGAAGAGGCAGTGAAAAAAGCTGCGAAAGAATTCCTGAATCAGGTATTTGGTGCTATGGGTATGCAGGTTTCTATTGAGACGGCTTATAATTCCAGTGACCGGGAACTCTTGGTTTCCATGGAAGGTGACGACATGGGAATCCTTATCGGAAAGCGTGGTCAGACTCTGGATTCCTTACAGTATCTGGTAAGCCTTGTGGTAAACAAGGAAACGGAAGGCTACTTAAGAGTCAAGCTTGATACCGAGAATTACCGTGAGAGAAGAAAAGAAACGCTGGAGACTCTGGCAAAGAACATTTCCTATAAGGTAAAACGGACCAAGCATCCGGTATCCTTAGAGCCGATGAATCCGTATGAGAGACGCATCATCCACTCTGCGCTTCAGAATGACAAATATGTTACGACCAGGAGTGAGGGGGAAGACCCGTTCCGTCATGTTGTAATTTCTTTAAAGAAAGAAGTCCCAGCAGGCGGAAGAAAGGAGCGTTACGGTTCCCGCCGCGATAATCGTGGAAGAAACAGAAACGCCGAAAACAGAGGACCGAAATCAGAGGCTGTTGCTGAGAAGAAGGAAGCAGCAGCACAGAATGAGGCATAAAGATGTTGGAAATTTCTGACAGGTAAAAGCATGTCAGACAATTGTGTGAGTACAATACAGAAATAGCAGGCGGGTGTCTGGTAGTGGTTTGACCACCACCTGGCATCCGCTTTTGCTTCTTTTCGTTAAAGTTTATGGATAGACTGGCCAAAGCTGGCCGAGTCGGAGGAAAATATGCTGAAAGACAGAAGTTCAGATACCATTGCGGCGATCGCAACTGCCATGAGCAGTTCCGGAATCGGAATCATCCGGGTGAGCGGAGAACAGGCAGTTTCTATTGTGAACCGGATTTTTATAAGCAGAAAAGATAATTTTGATTTGAATACAGCACCGTCCCATCATATTTATTATGGAATGATCCAGGATGGGGAAGAAGTGCTGGATGAGGTGCTGGTGATGCTGATGCGGGGGCCGCACAGTTACACAGCGGAAGACACTGTGGAGATTGACTGCCATGGTGGTGTCCTGGTGATGAAAAAAATACTGGAGACAGTAATCAAATATGGAGCAAGACCGGCAGAGCCGGGAGAATTTACCAAGCGGGCCTTTTTAAATGGACGGATCGATCTGTCACAGGCGGAGGCCGTGATTGATGTGATCAACGCGCAGAATGATTATGCGGTGAAGAGCTCTGTGAGCCAGTTAAAGGGTTCTGTATCGAAAAAAGTAAAAGCTCTGCGGGAACGGATCTTGTATCAGATCGCATTTATTGAGTCGGCGTTAGATGATCCGGAGCATATTTCTTTAGATGGATACGAGGAAGAACTGTCCGGAAAGCTGGATGATATGATAGGGGAGATGGAGAAGCTTGTGCGTTCCGCAGACAGCGGAAGAGTGGTTTCTGAAGGAATCCGCACAGTTATTTTAGGTAAGCCGAATGCGGGAAAATCTTCTCTGATGAATGTGCTTCTGGGCGAGGAGCGTGCCATTGTAACGGATATTGCAGGAACGACCCGGGATACCCTGGAGGAGCATATCCGTATGCACGGCATTAGCCTGAATATCATTGATACCGCAGGCATCCGGGAGACCGAGGATCTGGTAGAGCAGATTGGTGTAAACCGGGCGAAGGTGGCAGCAGATGAGGCAGACCTGATCATTTATGTAGTAGATGGTTCCCGGGAGCTGGACGAAAACGACGCCCAGATCATGGAACTGATCCGTGACCGGAAGGCTGTGGTGCTGTTAAATAAGACGGATCTGGAAACCGTGATCAGCGAGGAGCTTTTGCAGGCGAAGACCGGAAAAACGGTGATTTCCATTTCTGCAAAAGAAGAGACCGGTATTGACAAACTGGAAAAAACGATTCAGAATCTTTTTTATGAGGGAAGTATCGATTTTAATGATGAAGTCCTGATCACCAATGTGCGTCATAAGACAGCACTGCAGAATGCATTAAAAAGTCTGTATATGGTGAAACAGAGCATTGATAATCAGATGCCGGAGGATTTTCTGACCATTGACCTGATGGATGCCTATGAACAGCTTGGAACCATCATCGGAGAAGCGGTGGAAGACGACCTGGTCAATGAAATCTTTGGAAAATTCTGTATGGGAAAATAATTCAGATGTTGAGGGGAATTGGAAAGAAGCTGGAAGGAATATAATTATGCCATATTTAGAAGAATCATATGATGTTGTAGTGGTCGGCGCCGGTCATGCCGGATGTGAGGCAGCACTTGCCTGCGCAAGACTTGGCCTGGAGACGATTGTATTTACGGTGAGTGTTGACAGCATTGCCCTGATGCCCTGCAATCCAAATATTGGAGGAAGCTCTAAGGGGCATCTTGTACGGGAACTGGATGCCCTGGGCGGCGAGATGGGAAAAAATATTGATAAGACCTTTATTCAGTCTAAGATGCTGAATGAGTCAAAGGGACCTGCCGTTCATTCCCTGCGGGCTCAGGCTGATAAGCAGGATTACAGCCGTCAGATGCGCCATACGCTGGAGAATACGGATCATCTGACCATACGCCAGGCAGAGGTTTCGGAAATCATTGTGAAGGATCATAAGATTACCGGAGTAAAGACATATTCCGGAGCGGTGTACCATGCAAAAGCGGTGGTACTGGCAACCGGAACTTACTTAAAAGCACGCTGTATTTATGGTGATGTCAGCAATGCTACCGGCCCGAACGGTCTGCAGCCGGCCAATCATCTGACAGATTCCCTGATTGCTAATGGAATCGAAATGTTCCGTTTCAAGACCGGAACTCCGGCCCGTGCGGACCGCCGCAGCATTGACTTTTCCAAGATGGAAGAGCAGTTTGGAGATAAGCGGGTGGTTCCGTTTTCCTTCTCAACAGATCCGGAATCGGTACAGAAGGAGCAGGTTTCCTGCTGGCTGACCTATACGAATGAGGAGACGCATCAGATTATCCGCGATAATCTGGATCGTTCTCCGCTGTTTTCCGGTGCGATTGAGGGAACCGGTCCGCGTTACTGTCCGTCCATTGAAGATAAGGTAGTGAAATTCCCGGATAAGACCCGCCACCAAGTATTCATTGAGCCGGAGGGGCTTTACACCAACGAGATGTATCTGGGCGGCATGTCCAGTTCCCTGCCGGAGGATGTGCAGTATGCCATGTACCGTACTGTTCCGGGTCTGGAGCATGTGCGGATCGTGCGAAATGCGTATGCAATCGAGTATGACTGCATCAACGCAAGGCAGTTAAAGCTGTCTCTGGAGTTTAAGGCAATTGAAGGACTGTTCAGCGGCGGTCAGTTTAATGGAAGCTCCGGTTATGAGGAAGCAGCTGTACAGGGCTTTATGGCAGGCGTAAACGCAGCTATGAAGGTACTGGGACGGGAACCGGTGATCCTGGATCGATCTCAGGCCTATATCGGTGTTCTGATTGATGACCTGGTAACTAAGGAGAATCATGAGCCCTACCGTATGATGACTTCCAGAGCAGAGTACCGCTTACTTCTGCGTCAGGATAATGCAGATCTGCGACTACGCGGAATTGGGCATGAGATCGGTCTGGTAGATGATGAAACGTATGCAAAGCTGCTTCAGAAGGAAAAAGACATTCAGGCTGAGGTAGAACGTCTGGAAAAAACCAATGTAGGTGCAAATCCAAAAATCCAGGCATTCCTGGAGCGTCATGAAAGTACCGCATTAAAGACGGGAGCAACTCTGGCAGAGCTGGTACGGAGACCTGAATTGGATTATTTTATGTTAACTGAAATTGATGAGAAACGGCCGGAGCTTTCTTATGACACAGCAGAACAGGTTAACATAAATATTAAGTATGAGGGATATTTAAAACGGCAGCAGCAGCAGGTGGCGCAGTTTAAGAAGCTGGAGAAAAAGAAGCTGGATCCGGATTTTGATTACAGTACGGTAAACAGTTTGCGGCGTGAGGCAGTACAGAAGCTGAATCTGTACAAGCCGGCATCCATTGGGCAGGCATCACGTATTTCCGGCGTATCACCGGCAGATATTTCCGTGCTGCTGGTACATTTGGAGCAGATGCGCCACTCTAAATGATGAAAGAAACGGACTGCCACAATTAGAGCGGTTTTAATTTGAAAATTCCACACAGGAGGGATTATGGAACAGATTTTTGTGGATAAGATGACAGATGGGACACGGGAGCTGGGGATTACTCTCTCAGAGCAGCAATTGGAGCAGTTTTATCGCTATTACAAGTTATTGGTAGAATGGAACAAGGTTATGAACCTGACCGGAATTACAGAGTTGGAGGAAGTGGTGAGCAAGCATTTTATCGACAGTCTGGCTCTGGTTAAGGCGGTGCCTCTTCAGGATGGACGGAAGGTATCTGGCATCGATGTGGGAACCGGTGCCGGTTTTCCGGGAATTCCGTTGAAGATTGCATTTCCAAATCTGAAAATCACACTGCTGGATTCTCTGAATAAGCGAATCAAATTCTTGAATGAGGTAATCAGCCAGCTGGGGCTCCAGAATGTGGAGACGATTCATGGAAGGGCAGAGGACTTTGGACGTGATGCAAAATACCGGGAGCAGTATGATTACTGCGTATCTCGTGCCGTGGCTAATGCCGCAACACTTTCTGAATACTGTCTGCCGTTTGTAAAAGTTGGTGGTGCGTTTATCCCATATAAGTCAGGGAAAATTGATGAGGAACTGGAGCAGGGAACGAAAGCAATCGAGAGTCTGGGCGGCAGTATCGCGGATGTGATCCGTTTCGAACTGACCGGAGCAGATGCGGACCGGTCCCTGGTTGTCATTGAGAAGATTGCGAAGACCGCGAAGAAATATCCAAGAAAAGCGGGAGTGCCGTCAAAAGAGCCAATTGGAAAGTAATTGCAATTTAAGGGAATAGCACGAAAGGGTCCGAAGTTCCGGGGAGGGCCTACAGAA
>OGFR01000886.1_pt1 | contig 17498 bp, 13 predicted proteins | sample 1571001 | NCBI WGS metagenome assembly OGFR01 (sample SAMEA2582064, study PRJEB24529) | metagenome | biome: Human gut stool | place: China | collected 2011 | reverse complement strand
TTTTACAACGCGGTCACTCCGTACGGGAGAACTGGGTGACGTCGTTGATCCACTCCCGGGAGCGGAGGCGGTACAGGCCAATGCCGAACTTCACGAACTGCTCGGCCATGATGCCCACATAGACCCAGAAGATGCCCCACTGGAACACCAGGCCGAACAGGGCGGCCAGGGGGAGGGAGACGAACCACAGGGGGGTGGTGTCGATGATGGTGGCGGCCCGCACGTCGCCGCCGCCCCGCAGAACGCCCACGGTGTTGACCGAGTCGAAGGCCCGCAGGGCCAGAAAGACGCCGATGAAGGTCAGCATCATGGTGGTGATGGAGCCGGCGGTCTCTGACAGGTGGAAGAAGGGGTAGACCAGCCAGGGGAAGACGAACCAGGCCCCCAGGATCAGGGGGATGCCGATGATCAGGCCGCAGAGGAAGGCCAGGGTGTCCAGGGTGGCCCCCACCTCGTAGACGTGCTCCCGCCGGCCTGCGCCGATCTCCCGGCCCACGATGATGGCGGGGGTGTTGCCGATGGCGAAGATGGCCACGGTACAGAGATCCTCAATGTTGCCCGCCAGGGCGCGGGCGGCCAGGATCTCGGTGGACCCCTCCATGTGGCCCATGATGACCTTGTAGAGGGAGGTGCCCAGGCCCCAGAGGGTCTCGTTGAGCACCACCGGCCCGGAGTAGTGGAGAAATTTGGCCAGCAGGGCGCGGCCCGGCCGGAAGAGCACGGCGGGCTTGAGCCGGAAGCGCCGGGTGGTCAGGGCGTAGGAGAGCATGATGACGAACTCCAGCACGCGGGCGGACAGGGTGGCCACCGCCGCGCCCACCACGCCCAGGGCGGGAGCGCCCAGGTTGCCGAAGATGAACACCCAGTTGAGGAAGGCGTTGGTCAGCATGGACACGCCGAAGATGATCATGCCCAGCTTGGGGTTCTCCATGGAGCGGTGGGCGCCCACGTACACACCGGTGAGGCTGTTGAAAATATAGGAGAAGCCCACGATGCGGGCGTACTGAGCCGCCAGGGGTACCAGCTCCTGGTTGTCGGTGAGAAGGCCCATCAGCTGCTCCGGCAGGAAGAACATGACGGAGGCAAAGGCCAGGGAGATGGCCCCCGCCACATAGCAGCCCAGGCCGATGACCCGGTTGATGGACTCGGTGTCCCCCTTGCCCCAGAACTGGCTGATGAGGACGGAGGAGCCGCTCTGGAGTCCGAAAATGACTAGCTGGATGACGAAGACGGGGATGTTGGCCACCAGCACGGCGGCCAGGGGGGCTTCCCCCAGGGCACCCACCATGAAGGTGTCGATCAGCCCCAGCAGGGTGGTGCACAGATTCTGGAGCAGGATGGGCAGGGCCAGCCGCGCCACGTTGCGGTAGAAGGCCGCCCCCCGGTTCATATAGTGGAACAAACGCTCACCTCGCTGCAATTCTGGTCTTGGTGATTTCGGTCAGTCCCCCGGCCAGGGCGTCCACGTCGGCGCGGGTGCTCTCCGGGGAGAAGGAGACGCGGAGCACCCCCATCAGGGTGCGCTTGGGCAGGCCCAGGGCCGCAAACACGTGGCTGGGCTTCCCGCGGTGGCAGGCCGAGCCGGAGGAGACGTACACCCCCCGGTCGGACAGCTCCCGCACCAGCATTTCGCTGGGGTAGCCGGGCAGGGAGACGGCGCAGATGTGGGGCGTCCCCCCGGCTGATGATCTCCAGCCCGGGGACGGCAGAGAGCGATTCCAACGCGTATTCTTTGATTTCCTGAATACGAGCGGGATAGTCCTCCTGCCACGCCGCGCAGGCGGCCGCCAGGGCCGCGGCCTGGGCAGTGGGCTCGGTGCCGGGCCGCAGCCCGCCCTCCTGCCCGCCGCCCGTCAGCAGGGGCTTGAGGTTCAGACCCCGGCGGATGTACTGTACGCCGATGCCCTTGGGGGCGCGGATTTTATGGCCGCTGAGGGTGAGCAGATCCACCCCCAGCTCCGCCGGGGTGAAGGGCACCTTCAGAAAGGCCTGCACCGCGTCGCAGTGGAGCAGGGCGGGGGAGCCGGCGTCCCGGATGGCCTGGGCGGCCTCCGCCACGGGGAGAAGGGTACCCAGCTCGTTGTTCACCAGCATCATGGACACCAGCACCGTATCGGGCCGCAGGGCGGCCCGGAGGGCGTCGGGGGACACGTGGCCGCTCCGATCCGGCTTGAGGTAGGTCACCTCATACCCCTGGGCGGCCAGGGCCTTCACCGGCTCCAGCACGGCGGCGTGCTCGATGGCGGTGGTAATGATGTGCCGCCCCTTCCGCCGTCCGTAGTCCGCGGCGGCCCGGACGGCCCAGTTGTCCCCCTCGGTGCCGCAGGAGGTGAAGACCAGCTCCTCCGGCGCGCAGCCCAGGCGGCCGGCCACGGCGGCGCGGTGCTCCTTCAGCGCGGCGGCGGCGGCCTGCCCCAGGGCATACCCGGAGGAGGGGTTGCCGTACCCCTCAGTCATGGCCTCCAGGGCGGCCCGGGCGGCCTCCGGACACACCCGGGTGGTGGCGGCATTATCTAAATATACGGGCATGGTGCGGTCACCTCATCCATGGATGGAATAAAGACAGCATTAAACATTTTATGCTCTGCCCGGTTGAAAGTCAAGGCCCGCCCCGGTTTTGGGCGGGCCTTGGTGCCTATTGGGAAAAGGATGCGTAGGGATCGGCCGTGTGGACGGCGCGCTCCGAAAGGATTTGCAGCAGCTCCACTACCACGCCGGAGGGAAGGATGTAATAGGCCCATTCCTGTGTGTCTCCAGGGGCGTAACCGTCGTAAAATGCCGCCCGGCCGTCGGCCCAAAGGAAGAGCTCATATTGCTCGCCGTAGCGAAGGGACAGCTCCGGCTCCCCGGCGGAAAAGGCCGGGATGGAACTCCAGTCCTCGGAACGGAGCAGAGTACCCAGCCCGGAGCCCTCCTCCAGTTCATAATAGAAGCCGTCGCCGGTGCGGAGCAGGGTGCTAGACTCCAGATGCTCCGCCGCGGACTGGGGCAGCAGGCTGGGATTTTCCTTCCGCAGGAAGCCGGGCAGTCCGTTCAGGGCGTACCAGAGCCAGCCGCATCCGGCCGCCGCCAGCAGGGTGAGCGCAAGCCCCACGGCCAGGGCGGCCCCGGCGCGGCGCCTGACCCGGCGGTTCTCCTGTTCTGTCATGGTATCTCCCTCCTTTCTGCCAGTATAACACAGAGCGGGCGGGAGAGCGTTACAAAATAAAAAAGAATCACGAACGGCTTGACGCCGGGGGCAGGAAACGCCGCCACAGCCCGGAGTGGAAGAAGAGAAGACCCAGCAGGACAGTGAAGAGCTCCTCCGCCTCCGGCAGACAACATAGCCAGGCGGAGTGGAGAACCCCGCCTGCGGTGCCGATGCGCCGGTGAGAGAGAAATCAGCGTTCCATATTTAACTCCGAACAACGGTTTACCTGTGTCAATATTCGGAGCGGAGTTCGATGCAGAGGGGACGCGCCATAACCGTCCCGCTTTTCCTGTGGGATGGGATCAGTTTGCCGCCCTGCGGCAGGGAGATCAAGAGGGTGTACGATGAACCTCCGAGTCGTTGGCATATATCTGGAAATTCAGCCCCTCCATGGCGGGAACATAGGCCGCCGCGACCCCGGCAAAGCGGGAGGCGTCCACGCCCTCATGCATTAGGCCCTCCACATAGGTGTCCCAGTAGTCCTGGGTGAAGAGGATGCGGTACACCGGCTGGAAATAGGTCTGATAGTCCTGCGTGGTATACTCCAGGGTGACTTGCAGGATCTCCGCCCGCTCCGGGCAGTCCGTCTCCATGGTGCTCCAATAGTCGCCGGAGCGGAAGCGGGCCACCGCCTCCTCTGCCGTACAGATGGGGTAGACGCCGCAGGGGTCGCCGGGCGGAAGGGTGAGCTGGACCGCGTTCCCGTCGCGGATCGAGAAGCGGCGGAAGCTGTAATCATACAGTTGCTGCGCCAGCGGCGCGTCGGGATCGCGGTAGTAGAAGGTGCGGGTGACAGAGGGAGAGCCGTCATAGCTGTACTCCACCGCCGACTCCACGTCCCACAGCTCCGCGTCCGTGCCGGGATACAGCCCATACAGGGTTACCGGAGAAGACGCCGCGTCCAACAGCTCCAGACGGGATTGCCCGTGCAGCCGGAGGGTCTCCCCGCCGGAGCCGTCGGCCCACAGGGCGGGGGCCCAGCCCTGGGACGGCTCCGCCGTGCCCTCCCGCCACTGGGTAGAGGTGACGGTGCGCCCCAAGGCCCCGGCCAGCTCCTCCAGCCGGGTTCGCTGCTCCTCCTCCGTGGGGCGGGGATTGCGGTAGATGGGCAGCTCGGTGAGCTCGTCCAGCCGGCCGGCGGTGGGGCAGCTCTCCATCTGCTGGGCGGGATCCTCCACGATGGTAATCCAGCTCCCCGCGTCTGGCAGGCTCCACACGTCGGCGGGCGGAGTGTGGGCCGGCGCGGGGGTGCGGGCCACGCCGGGGGTGCCGGAGGGCTCCACGGCCGGGGTGTGGGTGGGCAGGGAGAGGCCCCACCAAAGCCCGCCGGCAAAGAGGACGGCGCACGCTGTGGCGGCCGCGGCCCGGAGCAGGCGGCGGGGCCTGGCGGGGCGAACCGGGGCAGTGCCGGCCGCCTCCATGGCGGCCAGGGTGCGGGCGCGCCAGCCGGGGGAGGGGCGCTGGGCGTCCATGGCCCCGCGGTAGTCGTTGACCTTGCTCATGTCCATTCCTCCTTCAGCGCGTCCCGCAGCTTTTTCCTGGCCCGGCTCAGCCGGGAGAGCACCGTGTTCCGGGGACAGCGGAGCAGCAGTCCGATCTCCTCGGCGGTGTACCCCTCGATGTAGTGGAGGTACACCGGCCAGCGGTATTTGGGGGGCAGGGCAGCCACCGCCTCCAGCACCCCGCTGCCCTCCGGCGGCGGGGCGGCGGCGTCCCAGCCCGGCTCCAAGGGGACGGTGTGCCGCCGCCAGGCGGACGCGCCCCAGTTTTTGCAGCGGTTGGCGGTGGCCCGCACCAGCCAGGCCCGCAGGTGGAGCTCGTCGGCAAAGGCGGGGTCGGACTGGATGAGGCTGACAAAGACCTCCTGGGCCACGTCCTCCCCATCCGTGGGGCTGCCGGTGCCCTGGACAGCCATGCGGTACACCAGCGGGCCGTAGCGGTCCAGAATCTCCTCGCAGGAGAGGGGGACGCCGTTCAGCGTGGGCATTCCGTTCACTCCCTTCTATCAGAAAAGCAGGGCGGAGGGGGAAATGATTGCACGAAAGGCAAAAAAAGCGGGCGGCCCCACGGGCCGCCCGCCGCTGCGGGAGAGAGCTTACTTGAGGGCGCGCACCGGCACGTTCCAGATGTCCCGGGCGTAGTCCCGGATGGAGCGGTCGGCGGCGAAGATGCCGGATCGGGCGATGTTCATGAGAGCCATCCGGTTCCACCGCTTGGGGTCCTGATAGGCCAGGCCGGCCCGCTGGTGGGCGTCCCGGTAGCTCTCGAAGTCGGCCAGTAGCAGGTACTCGTCCGCCGGGCCGCCGTCGCCGAACAGGAGGCGGCGGGCGATGTCGTCGTAGGCCACGCCGTCGCCGAAGCCCACGTTGAGCTGGTCGATGACCGCGCGCAGCTCCGGATTGTGGACATAGTACTCATAGGACTTGTAGCCCTTCTGCTTCATCTCGGCCACCTCGTGGGCCTTGAGGCCGAAGAGGAAGATGTTCTCGTCCCCCAGCACCTGGTGCATCTCCACGTTGGCGCCGTCCAAGGTGCCGATGGTCACCGCGCCGTTCATCATGAATTTCATGTTGCCGGTGCCGCTGGCCTCCTTGCCGGCGGTGGAGATCTGCTCGGAGAGCTCGCTGGCGGGCATCAGCTTCTCCGCCAGGCTCACCCGGTAGTTCTCCAGGAAGACCACCTGGAGCCGGTCTTTGCAGGCGGGGTCCCTGGCGATCATGTCGGCCACGGAGTTGATGAGGCGGATGATCCGCTTGGCCACCGCGTAGCCGGGGGCCGCCTTGGCGCCAAACAGGTAGGTGCGGGGGGTGAAGTCGAAATGGGGGTCGGCCTTCATGCGCTGGTAGAGGTAAATGATGTGCAGCACGTTGAGCAGCTGCCGCTTGTACTCATGCAGCCGCTTCACCTGCACGTCAAAAAGGGCGTCGGTGTTGAGGATGACGCCGCTCTCCCGGGCCACCCAGGCGGCGAAGGCCTTCTTATTGTCCGCCTTGATCTGCCCCAGGCGGGAGAGCACGCCCGCGTCGTCCCGGTACTGCTCCAGCTCCTTGAGGGCGTCGGGCTGGAGCAGGTATTTGTCCTTGCCGCAGCAGTCGCGGATCAGGGCGTCCAGCTCCGGGTTGCACTCGCTGAGCCAGCGGCGGTGGTCAATGCCGTTGGTGACGTTGGTAAACTTGTCGGGGGTGCGGGCATAGGCGTCGTGGAAGACGTCCCGCTTCAGAATGTCGGAGTGGAGGGCGGACACGCCGTTGATCTTGAAGCAGGCGCACACGCACAGATTGGCCATGCGCACCTCGCCGCCCCAGATGATAGCCATGGGGGCCACCTTGGACAGATCGCCGTGGAAGTAGTCGGTCAGCGCCCGCTGGTAGCGGTTGGAGATCTCGATGAGGATCTGCCAGATGCGGGGCAGCCACTTCTCAATGAGCTGCTGGGGCCAGCGCTCCAGCGCCTCCGCCAGGACGGTGTGGTTGGTGTAGGCGATGGTGTGGGTGACGATGTACCACGCCTCGTCCCAGCCGTATCCCTCCTCGTCCAGCAGGATACGCATCAGCTCCGGGATGGCCAGGGTGGGGTGGGTGTCGTTGATCTGGATGACATGCTTGAGGTGGAAGTTGCGCAGGGTGCCGTACTCGGCCCGGTGCTTGCGCACGATGGACTGGATGGTGGCGGAGACGAAGAAATACTGCTGCTTGAGGCGCAGGGACTTGCCCTCGTAGTGGTTGTCCTCGGGGTAGAGCACCTTGGAGATGGACTCGGCCATGGCCCGCTGCTCCACGGCTTTCAGATACTGGCCGGAGGAGAACAGGTTCATGTCCACCGGCGTGGGGCTGTTGGCGTCCCACAGGCGGAGCAGGTTGCCGTGCTCGGTGCCGTAGCCGGCGATCTCCATGTCCTTGGGCACGGCCAGCACCACATCATACCCGGTGTGCTTTACCCGGTGGCGGCCCAGCGCGTCCCACTCGTCCTCCACCTTGCCGCCGAAGCGGACCTCCTCGGTCTCGTCCATCTTGGGGATGAGCCAGGCGTCGCCCAGCCCCAGCCAGTTGTCGGGCAGCTCCACCTGCTGGCCGTCCACGATCTTCTGCTTAAAGATGCCCAGCTCGTAGCAGATGGAGTAGCCTGTGGCGGGGATCTCCAGGGTGGTCATGGAGTCCAGGTAGCAGGCGGCCAGGCGGCCCAGGCCGCCGTTGCCCAGGCCGGCGTCGGGCTCGGCCTCAAACAGGTCGGGCGCGGAAAACCCAAGGCCCTCGATGGCCTGCTTCAGTGGCTCCGCCACGCCCAGGTTGTAGGCGTTCTTCATCAGGGACCGGCCCATCAGAAACTCCAGGGACAGGTAGTGAACCTGGCGCAGGTGCTCCACGGCCACCCGGTCGGCGGTCTTCATTTGCCGCTCGGACATGATGTCCCGCAGCACCAGGGCGCAGGCCTTGAACATGTGCAGGCTGGTGGCCTCCTCCACGTCACGGCCGAAGTTGCGGCGCAGTTTGCCCGTGATGAGGGTCATCAGCTCTTTTTTGGTATATTTGTGCAATGCAGACATCTCCTGTTTCTGTTGAGATCAACATAGGAACGCTCCGCGGAAGGACACACCCGCCACGGAGCGCTCATTCTATCATGGGAATATGGTACTGTCAAGCGTAAAAAGCGGCCCTATTTCCCGGTCACCCAGCCGTAAATCTCCTCATAAGCCTTGGCCGACTTTTCCCAGGAGAAGTCGGCGGTCATGGCGTTCTTCTGGAGGGCCTTCCACGCCTTGGGCTCGTTGTGGTAGAGGTTTACCGCCTCGCTCAGCACGCCGGTCATCTCCTGCACATTGATGTTGGCAAAGGAGAAGCCGGTGCCCTCGCCGGTGAACTTGTTGTAGGGCACCACGGAGTCCCGCAGGCCGCCGGTCTCCCGCACCACGGGGATGGTACCGTAGCGCATGGCGATCATCTGGCTCAGGCCGCAGGAGATGGAGGGCATGAGGAACAGGTCGGCGCCGCCATAGATGGCGGTGGACAGGTTGGGGGAGTACATCATGTGGGCGGCGAAGCGGCCGGGGTACTGGTTCTGAGCCTGGCGGAAGGCCTCCTCATAGTTCCAGTCGCCGGTGCCCAGGACGATCATCTGTACGTCCATACCCATAATCTCGTGGATGGCGGCGGTGACCAGGTCGAAGCCCTTGTGCCGCACCAGGCGGGACACGCAGGCGATGATGGGGGCGTCCGGGTTCTCCCGCAGGCCGGACATCTGCTGCAGGGCGGCTTTGCAGTTCTTCTTGCCCGCCATCTGCCGCGCCGAGAAGAACTTGGTCAGGCCCTTGTCCCGCCAGGGGTCATACACCTCGGTGTCGATGCCGTTGAGGATGCCGCGCAGCTTGTGGCGGTTGTCGGCGATAACCCCCTCCAGGCCATGGGCATAGAAGGAGTACTGGAGCTCGTCGGCGTAGGTGGGGGAGACGGTGGTCACGTAGTCGGCGGCATAGATAGCCCCTTTCATCAGATTCACGTCTCCGTGGTAGGCCAGCATGTGCTCGTTGAAGTACCCGTCGTTGAGCCCGAACACATCCTTCAAAGTCTGGCTGCCGTATCGGCCCTGGTACTCGATGTTGTGGATGGTGAACACGCTCTTGGTGTCGCAGAGCTGGGGGATGCGGTGGCGCTCCTCCAGCAGATAGATGGGCGCCAGGGCGGTCTGCCAGTCGTTGCAGTGGAGCACGTCTGGATGCCAGTTCAGCCAGCCCATGCTCTCCACCACAGCCCGGGAGAAGTAGGCGAAGCGCTCGCCATCGTCGTAGTGGCCGTAAATGTTGGAACGCTTGAAGTAGTATTCGTTGTCCACAAACCAGTAGGTGACGCCGTCCCGCTTCAGCTCAAAGATGCCGCAGTAGGGGCTGCGCCAGGCCAGGGTGATGTGGAAGCACTGGAGGTAGGTCATCTGACTGCGCCATTCCTCGCCGATGCCTTCGTAGAGGGGGAGGATCACCCGCACGTCATGGCCGTTTCCGGCCAGCGCCTTGGGCAGAGCGCCGGCCACGTCGGCCAGTCCGCCGGTCTTGATGAAGGGCGCACACTCAGAGGTGGCAAATAAGATGTTCATAGGCTCTCCTTATGTCGAAATTGAGCGGCAGGGGCAACCACCCGCGCGAGCGTGGGTGAGGGGTATCGCGGCCATTGTGCCGCCCAGAGGGCGGCACGGTGACCGCGTATCTAGGGGGGGACAGCGTCCCCCCTGGAGTCGTCATACAATTTCGTTTTTCGCAATGGACAGCGGATAGGTGTTGTGGCCCATCAGCATCCGGCCGGGGTTGACCCGCACGTTCTTGTCGGTGATGGCGTACTTGAGCACCGCGCCGGCCTGAACAGCGGTGCCCTGCATCAGCACGCATCCCGAGACCTTGGCCCCCTTCTCCACACGGACGCCGCGGAAGAGGATGGAGTTCTCCACCTCGCCCTCAATGATGCAGCCGTCAGCCACCAGGGAGTTGACCGCCCTGGAGCCTGGGCCGTAGTAGGTGGACGGGTCGGAGCGGTCCTTGGTGCGGACAGGGCGGCCGGGGGCAAAGAGGTCGGTCCGTACCTCGGGGTTAAGCAGCTCCATGCTGCGGGCGAAGTAACCAGCCACGGACTGGAGGCGGGCGGCATAGCCGTCAAAGACGTATGGGCAAATCTTGAGCTGGCCGGCCATGGCCTGGAGCACGCCGGTGCTGAAGGAGGGGATATTGTGGGCCGCACAGTGGTCCACCAGGGAGAGCAGGAGCTGCTTGGAGAGAATGTAGACCTCCAGGGATTCGCAGCCCTGGGCAATGGGGGGGTGCACCAGTACGTCGGTGATCCGCCCTCCGGCGCCGATGGTGAAGTAGTCGCAGTCCTTGGGCGAGCCCATGGGGCGGCTGGTGCACACGGCGGTAATGTCCGCGTCATTGCGGATATGGGCCTCAAAGATGTCATTGAGGGGCAGGTTCACCGCCAGATCACCCCCGGCCAGTACCACGTAGTCCTGCCGGATGTACTGCAAATAGGAGCGCACGCCCGCCAGGGCGTCCATGCGGCCCCGGTAGACGCCCTCCCGCCGGCCCGAGTAGCCGAAGGGGGGGAGGATGCGCAGGCCGCCGTGCTTGCGGCTGAGGTCCCAGTCCTTGCCGGAGCCGACGTGATCCAGCAGGGACTGGTAGTTGGCGTGGACGATCAGGCCCACATCGGAGACACCGGCGTTGACCATGTTGGAGAGCATGAAGTCAATCACCCGGTACCGGCCGCCATAGGGGATGGAGCAGGTGTTGCGGTGCTGGGTCAGCTCCCGCAGATCCGGGTTGGAAAGGTAGGCGAAGATGATGCCGTGCAGCTTGTTCATCATTTCACCCCACCTCCTTTCACGTTACGGGTAATCATAGCTTTAGGGGAAACCACGGCGCTGGGGCCGATGTTCAGGTGCTGGGCGATGACAGCCACCCCCCAGTCCTCACTGCCGTCGGGAGAGGCGCCCACCCGGGCGTTCTCACCGATGACTGATTCTTCGGCCACGATGGCGTACTCCACCACCGCGCCCTTCTTCACCACCGTGCCGGGCATGAGGATGGAGTAGCGCACCACCGCGCCCTCCTCTACGGTGACGGAGTGGAAGAGCACAGAGTTCTCCACTGTGCCGTACACCTCACAGCCGCTGGTGACCATGGAGTGGTCCACCTTGGCATCCATTCCCATGAAATGGGGGGGGCGGATGGGGGTGCGGGCGTAGATGGGCCATTCAGTGTCGTAGGGGTCGATGCCGTTGTCGGGGGAAAGCATATCCATATTGGCGTCCCACAGGGAGTCGATGGTGCCCACGTCCTTCCAGTAGCCCTGGAAACGGTAAGCGGTCATCTTTTCGCCGGCGTCCAGCATGGCGGGGATGATGTTCTTGCCGAAGTCGTTGGAGCTCTTCTCATCGGCCTCGTCAGCGATGAGGTACTCCCGCAGCTTGGACCAGGTGAAGATGTAGATCCCCATGGAGGCCAGGTTGCTCTTGGGGTGCTTGGGCTTCTCCTCGAACTCATAGATGTCGTCGTTCTCGTCCACATTCATAATTCCGAAGCGGGAAGCCTCCTCCATGGGGACCTCCAGCACCGCGATGGTGCAGGCGGCGTCGGCCTCCTTGTGGCGGCGGAGCAGTTGGGTGTAGTCCATCTTGTAGACGTGGTCGCCGGACAGGATGAGTACATATTCCGGGCCATAGGTCTCCAGGAAGTTGATGTTCTGGTAGATGGCGTTGGCCGTGCCTTTGTACCAGGTGCCCTTTTCTCCCTCCCGCATGTAGGGGGGCAGGATGTGGACGCCGCCGTAGGACCGGTCCAGGTCCCAGGGCTCGCCGTTGCCGATGTAGGCATTCAGCTCCAGCGGCCGGTACTGGGTGAGCACCCCAACCGTGTCGATACCGGAGTTGATGCAGTTGGACAGGGGAAAGTCGATGATGCGATACTTTCCTCCAAAGGGGACCGCGGGTTTTGCCACGTGGCTGGTGAGGGCGTGGAGACGGCTGCCCTGTCCGCCCGCCAGCAGCATGGCGACACATTCCTTTTTCACTTCTTATCACCTCAGCGTTTAACTGGAAAAAGCGTCAGGATTCCTTGGACTTGCGGGTGGTCTTTTTGGGGGCCGCCTTGGCTGCCTTGTCGGACTTTGCAGCCTTGGGCGCGGCTTCGGCGGTTTTTTTCCGGCGGGACGGGAACTTGCGGGTGCACTTGTAGATGGCGGCGCTCATGGGGGGCAGGGACAGAGTGATGGCCTGCTCCCGGCCGTGGCACTCGATATACTGGCTCTTGACCGGCCCGGCATCGCCCCGGCCCAGTCCGCCGAAGGCGGGGTCGTCGGTGCTGAACAGGCAGGTATAGGTACCCGCCGTGGGCACGCCGATGGTATAGCCGGTACGGTCCACAGGCGAGAAGTTGCACACTGTCACCAGGGTGCTGCCCTTCTTGTCCTTGCGGAGGAACGCAATGGTATTGGCCTGGTTGTCGTCGGCCTCGATCCACTCAAAGCCCTCCCAGGAGAAGTCCAGCTCCCACAGCTCCGGGTGGGCCAGGTAGAAGGCGTTGACCGCCTGGAAGAACGCCTTAAGGGCCCGGTGGCGGTCTCCGTCCTCCCCCTCCAGCTCCAGCAGGTGCCAGTCCAGAGAGTGCTCATAGTGCCACTCGTTCCACTGGCCGAACTCGCTGCCCATCATCAGCAGCTTCTTGCCCGGGTGGGTGAGCATATAGGTATAGAAAGCCCGCACGCCGGCAAATTTCTCCTCGTCCGTTCCGGGCATCTTGTTGATGAGGGAGCCCTTCATGTGCACTACCTCATCGTGGGACAGGGGGAGCACAAAATTCTCAGAGAAGGCATACATCAGCGAGAAGGTAATATCGTGGTGGTTGAACTGGCGGAAGTAGGGGTCCATTTTAATGTAGTGGAGAATGTCGTTCATCCACCCCATGTTCCACTTCAGGTTAAAGCCCAGGCCGCCCTCCAGTCCCCCCTTGTCCACCGGATGGGAAACCCGGGGCCAGGCGGTGGACTCCTCGGCGATCATCATCACGTCGCTGTGGGCGCTGAAAATGTGGGTATTGAGCTGCTGGAGGAATTCAACGGCCTCCAGATTCTCGTGCCCGCCGAATACGTTGGGCACCCACTGGCCGTCCTGCCGGCCGTAGTCCAGGTAGAGCATGGAGGCCACCGCATCCACCCGAAGGCCGTCGATGTGGTACTGCTCCAGCCAGAACAGGGCGGAGGAGTAGAGGAAGGACCGCACCTCGCTTCGCCCGTAGTCAAACACCCGGGTGCCCCAGTCGGCGTGCTCCCCCTTCCGGGGGTCGGCATACTCGTAGCAGGGCTCCCCGTCAAACTCGTACAGGCCGAAGGCGTCCTTGGGGAAGTGGGCGGGCACCCAGTCCAGGATGACGCCGATGCCGGCCTGGTGGAGCTGATCCACCAGCCACATGAAGTCGTGTGGGGTGCCGAAGCGGCTGGTGGCCGCGAAGTAGCCGGTGCACTGATAGCCCCAGGAGGCGTCCAGGGGATGCTCCGTGACGGGGAGCAGCTCCACATGGGTGAAGCCCATCTCCTTCACGTAGGGCACCAGATATCTGCCGATGTCCCGGTAGGAGAGCATTTGGTCGTCGCCGGTGCGCCGCCAGGAGCCCAGATGTACCTCATAGATGTTCATGGGCTTCTGGTAGACCGGGTTGTTCTTCCGGTAATCCAGCCAGCTCCCGTCGCCCCACTGGTAACCGGACAGATCGTACAGCTTGGAGGCGGTGCCGGGGCGGGTCTCGGCATGGAAGGCATAGGGGTCGGCCTTGGCCAGGACCTTGCCCGAGCGGGTGTGCACGGCGTATTTATAGTTGTCATACTGCTGCAGGCCGGGGAGGAAGAGCTCCCACACGCCGCCCTCCAGGGCGGCCATGGGGTTGGCCCTGTCATCCCAGCCGTTGAAGTCGCCCATTACGGCGACGGCCTGAGCATGAGGAGCCCAGACGCGGAACAGCCAGCCGGACTGTCCGCCGCGTACAGTGGGGTGGGAGCCCAGGAATTCCTGCGCCCGGACCGCCTGTCCCGCAAGGAACTGCGCCAGGGGCGCGGTGTCATTGGATATCGGCATAGGTGTCACTCCTTATTGGCAAAAATCCCCAAAAAGAGGGCTGGGAGCCAGGAGATCCTTGTCATTGGTGATAAAATAACTCCAGAAGAGGTGGAAATTATTTGTATAAATTATACAACGTGATGGAGACATAGTCAAGACATGTATGGAAAAGCAAGTGTAAAATTTCCCATATTGGGCGGACGGGCGTTTTGGAGAGATTGCGCAGAGGGGGGAGCGGCAATGCCGCTCCCCCCTGCACAATCGGATTATTCCGCCATAAACAGTGTTTTGAGGAACCGGGAGAAAATACCGGGAAGGGTCAGCCGTGCCACAGCCCGGTCGGCCACGATGGGGATGGTCTGCTGCTCCTGCCCGCCCACGGAGATCACCATCTCGCCCAGCTTTTGCCCCTGCTCCACCGGGGCCTCCACATTCTCGCACAGGCGCAGTTCGCTCGTCACGTCGTTGAGCTGGGCCTTGTCCACCAGAATCCGGCTGGACTGGGCGAGGACGGGCTGTACCGTGTCCTGCTCGCCCAGCAGCACATCGACAGGGGGGAGGGCCTGTCCGGGGTAGACGTCTGTGAGGGTATAATTGGCAAAGCCGAAGTTCAGCAGGCTCTTGGCCGACTCAAAGCGCTGCTCGGAGGTCTTGGCCTTGAGCACAACGGCGATGAGCTCCATACCGTCCCGCTCGGCCGTGGCGGACAGGCAGTAGCCTGCCGCGTCGGTGGAGCCGGTCTTGAGGCCAGTGGCCCCTTCATAGAAACGCACCAGCTTATTGGTATTGGCCAGTTGGAACTGACCGCCCCGGATGGAGTCCATCCAGATGGTGGTGTAGTCCCGGATTTTGGGGTGCTGGATCAGGGCGCGGCTCATGACCGCGATATCATGGGCGCTGGTCAGGTGGCCCGCCGCGGGCAGGCCGGTGCAGTTGACAAAGCAGGTGTCGGCCATGCCAAGCTCGGCGGCCCGCTGGTTCATCTGCTCCACAAAGCCCTCCTCGCTGCCTGCCAGGTGCTCGGCCAGGGCCACGGCGGCGTCATTGCCCGACACCACCGCCACGGCCTTGAGCATGTCGTCCACGCTCATCTGCTCCCCCTCTTTTAAATAGACCTGGGAGCCGCCCATGGAGGCGGCGTGGGCGGAGACGGTAACCATATCGTCCAGAGCCAGACGGCCGTCGTCAATGGCCTCCAGCACCAGCAGCAGCGTCATGACTTTGGTGACGCTGGCGGGCTCCAGCTTGTCGTGGGCGTTCTGTTCATAGAGGATGGCGCCGGTTTCCTTCTCCATCAGCACCGCAGCGGCGGCGTCCACCGTGGGCGCGCCGCTGACGGCCTGGGCGGGGAGGACCAGAAGCGCGGCGGCCAGCAGGGCCGCAGCCAGTTTTTTCATAACGTGTGATGCCTCCGTTTTTGAGATTCTCTGTCTCAGAGGATATGGAATCGGCGGGAATTCTATACGGAAGCGGGGCTTTTTTGGGGCGGGGAAAAATTTTTCCGTTTTTCTCTTTACAATATCGCTTTAGTGTGGTAATATACGAAAGCGAAGAGGAAAACGACCCAACTGAGGAGGAACTGCTATGAAACGAAATTGGACGGCTCTGGCCCTTGCTCTGGGCCTTACCCTGACCCTCACCGCCTGCGGCGGAAATCCCGGTGCGGCCGAGACGCCCGGCAGCGCGGCGCCGACCGGCTCTCAGACGCCTGCGGCAGAGAGCGACCTGGATTATGTCAAGGGCAACGGAGTGCTAAAGATCGGCTATACCCTGTTCGAGCCCATGAACTACCTGGGGGAGGACGGCGAGCTGACCGGCTTTGAGACCGAGTTTGCCACTGCCGTGTGCGCCAAGCTGGGGGTGGAGCCCAAGTTTGTGGAGATCAACTGGGATGCCAAGCTGCTGGAGCTGGAGAGCAAGAACATCGACTGCATCTGGAACGGTATGACCATCACACCGGAGCTCCAGGAGGCCATCTCGATCTCCGCCCCCTACATCAAGAACTATCAGGTGGTGGTTATCCGCGCCGCCGACGCGGACAAATACACCTCCACCGAGTCCCTGGCCGGCGCCAATCTAGACGCGGAGGCCGGCTCCGCCGGTGAGGCGGCGGTTGCGGCCGACGAGTTCCTCAGCCAGGCCAGCTATACCTCTGTGGTGAAGCAGACCGACGCCCTGCTGGAGGTCAAGAGCGGAGCGGCGGACGCGGCGGTTATGGACTTCGTGCTGGCCAACACGCTGGCCGGCACCGGCGACTACTCCGACCTGATGGTCATTCCCGATCTGGAGCTGTCCGTGGAGGAGTACGGCATCGGCTTCCGCCAGGGCTCCGACCTCACCGCGGCGGTAAACCAGGCCATGCAGGAGCTCATTGACGACGGCACCCTCAACGAGCTGGCCGTCAAGTACGAGCTGGCCGACCTGCTGCTGGCCAACCAGTAAAACGTTCCGACACAAGAGGCAGGGGGTATATGCCCCCTGCCCCTTGTCCGCGTTGGACAGAGGAGAGAGAACATGTCATTCCAAACGGTAACCATGACCCTGCTGGACGGTTTTCTGCTCAATATTGAGCTCTTTGCCGTCACGCTGGTGTTGTCCCTGCCCCTGGGACTGGTGGTGTCCTTCGGCACCATGAGCCGCTTCAAGCCCCTGAGCCTTCTGGTGCGCCTGTATGTTTACATCATGCGCTCCACCCCACTGATGCTCCAACTGGCGGTGGTGTTCTATCTGCCCGGCATCGTCTTTGGGCCTGGCCACTCCCTGGGGCGGATGGGGGCGGCCGTCCTGGCCTTTGTGCTCAACTACGCGGCCTACTTCTCCGAGATCTTCCGTGGCGGCATCCAGGGTGTCCCCGCCGGCCAGCGGGAGGCTGGGCAGGTGTTGGGCATGACCCGCAGCCAGATCTTCTTCCAGGTCACCCTGCTCCAGGTGGTCAAGCGCATCGTGCCTCCCATGGGCAACGAAATCATCACCCTGGTGAAGGACACCTCTTTGTCCAACTTCATCATGGTGGGGGAGATCATCAAGCTGGCCAAGGACTTCGGCAACAAGGGCATGATCTGGCCCCTGTTCTACGCCGGCGCTTTCTTCCTGGTGTTCAACGGCATTGTGACCCTGGCCCTGAGCCGCACCGAGAAGAAGCTGGACTATTTCCGGGTTTGAGAGGAGCGCACAGCATGGCGATTTTACAGGTAGAGGATATCCAGAAGCGATTCGGCAGGACGCGGGTTCTGGAGGATATCAGCTTTTCCCTGGAGCAGGGGCAGGCCATGGCCATCATCGGCTCCTCCGGCTCCGGCAAGACCACCCTCCTGCGCTGCCTCAACTTCCTGGAGCAGCCCGACCGGGGCCGTATTACAGTGGGGGGAGAGGTGCTCTTTGACGCGGACGACCCCGCCACCCAGCGGGAGAGCGAGGTGCGCAAGAAGCGCCTCCACTTTGGGCTGGTGTTCCAGTCGTTCAACCTCTTTCCCCAGTACACCGCGCTGGAAAACGTGACCCTGGCCGGCCAGCGCCTGGCCCGGGAGCGGCCCGACTTTAAGGGGGAGAAGAAGCGCATCTTCGCTGAGATTGAGGAGAAGGGACGGACGCTGCTGGCCCAGATGGGCCTGGCCGACCGGGCGGGGCACTACCCCCACCAGCTCTCCGGCGGCCAGCAGCAGCGGGTGGCCATCGCCCGGGCCCTGGCCCTCAGCCCCGATATCCTCTGCTTTGACGAGCCCAC
>OGFR01000882.1_pt1 | contig 17551 bp, 14 predicted proteins | sample 1571001 | NCBI WGS metagenome assembly OGFR01 (sample SAMEA2582064, study PRJEB24529) | metagenome | biome: Human gut stool | place: China | collected 2011 | reverse complement strand
GAAACCAAATCGGTGCCAACGATGGTGGCATAGAAAATATCGTCGACGGCAACTTGGTAATCCCACAGAAGAACCCAACAACAGCAGCAATTATAACAGCTAGAAATATTCCTCCTTTTACATTGCGCCCCGTAAAAACGGCAATCAGTATAATTCCCAATATAGATACTAGGCTGGATGGAGTTTGTAAATCGCCAATGCTCACAATGGTGGCAGGATTACTTACAATAAGTCCTGCACTGCTGAGACCGATGAGGGCGATAAATAATCCGATGCCCGCCGTTACTGCCAGTTTAATCGTATGAGGTATGGCATTGAACAGGTATTCTTTTAATGGTGTAACCGCAATCAGTAAAAAAGCTAAACCTGCAATTAATTGAGCCGTCAGAGCAAAAGCAAAGCTATGTCCCATCTGGACTACGATAGTATAAGCAAAAAAAGCATTGATACCCATACCAGATAAGCCAGCGAATGGCATATTACTATACAAAGCTAGCAATAAAGTCATGATGATGGCACTCACAGCCGTCGCCGTGAACACCGCACCTACATCCATACCGGCGGCACCAAGGATAGCGGGATTTACAGCTAATACATAAGAAACGCAAAGAAAAGTAGTGGCCCCCGCAAATAACTCTCTCGATACGGATGAGCCTCGTTCTGAAATCTTGAATACTTTGTCCCATACACTACCTTGTACTTGTTCTCTCATGATGATTCCTCCTCTCGTACTTACAATCATGGGCGTATTCTCCTATACTTATATATTTCCACATATAAGTAAGAATTTCCTGTTCTTTATTAAAATCTACTCTATAAAAAAATACCGCAGTATGTATTTAACTCAATTAAAGTAAATATATACTGCGGTATTTCGCATATGTAATCATTTATAAAATCAATAATGTAAATCTATTCAACTCTAAATAAATATAAATTCTAGATTTATCCCTTCAGGGAATCTAAAAATGAAGTCCCAATCCCCCATTGTTTCAATCCAAAGTTTTGTAATACTGTTTCACCTATGTCCGCAAAACTGTGTCTATCACCCAAAGCTACTGAATGACTCATACTTGGACTATAAGCGAGCAAAGGCACCATCTCTCTCGTATGATCTGTACCCTTCCAAGTCGGATCATTCCCATGATCTGCGGTGATGAGAAGTAAATCGTCATCTTTAAGCAAGTCCAACAAACCACCTAATTGGTAATCAAAGTCTTCAATAGCACGCTTATACCCTTCTACATTACGCCGATGACCGTACAGACTATCAAATTCAACAAGGTTGACCATCATGAACCCCCGTGCAAAGCTTTGGCCCAATAGATAAGGAACTACGTTCATACCATGCGCGTTAGACTTTGTCGGATATGATGCATCCCAGCCAACATGAGCATAAATATCGCCGATTTTGCCAACTGCCACTGTTGGAATGTTTGCATCTTGTAACTCTTGTTGCACCATTTTCTTTTCAGGCATACGACTGTAATCATGACGATTTGAGGTACGTACAAAATGACCTGGTGTACCAATAAAAGGCCGAGCTATAATACGCCCCACATAATAATCACCGACACATACCTTATCGCGTGTAATTTGACACATGCGATACAAATCTTCTAAGGGAATGATATCCTCATGCGCAGCAATTTGAAAAACCGAATCCGCCGATGTATATACGATTGGCTTACCAGTTCTTATATGTTCTTCTCCGAGGCGTTCAATAATTTCCGTTCCAGAGGCTACCTCATTACCAAGAAATCCATAACCCGTTTCTTTTGTGAAAGCATCCATCAGTTCCTTCGGAAATCCATCATAAAATGTCGGAAATGGCACTGTTACAGGATGCCCCATCATCTCCCAATGACCACTAGTTGTATCCTTACCAGTGCTGAGTTCTGCCATACGTCCGAAAGTACCATCGATGCTTTCACCTGTATCAGCAATATCTGCAATATGGAGTAATCCTATAGATTTCAAATTGGGCCTGCCGTAGATTCAATATTACCTAGTGTATTAGAAGCTTCATCGCCAAACTTCACAGCATCAGGAGCGTGACCGATATCCACTGAGTCCATAACTAATAAGATAATTCGTTTAAACATATATCCTCCTATGACGTACTATTATTTGAGGTATAGCATCATAGCTAGTATAAGCGTTGCCAAAGACTTACTATCCTTAATTTGTTCAGCCTTAATAGTCTCTAATAATTCAGGCAATATAAAGTATTCAAGCTCTACATATTCATCTAGATCCCAATTCGTTTCACCCATAGTAAGATCTTTTGCTAAATATAAGTGTAGTACTTCATTACAGAAACCAGGGCTTGTTGAAATAGTACCTAATGGAATCCATTGGTTGGCACGATACCCTGTTTCCTCTGCTAACTCACGTTATGCACAAGTTAGCGGCTCTTCATTAGGATCAAGTTTGCCGGCTGGAATTTCAAGCAAAGGCTGTTGTAAGGCATAACGGAACTGACGTTCCATTACAATTTTATTATCTTCCGTAACAACTACGATTGCTGTAGCTCCGGGATGATGAACAACCTCACGCCACTCTTCCTTACCATTTACATCAGCTATATCATAAGTAACTTTAATTAGTTTACCATTAAACTTCATTTCACTAGATTTTTTATCTCTTTGCTAAATGCCATAATAGCCTCCTTATAGTTCATACATATCATGATACTACAGAGAGAGTTAAATATATATTAATCATTAGCGTAGAATTACTATTTATAAACTCATATCCTAAAAGTGGGTATATATATACAGCTCGTTTAAACTTTATAAATTTATAATAGTTTTCAAACTAATTACTCACTAAAATTTAATTTTCACTAATTAGCTCATTGAATTCTTTAAAATACCTTTCAATTAAAAGTTTACGTAAATCAGCATCTTTAGAAACTCTTTGAATCGCCTTAACTAAGTAATTAGAGTCCAATTCTTTATTAGCAAGGCCTTTACTTAATTGAGACTTTAATGAAGAAATCTTTAAGAATTCATTATAATCTTTACTATCAATAATTGAATTAATTTTATCTTCAAAAAACTTAAATAAATCTTTTTCTTTAAATTCATCAAACCACTTATAAAACCCCTCGGTGATAGTTTCCATATCTTTTGCATCTCCGATTCTAAAAGTAGTGATTTGTTCTTCAATATAATATTTTACATTTTGTGATACAATTTTATCTTTATTAGATTTTAGCAAGTCAAATGCTTTATTTTTAAAATCTACTATTTTTTCTTTAGTACCGATTTCATCTGCATACAAACTAACTATACTTTCTAAAAGCTCATCACATAATAAAGCCATTTCAATTTCATTAAAAGGAAGAGTAAAAATTTTATCTTTTAAATAATCATCAATTGTCTCTTCAGATAGAAAATCATGATCTATAATCCCTACAGCATTATAGTATCCATTCAATAAGCTTGAGTTAAATTTTCTAACATATTGAATTACTTCCCTATGACCTCCTACAGGGTACACAAAAACTTTATCTGAAAAAAGTGCGGAATAGAATGAATAATCAGAAACCTCACCAACATTTCCTTCACAGAATAAAATTGTTTTCTGAGCACCTAATAAACTTATTATAAGCTCTTTTGGAAGTAAATTATCTTGAAATTCTACATCTTTCAAAACCCAATTATTAGGGTATGTATATTCAACACACCAAATTAATTTAGCTAATTTTCTAGACATAATAAAATCAATATTATGAGATAAATATATAAATTTACAATCTTGTCTTATTTCTTCTAAAGAATTCCATAATCTATTAGCAACAGATGTATTTAAAAAAGTTTCAGGTTCATCAACGATAATATAACTATCCTCTGATGCTAAAATTACATGTAAAATATAGTATAAAGAAACCTTTTCACCATCACTCATTGCATTAACATTATAGATATTATCATCCTTTATAATATCTATACATCTACAATCAGAGTTTATCTGCACCTGAACTCCAGGAATTATATTAGCTAAAATATTATTTACTTGAATCAATAAACTATTTTCTACTCCCTCAGTAGATTTTGTATAATAATAATCTAACCCTTTTTTTACTTCTTCATTACAAAAAGTAATTATTAACTTAGAAAAAATAGATTCTAAATTATTCAAAACGTCATCTACATACCTTGATTCTCTTAGATCACCAATATAGTTTCTATATTGAACTTCACCTAAAGTTCCACGATTCATACTTAATGATTTCAAATCATGCAATGGTGTACAAACTAAATATTTTTGTGCAGGTATAACGACAATATTATCACTAAATGAATTCTTAATAAAACTAGCAAATGAAGATTTACCTGAACCATTTTTACCTACAATTATAGTATTTTGATTTCCAATACGGCATAAATAGCGTATACTTATAAGTTTTTCAAAGTAACTTTCTAAATTACTAAAAATAGATTTATACTGATAGTAATAATCATCATAATCCCTAATCTCTATATTATTAGAAATAATTTCTTCACAGTTATTGATTATAATATCAAAATTGTCTTTTGTTTGATTAATTAATTTATCCAAAGCAGATATTGGAGTTGAACATTTATAAACATCTAAAATCATCGTTATCTCTTTTAAAGCTTGCCTATATTGTTCATTGATGACATTTATATCTTCATGTTCGGTTAATTTATTAGTACTTATAATTTTGGGAATATAATACTCAAGTTGTTCTTTTGCGTTTGTTAAAATCTCTATAATCTTTTCATTCATATTTATTTCCTTAGTATATTCCATCAAGGCCACATCATGTGCTTCTTCTACTTTTGGTGGCAATGGCTATATAAGCCAAAATTTGGCGGTTTTACGCCTGAATGTACGACCTTTGCCAAGCATATCAGCTTGAATATTGGTACTGAATAACCAATTCAAGAACAGGTTTAACTCTTTACTTAGATTATTAATTTTGACGGTAAATACCACCTTACAATGTTTATAAAATCAACGCTGAGAACTGGATTTTAAAACATCATGTTTAACACATTTTTATTTACAATCAGGACATTTTATTTGTCCATAAACTCTTCCTCCATATTTGTTTATATATAGGAAGATATAACATCATTTTGGTCAGTAATTACAAGGATTAATTGATGTTTTTATCCACGCTTTTTGTCCTATAAGCCACAATACATATTGATTACTTCAAATTACCATGTATTGCGGTATTTAAATAATCAATAAAGGATATTATGCCACCCAAATATTCTAGATACATACATATATGGTTCCAATGATACAGAAAGTATTATAGAATCGCATGTATCTATGATTTCAGAATATCCAAAAATGATTTTCCAATATGCCATTGTTTCAATCCAAAGTTTTGTAATACTGTTTCACCTATATCCGCAAAACTATGTCTATCACCCAAAGCTACGGAATGACGCATACTTGGACTATAAGCTAGCAAAGGCACCATTTCTCTCGTATGATCTGTACCTTTCCAAGTCGGATCATTCCCATGATCTGCGGTGATGAGAAGTAAATCGTCATCTTTAAGCAAGTCCAACAAACCACCTAATTGGTAATCAAAGTCTTCAATAGCACGCTTATACCCTTCTACATTACGCCGATGACCGTACAGACTATCAAATTCAACAAGGTTGACCATCATGAACCCCCGTGCAAAGCTTTGGCCCAATAGATAAGGAACTACGTTCATACCATGCGCGTTAGACTTTGTCGGATATGATGCATCCCAGCCAACATGAGCATAAATATCGCCGATTTTGCCAACTGCCACTGTTGGAATGTTTGCATCTTGTAACTCTTGTTGCACCATTTTCTTTTCAGGCATACGACTGTAATCATGACGATTTGAGGTACGTACAAAATGACCTGGTGTACCAATAAAAGGCCGAGCTATAATACGCCCCACATAATAATCACCGACACATACCTTATCGCGTGTAATTTGACACATGCGATACAAATCTTCTAAGGGAATGATATCCTCATGCGCAGCAATTTGAAAAACCGAATCCGCCGATGTATATACGATTGGCTTACCAGTTCTTATATGTTCTTCTCCGAGGCGTTCAATAATTTCCGTTCCAGAGGCTACCTCATTACCAAGAAATCCATAACCCGTTTCTTTTGTGAAAGCATCCATCAGTTCCTTCGGAAATCCATCATAAAATGTCGGAAATGGCACCGTTACAGGATGCCCCATCATCTCCCAATGACCACTTGTCGTGTCTTTGCCAGTACTCGTTTCAGACATACGACCATAAGCACCAATTACAGGCTCATCAAACGCTGATATATCAGCAATATTAGCTAAACCTAGAGATTTTAAATTTGGACAGCGAATAGGTCCTACTACAGCTTCGATATGTCCTAATGTATTCGAACCTTCATCGCCAAATTTAATCGCATCGGCTGCATGCCCTACACCGACACTGTCCATTACTAGTAGAATAATTCGATTATACATATGTACTCCTAAATCTATATGAGATTAGTTACTCATATAATGTAAAAATACTTTGTAACATATTACAGTTAAAATCATCAATATGAATTAATAAAATACATAATATATTGAGAGATAATATTTCTAAAAATTACTTAAGATATGGCATAGCAAGCATGAGGGCCGCCAAAGATTTGCTATCCTTAATAGTCTCATTCTTGATAGCCTCCAATAGTTCTGGCAATGTGTAGTATTCTAACTCCACATATTCATCAGGATCCCAATTGGTTTCCCCCATGGTAAGGTCCTTCGCAAGATATAAATGTAATACTTCATTGCAGAAACCAGGACTCGTAGCAATTGTCCCTAACGAAATCCATTGAGCTGCACGATAGCCGGTTTCCTCAGCAAGCTCCCGTTTAGCACAAACAATCGGTTCTTCATTTGGATCCAATTTTCCTGCTGGTACCTCCAGTAGCGTCTGTTGCAAAGCATATCTAAATTGACGTTCCATAACAATCTTATTATCCTCTGTTACTGCCACAATCGCTGTAGCACCTGGATGATGCACAACCTCACGCCATGCATCCTTTCCGTTCACATCGGCTATATCATAGGTAACTTGAATCAACTTACCGTTAAATTTCATTTCACTGGATTTCTGAATTTCCTTACTAATTGCCATATATACCTCTAATCTTCTATTTTATGTAAAAACCCGAGCATTCTTATACGTTGTAAAATTTCCTCTAAATACACTTTATTAGGAACAATAAAATCAATATTATCCCGCGTATGACGCTGAACTGTAATATTGTCATCCATAATAGCAAGAATCTTTTCTCTTGTTGTAGGCTCCACCATTTGCTTTATTACAAAGAGAAATCCATTATCTATATCTTGTTGTACTTTATTGTACATGTCTCCTATACCAATATAGGAGCTGCCTTCTTTTTCTACTATAGTAGAAATAAAATCTATAAAACGTTGAGGTATATACACCTTATTATCTTCGAAAGCAACTCTTTCATATGGTTCGGCGTACATATCGAGATTATCTACAATAATCAAATATAGTAAACGAGAATAAACTCTGTCCATTTCGATAGTATAACCAGGCAACTTTCTATGTATATGATCTACTATATCCTGAACAGTAAATATATCCCCTCGATCCATAACCTCTTTAATAGCAATATGGATACTATCCGTCATATTAGAAGGAATACCAGTATTGACAACGCTGCAATAATATAATTTTGATAATACATCTATACTAACTCGTTCATTACGAACAATTTTTTTAGTATGTTTATTTTTCGTTAACAGGGACATTCTAAACTGCGTATCATAAATGTAATCATAATATTGCTCTTTTGCAATATAATCATCATTTGCCAATTGAGCTATATTATCGTGAATATCCTCCGGTAACCAACTTATGAAAGATCGTGAAAGAAATACATCCCCTATATAGGCACAACCTTGGTCATTGGCACGTTTTATAAATTCATGTACATATACAGGATCATTAAAAGGTTCTAAATATTCATGGGCCACATAATAATCGTTAGAGCTTAACACATTTTGGATATTATCAATTTTATAGCTCGCTTTTTGACTTATCCGATTATCCATCCCCATCGTATCAGCTACAAGTTTCAATATATTCTTCGTATATAAAGTCCTCTCCATCAACGGTAGCTCTAACTCTTTTTGCTCTGCATATTGCATGATTTCTCGATACTGCTCTAATCGTTTCCATCCAGGATAGGTATTATACGATACATAAGCTACACCGTTATCGGATAAATTCTTATTACAGATAGATAGAATTTTATCTTTTACCACATCCGGAACCCAGGACCAAATACCATGTACAATAATATAGTCAAAAATACCGAACGATTCATCAATATCCAGAATATCCTTCTCAATCAAATGTATATTGGTAAGTCCCATCGACGCAATCAGTTCATTTCCCATCTTAATCTGGGAAGACGATAAATCAATACCCGTAAAAGACGCTTCAGGATAGTATAAAGCTTGAGAAATAATATTTCCACCAAACGAACATCCAAGCTCAAGGACACGCGCCTTTTTTAAAGATACAGGATTTAATCCAAATAACAAAGCTCGCGCTGCTAATGTGTTCAACGAGGTTGCCCCAAAAGGTTGAGAAATATATACTACATCTTCATAACTCTTTTTAAGAACCTTATTCTCATCCAATACGTGCATAGTATTTTGTGTAGTCTCAATGTCATTCCCCATAACTGATGTACCTACATTCTTTTTTTGTTTTGACTCCTGTTTCATAAAGCCTCCCGAATTGTTCTACTAACTATAATAAATATTATATAGTATTATTGATAATAATTACAGCTGAGGAGAGAAATAAACACACAAAAACCGCCCAACAAAGTTGAGCGGTTTTTACTAGTTTATACAAAACCATATATTATTTACATAGTCCCGGTGCTTCCAATGCCACCAGTTCTTACACCTGTAGCGTCATCATCGTTTGTAATAAGGTATTTAGAGAATATACCTTGAGCAACGCGTTCGCCTTTTTCAAGGGTAACTGGTTCTTTGCCAAAATTATAGAGGGCGATCATAATATGACCTTCGTTGTCCTCATTGTTGTAGTAATCACTATCAATGATACCTGTGCTATTCACAAGTGCTAGATGGCGTTTAATAGCCATACTAGAACGAATATGAATGGCAAGGTATTCATCGTATGCCATGAAAGCTTTAATACCTGTCGGAACGAGCACTACTTGGCCTGGTTCTAATGTAACAGCTTCAGCACATTCAATATCATAACCTGCGCTTTCAGTTGTTTTACGTGTTGGTAAGTTGATATCTTGTTCTTCAAAAGCAGAAACTACTTCAAAGCCACGAATATCCATGTAACACCTCTTATTTTAAACAATCTTTACGGGACAAGTTTACACGGCCCTGTTTATCAATTTCGATAACTTTTACCATGATTTCATCCCCTACACTTACTACGTCTTCTACATTTTCAACGCGTTCTTTCGCAAGTTTGGAAATATGTACAAGACCTTCTTTACCTGGTAATACCTCTACGAATGCGCCAAAAGCCATTAAACGAGTTACTTTACCAAGGTATACTTCACCTACTTCAACCTCTTTAGTAAGGTTTGTGATAATTTCTTGAGCTTTTGCAGCCCCTTCTTGTTCTACAGAGGCAATAAATACTGTACCATCATCTTCGATGTCGATTTTAGCGCCTGTTTCTTCGATGATACTTCGAATTACTTTACCGCCAGAACCGATTACATCACGAATCTTATCAGGATCAATTTTCATTGTAATAATACGTGGAGCGTATTGGGACATTTGTTGACGTGGTTCAGCAATTGTATCAAGCATGATGCCCATGATATGCATACGGCCTTTGTGAGCTTGTTCTAATGCTTCTTGAAGGATTTCACGGGATAATCCGGAAATCTTGATATCCATTTGAATTGCTGTTACGCCTTTAGCTGTACCAGCAACTTTAAAGTCCATATCTCCAAGAGCATCTTCCATGCCTTGAATATCAGTTAAAATTGTATAGTGTTCCCCTTGAGTTACAAGACCCATAGCGATACCAGCTACAGGTGCTTTAATAGGTACACCAGCATCCATCAAAGATAATGTAGAACCACATACGGAAGCCATGGAGCTAGAACCATTAGATTCCAATACTTCAGATACTAAACGCAAAGCATATGGGAAATCCTCTTCACTCGGAATCACAGGTACCAATGCGCGTTCGGCCAATGCACCATGACCAATTTCACGACGCCCAGGGCCACGGGAAGAACGAGTTTCCCCTACAGAGAAAGATGGGAAATTATAATGATGGATATAACGTTTTTCAGTTTCAACACCAAGACCATCGATGGTTTGTTTTTCAGATAAAGGCGCTACTGTTGTGACATTCAACACTTGAGTTTGACCACGTGTAAACAAGCCAGAGCCATGTGTACGAGGTAATACGCCTGTACGGCAAGAGATTGGACGAACTTCATCAAGTTGACGGCCATCTGGACGGATTTTTTCAACAGTAATCATATGACGCACGATTTCTTTTGTCATTGCATCAAATGCTTTATTTACATCAGCCAAGTTATCTGGGTAGATTTCTTCAAAGTGAGCTAATACATCTGCACGTACTTCATTTTCTTGTGCATCACGTTGTTGTTTATCTGCACAACGAACTGCAGCATCAAGTTTATCATGACCATAGGCACGAACTGCATCACTAATTTCAGCAGGAACATCTTTACATTCAAATACGCGTTTTTCCTTACCTACTTTTGCAGTCATATCTTCTTGGAATGCTACGATTTTTTTGATTTCTTCGTGAGCTGCCATGATAACTTCAAGAATGATATCTTCCGGTACTTCTTCAGCGCCACCTTCAACCATAAGGATAGCATCTTTAGTACCAGCTACAACGATATTAAGATCTGTTTCTTCTAATTGTGATTTCGTTGGATTTACAACAAATTCACCATTGATACGTCCCATACGAACGCCTGCAATAGGGCCATTCCAAGGAACATCAGAAATAGACAATGCCGCAGAAGCACCAATCATACCACAAATGGCTGGATCACAATCTTGGTCCACAGACATAACTGTTGCTACTACGTGTACTTCGTTACGTACACCTTTATTAAATAATGGACGAATAGGACGGTCAATCAAACGGCTATTCAAGATCGCAGACTCAGGTGGACGCGCTTCACGTTTAATGAACCCCCCTGGTAAACGACCAACCGCATACATTTTTTCTTCATAGTCTACTGTAAGTGGGAAGAAATCGATGTCCTTCGCCTCTTTAGAGCCTGTAGCAGTAACGAGTACACGAGTATCGCCATAGCCAACCATTACAGCACCGCCAGCTTGTTTTGCAAGTTCCCCAGTCTCAATCGTAAGCATACGACCAGCTAGGTCCATTTGGAATTGTTCCATTCCTATTCCTCCTAAAAATCTTCTTATATGTATACCTTCTAATTATATATCAATTAAAGCTAAATAGCCAATTCAAAATAAAAAAGCCGTCCTTTAGGACGGCTAATTTTATTATTTACGAAGACCAAGGCGTTCAATAAGGGAACGGTAACGTTCGATATCTTTACGACGAAGGTAGTCAAGCATGTTACGGCGTTGACCAACCAATTTCAACAAACCACGACGGGAATGATGGTCTTTTTTGTGCTCTTTCAAGTGTTCAGTTAAGTATTGAATGCGACTTGTTAAAATCGCAACTTGTACTTCTGGAGAACCAGTGTCACCTTCATGAGTAGCGTATTCTTTAATTACTGCTAATTTAGCTTCTGTAGTTAACATTAATGTTACCTCCTAAAATATAATAATCCCGATAAGCTTAAGTAACCGTTGGAGAATCGAATACTTCGCTTACGATATGTCTTACGACCTAATTTAGTATACAGTATCTGCCCTATCTTGTAAAGCAAAAATACAGTAATTGAACAAAAGATAGATTAGAACTTCCTTCTATTATTTAGCACCTAGCACCATGCGGTCGCTCAGTGCATTTTCACCAGCTACCTCGAACTTTTGAAGTAAGTCCGCAACAGTTAATTGTTTCTTTTCTTCTCCTTTTACATCATAGATGATTCGACCAGCGTCCATCATGATGAGGCGATTACCAAATCGCAATGCATCACGCATATTATGGGTAATCATAAGAGTTGTTAGATTATGTTCTGCAACGAGTTTATCTGTCAGTTGCAATACATTTTCTGCAGTTTTAGGGTCAAGTGCTGCCGTATGCTCATCTAGCAATAAGAGTTCTGGACGAAGCATGGTAGCCATTAACAATGTAATAGATTGACGTTGACCACCAGATAGTAAGCCCATACGAGCAGATAAACGATCTTCAAGACCTAAGCCTAATAATGCAAGACGTTCCTTGAAAAATGCTTGTTCACTATCTTTGAAAGCCCATTTAAGACCTAATCTTTTACCACGACGCATAGCAAGAATCAAGTTTTCCTCGATTTGCATATTACCAGCAGTACCAACCATAGGGTCTTGGAATACACGACCAATGTATTTAGCACGTTTGTATTCTGGCATTTTTGTCACATCAATCTCATTAATTGTAATGGATCCTTCATCTACTGGAAATACACCAGCAATGGAGTTTAGCAAAGTACTTTTACCAGCACCATTACCACCAATGACAGTACAAAAATCACCCTCTTCTAGACGAAGATTAATGCCTTGTAATGCAGTCTTTTCATTAATTGTGCCCTTAAAGAAGGTTTTTACCATATTTTTTACTTCTAACATAGTGTCCTCCTTAACGAGCCAACCATTTTGCTTTCAATGTAGGTAAGGAAAGCGCGATGGCAACAAGAATTGCAGTGAATAATTTCAAATCGTTTGGTGGCATACCCATGTAGAGAACTGCAGCAATAACGATACGATATACAATAGAACCAAGTACTACGGCGATGAGACTGCGTACGAAGGATTTCGTACCAAACACTACTTCACCGATGATTACAGAAGCCAAACCAATAACGATGGTACCAATCCCCATGCCTACATCAGCAAAGCCTTGGAATTGACCAATGAGAGCCCCAGACATACCAACAAAACCATTGGAAATCAAAAGGCCAAGAACGATCATATTATCAGTATTTACGCCTTGAGCGCGAATCATTTGAGGGTTAACACCTGTAGCACGCAAGGCTGTACCAATTTCGGTACCGAAGAACCAAAATAAGAGCAAACATACAACTACAGCTACTATAATACCTACGATGGCTGCAGACCACATATTCGGCGTATGGAAAAATCCACCAAGAATCGTATAAATTGTATCCATTCGAAGCAAAGATACATTAGCTTTGCCCATGATGTGAAGGTTTACAGAGTACAATGCAATCATTGTCAAAATACCAGCCAATAATGCAGGAATTTTTAATTTTGTATGAATCCAACCTGTTACAGCACCGGCTATCATACCACCCACACCGGCAAGTAAAATGGAAAGGATTGGATTCATACCACTTGTAATTAAAATAGCGGAAATAGCCGCCCCCATTGGGAACGTACCTTCCACAGTTAAGTCAGCTACATCTAATACACGGAAGGTGATGAATACACCGACCGCTAACAAAGACCATAAAAGGCCTGTGGTTATGGTGCCTACCACTAAATCTAACATCAAATTCTCCTCTATTGTTTCATATCTTTACGAAGAGCTTCAGGAATCGTAATACCTAATTTTTTAGCACGTTCTTCGTTAACAGTTAACTTAATCTCTTTTTGTGTCTCAATAGCTAAGTCTGCAATTTTTGCTTCTCCTGCAAGAACTTTAGCAGCCATTAAACCTGTTTGATAACCCAATTGATAGTAATCAACAGAATAAGTTGCTACACCACCAGTCATTGTCATACCTTCATCGGCAGCAAATACTGGAATTTTAGCAGCATCTGTAATTTGTGCTAAGTTAGCCATAGCAGATGCCAATACATTATCTGTTGGCGTATAGATAGCTTGTACATCTTGGTTCACAAGATTTGTAGCGGCTTGTTGGATATCATTTACATTGGAAACAGTTGCCTCTACAACAGTAATACCTTTTGTAGCAGCATACGCTTTCATTTTTTCAACTTGCAATTGGGAGTTGATTTCAGAGGATGTATAAATGGCACCAATACGCTTTACATTCGGTACTAATGCTATGATAAGATCAACCTCTTTTTCAACAGGTGTCATATCAGATGTACCAGATACATTACCACCAGGGTGTTCGTTAGATTGAACAAGTTTAGCTGTCACGTAATCTGTAATAGCTGTACCCATGATTGGCATGTCATGAGAAGCATTTGCCATCGTCTGAGCCGCAGGCGTTGCAATAGCTAATACTAAATCTTTTTTATCAGATACGAAACGTTGTGCAATACTATTTAGATTAGATTGATCGGCCTGTGCATTTTGTTGGTCAATTTTAATGTTTTGACCATCCTTATATCCTTTAGCTGCTAAACCATCTACGAAACCTTTATTAGCAGCATCAAGAGATGGATGTTCTACTAATTGAATAACACCAATTTTCTTTTGGTCATTAGTTGCAGTATTGGAACCACAACCGGCTACCATTGCCATAACAGCAATGGCACTAAGTGCCACTGCAATACTTTTTTTCCAGTTCATGTATAACTCCTTACCAGTTATGTATTAAATCATAGTCGCCTTGTTCATCAAATCCTCTGGTAAGGTGATGCCCAATTTTTCTAATTTATCTTTTCCCACAACTAATTTAAATTCTTTCTGCATTTCGATAGGCATATCTTCAACTTTAGCTTCGCCAGTTAGAATTTTAGCTGCCATCAAACCAGTCTGGTAACCAAGTTTGTAGTAATCTACAGACAAGGACATAACTGCCCCACCTTTTACGTGGTTATCTTCACCGCCAAACACAGGAATTTTTGCTGGATCGGTAATAGCTACAAGATTGCTCATCGCTGAAGCTACCACATTATCTGTTGGCACATAAACTGCATCCACACGTTGAGATACTAGATTTTGTGCCGCTTGTTGAATATCGTTTACATTGGAAACTGTAACTTCTTCAACTTTAATACCCTTTGTAGCTGCATAAGCTTTCATCTTCTCCACTTGAATTTGAGAATTTACTTCGCTAGAGCTATAAATAGTGCCAATTGTTTTCGCATTCGGCATTACTTGTAAAATCAAATCTACTTGTTGCTCTACTGGATTCATGTCGGATGTACCAGACACATTACCACCAGGCTTTTGATTAGATTTAACAAGTTTAGCTGCCTCGTAATCAGTAATTGCTGTACCTAAGATTGGAATATCATGAGTTGCATTCGCCATGGATTGAGCCGCTGGCGTAGCTATTGCTAAAATCAAGTTTTTCCGATCGGATACGAAACGTTGTGCAATACTATTCAAATTAGATTGATCTGCTTGTGCATTTTGTTGATCAAAAGTAATCTTTTCTGCCAAACCTTTTTCTTTTAGCGCATCAACAAAGCCCTTATTTGCCGCATCTAGTGCAGGATGTTCTACCAGCTGTACAACACCAACTTTATATTCACCATTCGATGTAGTTCCATTTGAGCCACAGCCTGTAAACGCCAACAATGCTGTCGCTGTAAGCGCCAAAGCAATACCTTTTTTCAAGTTCATGGGGATTTCCTTCCTATCTGCAAAGATTATAATACTTTTATTATAAACAAATTTATCTACTACATCAATGTAGCAGGTTAAAGTATTTTACATTTGTCCATTTATAGAACACATTAAGATACGAAATCCTTTTACTTTTCAAGAGACGCTAACATGTCTTCTGTTAAATCATTAGCTGCTAAAATATAGTCCTTAAGAGTCCCTTTATCGAGAGCTACCTTCATAACAGGCACTTCAAATGGGTCCAAGATGACGCACATTAGAATTTCACCCGTTACATAGTAACCAACCACTGCTTCCCCTTCTTCAGGATCTAAGGTTTCACGTTTTACAGTAACACAGTATGATTTCATAACCTGCGCTGCTGCTTCTGCTACCTCTTCACGATTAGCAATATATTCTTCAACCTTCGTTTCAGGGATGTCAAAGATATCTACCTTTACAGTCTTGACCTCTGTAGCCTCTCCTTTCGCAGACTCTATAGCTGCGCCTAATTCTGTTTGCTTCATATACACCTCACAAAGAATGGACTTTTACCATTGGTGAAAGCCCCATTATCTTAGATTGATTCATCAGCTGCATTTAAGAACGCCACATAGCATTGTTTAGCCTCGTAAATATCAGCCTTAGATGTAACCTCCCAAGGAGCATGCATGCTAAGAACGGCTACACCACAGTCGATGACATTCATACCATAAAGAGCCATGATGTACGCAATGGTGCCACCACCACCTAAATCAACCTTACCGAGCTCTGCTGTTTGGTATGTTACATTGTTAGATTCCATGACACGACGGATAAAGCCCATATACTCAGCATTCGCATCATTAGAACCAGCTTTACCACGAGAGCCAGTAAATTTATTGAATACTACACCCATGCCAAGGTAAGAAGCATTTTTCTTTTCATACGCCGATGCATAAAGCGGATCATAGCCTGCACTTACATCGGAGGATAACATACGGGATTTCTCCAACGTACGACGTACACTTACAGAATTAGGTTTACCCATAAGTGTTAAAATTTCAGCCACTGCATTTTCAAAGAAGCGTGATTGCATACCTGTAGCACCTACAGAACCAATTTCCTCTTTATCTACAAGTAAGCAACAAGTAGTACGCTTTACATTATCCACTTCAAGCATTGCTACCAAGGATGTGTAGGCACACACGCGATCATCTTGACCATACGCCATTACCATGGAACGATCAAAGCCCATATCACGTGCTTTACCAGCTGGTACAATTTCTAGTTCTGCAGACAATAAGTCACGTTCAATAAATCCATACTCTTTTTCAAGAAGGCTATTAATAAATTTTGTAACCCCTTCTTTTTCTTCGTCTTTAACTGGACGGCTACCGATGAGTAAATCAAGAGCTTCCCCTTCAATTACTTTAGCTGCATTCTTTTGCATTTGTTCTTGTCCCAAATGAGGCAACAAGTCAGTAATACAGAATACAGGATCGCTTTCCTTATCACCAATATTAATATTGATACGAGTACCATCTGTTTTTACCACAACGCCATGAATAGCAAGAGGCATAGCTACCCAATGATATTTTTTAATACCTCCATAGTAATGAGTATCCCAAAATACTAAATTACTATCCTCATATTGTGGATTTTGCTTTACATCGATGCGTGGAGAATCAATATGAGCACCTAAAATATTCATACCCAATTCAATATCATCAGTACCAATATTAAATAAAGCAATAGATTTATCCATATGTGTGTAATAAATCTTATCACCAGCTTTAATTGACGTATTGCTTTTAATAATGTCATTTAGATTTACATAGCCCTTTGCTTCTGCAAATTCTACAGCTTGCACAACGCATTCACGTTCTGTTTTACCATTATCTA
>OGFR01000880.1_pt1 | contig 17609 bp, 13 predicted proteins | sample 1571001 | NCBI WGS metagenome assembly OGFR01 (sample SAMEA2582064, study PRJEB24529) | metagenome | biome: Human gut stool | place: China | collected 2011 | reverse complement strand
GTTAAGACCGTGCTCACCTCTTCGTCCGATAAAGGCAGAGCTTCGCTTAACAGCACCTTTGTCACAATATTGATCCCATGCATCCGCGCCTCGCGTATCTTCTGGGAAAGCAAGGCATCTACCAGGCGGTTCCCCGTATTCACCACATCATGGTATTCCAGCTTTTCACCTGCATATTTAGCAATCAGTTTATCCAGTTCCTCATACTTTTTCTCTTTCAAAAGCACCTGCATATGAAAGCAGATATTTTTAAATTCATGCCTGATATAGTAGCACTGCTGAACCAATCCTGCATGTACGTCGATTTCGGCCAGTTCAGCCTCCCGCTTTTTGCTGATTACGCCAAGCTGTATGACCTCCTGGTATTCCCTCACAGTGGTGGTGACCAGATATAACATCAGTAAATTCATGCAGTAGTGGCACGGTGCTGCCCACAGCATTCTGTTGGGCTCTATACTGAAAAACTCCCTCCATAATTCATAGGAGACAAACAGAGCGCAGGCCGACACCAGAAAGACGCCGTACTGAGTTCTGGTCACATAGACCAGTTCCGTAATCCGGTTTTTATAAAAGAAAAGGTTCGTCATTGCCAGAAACAGCACTGCGATCCCCATAGAAAGCAAGTTAGAGTTCGTGATGCTCTCCGAGAACACACGAATACAAAGAATAAAATTGATATAAAAACAGATATACGGCAAAGCCAGCTTCAGGCTGTCCTTCGTAAAGACAGCCGCCCACAAAAGCGCTGTAAAAAGCAGCAGCGTCAGAAATATAAAGTAAGAGTACAGCATGAGGGAAGGCAGCTTCGTAATTTGGTTGATGATTACCATAACCGTGACTCCATACAAAAAGGTTCCTGCCGTTTCTGCCGCCCGATTAAAACGATTGGGCAGAATACTCTGCAGCGCAAACAGCATGAAAAGGTATTTAGTAACCGGCTCTATTATTTCCCACATATCCTCTCACCTCCTGTTCCAGATCATGAATTCTTTCTTAACATCTCCAATCCGGTCACGGCTGATTGGAATTTCAATGCCGTCATTCAGGATCACTTTCTGATTCTCGATGCGGTATATATGCCTGTAATTCACAAGATAGCTCCTGTGCACCTTAATAAAACCACTGGCTAACAGCTGGCTTTCCAGTTCTCGAAAAGGACGCCGTATGGTGATTTCTTCCTTTTTAAGTCTTGCGATGCAGGTTCGCAGCTGCGCTTCCACGTATAACGTGTCTTTAACCGGCAGTATGTGCAGCTTTCCGCTGCGCTCTTCTCTGATTACGACCTTATCGGTCTTCTTCTGACGCAGCTTTCGTAAAATCTCCTGGGCAACCAAACCGATTTCCCTGTCGATATGATTCTTTCTCAGGAAGTGAAACGGCTGAACCTCGAAAGACTGGAACACCAACTCCTCATTCGCCGAAATAAATACCACCAGAGTCTCCGACTCCCACGACCTGATTTTCCGACAGATATCAAACCCATCGATACCCGGCATGACAATATCCAGAAACAGGACGTCATAGGACTTTCCCTTCCTGATCTCCTCGATTAAATGCCCACCGCAGTCATACTGATCCAGTCTGACCGTTTCCCCGCATTCTTCGAACGCACTTCTGATTTGTTCTGCCAGATAGTGTAAGCACTCTTTCTCATCTTCACATATCGCGAAACAATACATGGTTTCCTCCCCCCGCAAACCAGGAAATGTCATATGGTAAGAATTCTGTTTATCATAATTTTTGACTCATCATTGCTTTTATCATATCATTTTTTATCTGAAAAATCCAACAGTATCTGGCTGGCGGGCAAAGGTTCGATGGGTCTGATTACTTCCATATTTGGGGCAATCAGACCTTCCACATAAAAAAGGCACTTGAAAAAATCAAGTGCCTAGTGTATAATCAAATCAGAAAGGTATTCAGATACAAAATCTGATGCCCTCAGTTTTGGCTAAAAAATAGCATTCACTTTAGGCGGTGGGATGCTATTTTTTATTGTGTTTGTTGTCTATGTACGACAGTGCCGCGAAAATAACGAGAAGCAGTGTAAGAACTTCCATTATGCTCATGGGCATCACCCTCTCTTTCGTATACTAGAGGGCACACAATTTTGCATCCACTTCTTTACTAATTTGAAATACTTCATTATCATATCATGTATTTTATATAAAATCAAATCATAAATTCTTTGTAAAAATTCAGCCATAAATGCCAAAATATAAATTATATTCAACTATCCGAAAATTAGTATTTGTCTGATAGTTAAAACGCCTTCATATTTTAACACCTACATTTTTTCAATATACTAACACTCCGGCTTTTATTGCAGGCTTATAAGCTCTTTACATTCTTCTTCTGTTTCCATTTTCATTACAACTAGCAGTCTTATTTCTCCATCATCAAAAATAATTTTATACATATCGACACCACCTGATTAGATACTAATACTACTGATTATTGACATTATACCAAAATTTGTTCCAAGAAAAAATCACTATTTGGCATAATATTTTTCTCCAAAACAAAAGAGAAGATTCCTTTCTTATGAAATCTCCTCTAAGTTAATGACATTGCCTCTGGACAGTAACTTCTATTCTTTACCTCTGAATCTCAAAGAATACGCGTTTCCCGTCCTGTCCAGAATCTCCTCCAGCACACGTTTCGGAACTGCCGCATTCAGCCGGATAAATCCCAGCCCGGCTTCCCCAAAATGGCTGCCTTCATAGACGGATACCTTCGCCTCCTCCAGAAAGAACTTAACAATCTGCGCTTCCGTCATCCCTGTCTTTCTGTAATCAATCCATGCCAGGAAGGTTCCTTCCGGTTCCCTCAGTTCAAACAGCGGCATGTGTTCCTTTAAATATCCGGCCAGAAGGCTCATATTTTCATCCAGACAGTGATTTAATTCCTCTTTCCACGTTCCGCACTCCTGATATGCTGGTTTTATCACTGCCGCCGCAAATATGTTTGGATTATGGAATCCCTCCCGGTCTACCGTCGCCTTCATCGCCTGACGCATGGAATCATCGGGTATAATCATATTGGAAAACATAATTCCCGGAATGTTGAACGTCTTCGTCACGGACTGGTATACGATCATCCTCTTCCTCATCGGTTCGGAGAGCGACAGTATGCTGCAAAACCGTCTGCCTTCCCTTATTATATCGGCGTGAATCTCATCGGATAAAAGAAACAGTTCATGGCGCAGGCAGAAGGACTCCACCGCCTTTAATTCCTCCGCTTCCCAGACCCTGCCCGTCGGATTGTGGGGATTGCAGAGAATCATCATTTTCACGGAAGCATCCATCTTCGATTCCAATGCGTCAAAATTCATACTCCAGCGTGTTCCATCCCACTCCAGCGGACTCCCGATCATGATTCTGCCATGCTTATTCACCGCATCCGTAAGGGCCGGGTAAGCCGGCGTATGAACAATGATCCTGTCTCCCGGCTTTGTAAACGTCTCCACGGCCATGTTTAGCCCAATATTGATTCGCGGGGAAAACAGGATCCACTCATCTTCGACCCTGCATCCGTATTCTCTGCGGATCCACTCCCCCACAACAGCGGGATAACAGGACGGAAGATTGGTATAGCCATATATTCCGTGATCTGTCACCTTCCGGCACGCCTCCCGTATGGGTTCCGGCGCGCGAAAATCCATATCGGCCACACCGCAGTGCAGGATGTCTTTCCCGTACTTTTCATCCATTTCATCGTATTTCGCGCAGTTGGTCCCTCTTCTGCTGATCACCTCATCAAAACAGCCTGTATTCATCTCCGCTCACCTACCCTTTTACGGAACCGGCAATCAGGCTCTGCTGCACCTGCCTGCTCAATATCACATAGATAATGATAATGGGGAACGTGGCGACCACCAGCCCGGCCCCGATGGGGCCCCAGTCTGTCGTATACTGCCCTACCAGGGACTGTATTCCAACCGTCAGCGTCCGGTATGCCGGCTTGCTGATAAACACGACCGCAAACATCAGCTCATTCCAGGACTGCAAAAACGTAAAAATGGCAATCGTGGCCAGCGACGGCTTCATCAGGGGGAGTATAATCTGAATAAAGATTTTATATATATTGCATCCATCGATACACGCGGCTTCCTCCAGCTCCACCGGAATGGAAGAGATAAAACCGGAGCTGATCATAATCGCCATCGGCACTGCGAAGGCCGAGTACGGAATAATCAGACACCAGTAAGTATTGATTAAATGCCCCTGCCGCATCATGATAAATACGGGCAGCAGCGCTGCGTGGATCGGTATGGTGATTCCCATGATAAAAATCAGCTGAAAGGTCTTCTGAAGCTTCCATTTCATCCGGATCAGGGCATAGGAAGCCATCAGAGATGCAATACAGACGATCAGAATGGTGGCCGCCGTAACGATAATACTGTTGGCCAGATAGCGCCCCACATTTCCGCCCATAAAGGCATGGGTGTAATTCTCAAAGCGCCAGACCGAGGGGAGGCCAACCATATTTCCCTGAAATATCTCTGTGTTGTCCTTCAGTGAAAACGTCAAAAGCCAGTATAAGGGGAATATCTGAAGCGCGGCCCAAAAGATCAGACACGCCTGAATGACTGCCCGGGATAAATTTAATTTTTTCATATGTCCTCCCTTACTCATTGTCACGAAATGCCCCACGAATCAGCCATGCAAAAAGGAAGCATTCCAGAATAATGAAAATTGCCATCGAGCTTCCATAACCATACATATTTCTGGAGAAAATGGTCTCAACCATCAGCGTACTCGGAAGCTGGCTCGCTCCCGCCGGTCCGCCGCCCGTCATAACGTACACAAGATCGAAGTTCTTTAAAGAGCCCACCACCGCAAAGGTCACGCAGACCTTCAGAATCGGCTTCATAAGCGGAATGGTAATATGTAATGCAGTCTGAATCCCATTGGCGCCGTCGATACGGGCCGCTTCAAAAATCTCCTCTGAGATGGAGCGCACCGAGGCATACATCAGCAGCATGTGGTAACCGATGTATTGCCACAGCACCGGCACGATCACGGCAAAGATCACCTTTTTTGTGTCTCCGAGCCAGTTCCCCGTAAGCTGTTCTAAGCCCATGGATCTTAAGACCGTATTCAGAAGCCCGTACTGCGGATTGTAAATCTTCATCCAGAGCTGTCCGATCACCACGGTAGAAATCAGAACCGGGATGAAATAGACGCTGACGTAAAAACGTTCCCCCTTTACTCCTCTTGCCAGAATCAGCGCCAGGATGAGAGAAATCGGCAGCTGCACAAAGACAGATCCCGCTGCAAAAATCAAAGAATTCTTAACTGCCCTCCAGAATCCATCACTGTTGGTGAGGAACAGCTCCTTATAGTTATCAAACCCCGTAAATACCTTTTTCCCGATCCCATCCCACTCTGTGAGGCTGTAAGTCACGGACATAAAGATCGGCACGATAATAATGGTCAAAAACAGGACCAGCGCCGGAAGCAGGAAAATAAACACGGCTTTTTTATTTGACAGTACCCGGTTCACAAAAAACCTCCTATCTTTTCATGAAGGGGACTGTCTCCAGCCCCCTTTCGGTTTGGAGGCGCTCTCAAAAAAACGTTTCCGGGAGCGCTCCTCGTTTACTGATTTAATTTCTGCAGTTCAGCCACATACTGTTCCGGCGTAATACTGCCGACAAACAGCTCCTGAAGCTTGTTTAAATATACGGTTGCATCTTTTCCTTCCATCAGATTATCCCACCAGATTGTATAGCTTGTGGCGTCTTTTGTGAAATCATAGATCTCCATTAAGAGCGGATTGATTTCAGACTTATCTACGTCCACGTTCACATACGGAAGGATGCTGGAACCGATCTTGTACTTTCCGATCGCCAGTTCATAGGCAATATACTGAGCAACTTCGGTTGTAAGCTTCGGATCCCTGGTGGCTGCGCTGACCGCAAAGGCCGTATCCGGCCCGCCGGTAAAGTCTGTCACTCCTGATTTTCCATCCTTTAATACCGGGAATGGGAATACTCCGATTTTCCCCTGTACCAGGGAAGAGTCCTTATACACTCTCGTCGCCGTCCAGCTTCCGTTTAAGTACATCGGAATCTGTCCCTGAAGGAACGGAACCTCCGATTCTTCTCTTGAGATACCGGCGGAGCCATCCGGAAATGCGCCCATATCCACCAGCTTCTTCAGGCACTGGGCCGCCTCTAAGAATCCAGGATCGTCATATCCCGTCTCTTTTCCGGTGGCAGCCTTTACGCCCTCGCTTCCAACAGCCCTTAAGGCCAGAAGATCGTGATACATGGCAATCGTCCACGGTTCCTTTCCGCCTACGGTCAACGGTGTGATTCCGTTGTCGAGGAAGGTCTGGCATACTGTCAGGAAGTCATCAAAGGTCTCCGGGACTTCCAGATTCAGTTTTTCAAACATCTCTTTATTATAAAACATGCAGGCCACCGACTGGTCTGTCGTAAGCGCATACGTTTTTTCATCGAACTGGAAGCCGGTCAGGGTTGACGGCCCCAGATGTGACTTGAAATCATCGGTCAGATAATCGTCCAGCGCCTCTACCTTTCCCGCTTCGACAAACGGCTTGATGAAGCCATGGCCCCAGGTATAGAAGATGTCCGGCGTTTCATTGGCCGCGATGGCCGCCTTTAATTTCATCTTATACGCCTCATTTTCAGCCGTGTCGGATTCTATCTTTACATGGAACTTTTCTTCCGCATCTTTTACGACCTGATCGATAATTGCCTTATTTGGATCGGTATCCCCTCCGAATATATGCCACAGCTTGATCACAGGCACTTCCCCTGTATCACCACTGGCCTCCTGTGTGGTTTCCTTAGCCGTTTGTGCAGCACTGGTATCTCCTCCGGCTGTACTGTTTACTGCACCCGATCTGCAGGCAGTCAGTCCCATCGCCATAGTACCCGCAAGTGCAAGTGCCATGACGGTTCTCCATGTTTTCTTTTTCATGATTCCGCTCCTCCAATATGATTAAGTTGTCTGATTCAAAAGCGCTTGTGAATGTAACTCTATTTTACACAGTTCAGCGTTTTCACGGAAGAGAGAGATTTTACTGTTTCTGGTGATTAACTTACTATTTTCCTGGTGGTTCACGTCTTATTTTCCGGCTTTGCCATTAGCCGTATAGTAAATCGCTTACTTTCTCTAGTAGATTTTTTACTTCATTTTCCGCTTTGTTTACTTTTAAAATTCACCGTGATATGATGACATAATAGCAGGGGGGACGCATTTATGGGGAAACGGAAAGTGAGCGCTTTAAATCTGTGGAACTGGGCGTTTCACAGTAAAATATCGAGAAAAATCAGCACGGTCTTTTTTGGTTTTCTGCTGCTCAGTGTTATTCTGACTTACTTTTCATACCGCTATGTATCGAAAGAATACGTCCTGTCCAACATGGAACAGCATTCCAGACAGACGCTCACTTCGATCCGCTCCAACATCGTGGAGATGGTGGAAAATACCAATAACAGCTACAGCCTTCTGCTGAAAAGCGGTATCTCAGATCTCACAAAGCTTCCACTGAAACCAACTGACCGGAAATTTTACGATAATTACCTGTTTACCATCATCGACAGCTACAATCATCTCGATTCTATCTATATTATGAATCTAAAGGGGCAGCTCTATGGAGTCGATAAGTTCGGCATCAAGACGCCGGTGATTCACTCTGTCACAGAGGCCCCCTGGTATCAAAGCGCCATGGACGCCAAGGGGAGCTGTATTCTTTCGCTTCATGCCGGCAATATTTTTCTTCCCGACTACTCCGAAGATTTTCTGTCGGCAGTCCGGGTCATCAATGACTTAGAAACCCAGAAACCGATCGGCTTCTCTATTATGAACATACCGACGCGCTCCATCAACCAGATATTTGAGCACGTCTTTCAGCCATCCGATATCGAGATTACCCTGTATGACGATTCCGGGGAGATCATCAGCACCTACGGCAGTACAAAGGAAGGGGAAAATCACCACAATATCAGCCCCTTCATCGGTCCCGCGTCTGCTTACTACAGTGCCAGCGGCAAGAATTCGCTGTCGGCCGGAATCTATATTCCAGAATACCAGTGGAAATTAACCGCAACCTTCCCTCTGAAATACGAGTCCACACTGAGCACCTCCCTGCTCCAGATCTCTTTCTGGATTTTCTTCATCAATATGGTGCTCATGCTGATCTGTGTCATCGTTATTGCAAAATCGATTCAGACGCCTGTCTCCCAGATGATTCAGGCCATGGGCCGCGCGGAAAACGGGAATTTCGAACCGGTGGCCGTCCGCCATCCGAACAGCGAACTGGGTCTTCTGGAGATTCATTACAACCAATTAATCGACAGGCTTCAGTTTCTCATGGAACGGCTGGTGCAGGAACAGAAGCTGAAAAGAAAGACGGAGCTCCGCGCGCTACAGGAACAAATGAAACCGCATTTTCTGTATAACACGCTGGATACTATCGGATACATCGTGCTCACCGGAGACACCAATCAGGCCTATGACGCCATCACCGCGCTGGGCAGTTTTTACCGACAGAGTCTGAGTAAGGGGAAACAGTACATCACCCTGGAGCAGGAACTGCAGATCATAAAGGATTACACCTCCCTTCTCTCCCTGCGCTATGAGGATTTATTTACCGTAAACTATGATGTGGATGAAACGCTGTACCAGCACGAGATCATAAAACTCCTGCTTCAGCCCCTGGTCGAAAATTCGGTCTACCACGGAATCAAACCGCTCGGGGAGCCCGGTACCATCCTGATATCCGTCAAACGCCAGGAGACCCAGATCTGTCTCACGGTTACCGACAACGGGGTCGGAATGGACGAACACCTGCTGCAAAGCCTGCGTTCCTTAAGCCCCTCGCCCAGAGACAGCTTCGGTCTGGCAGGCACGATTGAGCGGGTCCATATTTCTTACCCGGAAAAGGGCGCCGTGGAGCTGCTCAGCCAAAAAGGAAAGGGAACTTCTGTCATCATTAAAATACCGTTTTAGGAGGTCTGCCGATATGTATCAGCCACAGCCCATAAAAGTGATGCTTGTAGACGATGAAGATAAAATGAGGGGACTGCTGCGGATCTGCATCCCATGGGAGGAACTGGACTACGTCATTACGGATGATGTATCCAGCGCAAACCAGGCATTGGAGCTGATTGCCGAACGAAAACCGGATGTCATCATCACCGATATTGAAATGCCGTTTATCAACGGCCTGGACTTTGCAGAAATGGTTCTGGAAGAATATCCGCACATTAAAATTATCATTCTTACCGCCCACGATGAATTCGACTACGCCAAGCAGGGGCTGGAAATCGGAATATCGAGTTTTCTTTTAAAACCCATTAAACGTGAGGAACTGATCCGGACCGTGACCGATATCCGCAGCTCCATCCGGGAAGAGCAAAAGAAGCTCTATCAGCACGAACTCCTTCAAAAGAAGCTGAACGAAAACCGTGACTACATAATCCAGAATTTTTTCAGCAACATGATGGTCAGCAGCCTCCCCTCCGATTACCTTTGGGAAAATTTGAGCTATTACCAGATACCGCTGCATCGTGACTCCGGTTTCTATAATATCCTTCTCCTGACGCTGAATGTCAGCCAGGACATTGAAGAAAGCATCATGCAGCAGTTCCAGTGCCGGGAAATCATCCAAACGGCAGCGGAGCGGCTAAGCGGCCTCCTGGTCTTTCAGGATATTCATATGAACCTGGTCCTGCTGACCGAAAACAGAAAAATCAACTTATACAATTACGGCTTCCATTTTTCTACCCTGCTGAAGGACAAGCTGGGGATCAAATCGTATGTGGGCGTCGGGACGCCGGTGGAGCGCCTCGAGGATATCCGCAGCTCCTACCGTCAGGCCTACCAGAACTCCCAGGTCGCCAAATACAGCCATAACAAGTCATTTCTGGCCAATCCGCCCCAGGAACAGAATCAGCAGGAATTACAGAATTTAATCAATACGGTGACGGAAGAGCTTCCCTTGTATATGCAGCTTCCCCAGGAGGATACCGCTCTGCGGCGCGTTGATGCGGCCTATGATTCGCTGGAACGAATCCCCAGCCATGTTCTCTCCGATGTCATGGTGCTGTCGCTCTCCATTGTAAACATCGTGCTCGCAACACTGAGAGACAAGGGAATCTCCTACAATGAAATTTACAATACGGATCACCTGCCCTACACGCATATCCTGAAGCTGACCGATGAAAAAGACATCCGGCAATACGTCCTTCAGATGGTGCGCTTCACGCTTTACCAGGTAAATCTATATACCGATGCCAAGGGAAACAAGCTCATCCACACGATTTTGCAGTATCTCAACGAAAATCTGTCCACATCGACTCTGACGCTGAAAAAAATCGCGGAGATCAATTACGTCAATCCGTCCTATCTAAGCCGGATTTTCAAGGAAGTCACACAGATGAATTTTGTAGACTACCTAGCGAGCCTGCGGATTGAGAAAGCGAAGAGACTGCTTCAGACCGGCAATCTCCGGATTTACGAAATTGCAGAATCGGTCGGCATCAGCGACCCCAACTATTTTTCGAAGCTGTTTAAAAAATATACAAATATGACACCGGCACAGTACAAAGAAGAGACACACCGACAGGAGGATTATTAATATGACCGATTTTTCAAAGTTGTCCGACTATATCATCGGCATACGGAGAACGCTTCACAAGCATCCGGAGCTGAGCGGCCAGGAATTTCAGACCCAGCAGTTAATCAGAAGTGAACTGGACAAACTGGGGATTCCACACCGTACACTGCATGAAACCGATATTCTGGCTGAGATTGCCGGTTTGCAGACGCGCCCGGGGGAAACCACTGACTTACCGCCTGAAAAGCACAGTAAAACAGTTCTGCTGCGCGCCGATCTGGATGCCCTGCCTATTACGGAAAATTCAGACGCGCCCTATGTCTCACAGTCTCCCGGCGTCATGCATGCCTGCGGACACGACTCCCATACGGCCATGCTGCTGGGGGCGGCAAAGCTTCTTTGGGACAGCCGTGACCATTTTTCCGGCACCGTGCGGCTCATGTTTCAGCCGGCGGAGGAAACCGGCAGAGAAACCAGAACGCTGATCGATCGCGGGATGCTTGACGGAGTGGATACCGTATTCGCGATCCATGTGGCGCCCGATCTTCCAACGGGAAAAATCTGTATTCTGCCCGGCCCCTGCATGGCAGGTGTAGATGACTTTTCCATCCGCCTTACCAGCCCCGGAGGCCACGGCGCGACGCCCCATCTCGGATCGGATACGCTCCTTGCCGGCGCCCATCTGGCTGTCAATCTTCAGCAAATCGTCAGCAGAGAAATTGATCCGCAGAAACCGGCTGTCCTTACCATCGGAATCTTCCAGGCCGGCACAAAGGTCAATCTGCTGGCTCAGGAAGCTGTATTATCGGGAAATATCCGTTTCTTCGACAAGGAGCTCAGCGGTTATTTTAAGGAAGCCCTTACCCGTTACAGTGAACACACAGCCGCGATGTACCGCTGCTCCTCTGAAGTCACCTACACGCCATCCCTGCTCCCGACTGTCAATGATGCCGCCTGCTGCGGCACGGCAAAACACGCGGCCATGACTGTGTGGGGGGAAGACAACTTAATAAATCGTCCAGCCAGCATGACCTCTGAAGATTTCTCCCGATATTTAGAGGCGGTCCCCGGCGTCATGGTATTCTTAGGAACGAGTGACGGAACCCAGAAAACCTCCTGGCCGCTCCACCACGAGTGTTTTGATCTGGACGAATCGGCTTTACTAAATGGCTGCCGTCTCTATGCGGCGTATGCTTGGGAATGGCTATTTCAATAGCTTTCGGTTCGCCATCACAGCCAGGTATAAACTTTTTACTCTCAAGTATTGATGTGAGCAGAAATTTTTATTATAATAGGCTGAAGAAGATGGAACCACTGGCAAGAGCACACAAAAAGGCAGATTCCAACATCTGCGCAGAAAGAGGAGAACCAATGTCAGACAAACTCACACGGTGTGACTGGGCCGCCCACGATATACTGAACCAGGAGTATCACGATAACGAATGGGGGAAACCCGTTCACGATGACAGAACACTATTTAAAATGCTGATTCTGGAGGGTATGCAGGCAGGTTTAAGCTGGATTACCATCCTGAAGAAGCGGGATGCCTTCATAAAGGCCTTCGATGATTTCGATCCGGCCATCATCAGTACATACGGCGACGAGAAGATCGAAGAGCTGATGCAGAACGCCGGAATCATCCGAAACCGTTTAAAGATCAACGCGGCCATTACCAACGCCAGGGCATACTTCGTGTTGTGTGAAAAATACGGTTCCCTGGATCAGTTCTTATGGTCCTATGTGGATAACAAACCCATCAAAAATGCCTGGGAAACCATGTCTGACGTTCCTGCCAGCACTCCGTTAGCAGAAAAAATCAGTAAGGATTTAAAGAACCTGGGTTTTAAATTTGTAGGCCCTACCATTATTTATGCCTACATGCAGTCGGTCGGGCTGGTCAACGATCATATGACCTCCTGCTTCTGTTATAATCGCGAAGAGTAGAGAGAAAAAGAGGACTCCGGCAGGTTCTTTCCCGGAATCCTCTTTTTCTCTCTATTTCGCTTCCTCAATCAGCTTTATAAAGTCTGCCGCTTCCTCCGTCGGCACCATGCGGGCCGTAACCTTCACACCGTGCCCGGCCAGATACAGGAAGTTTTCGATATCCTCCTCCGACACACTGACGGCCTTTTTCAGCATTCTGGTATTCTGCTTACCGCCCATATTGCCCACGTTGACGGAATCCATCACAAACCCATGATCCAGAATGGAACGGATCGTCTTCGGATTCTTCGCCACAATAAATACCTTTTCTCCATCGTATTTACCCGCGCATAAATTAGCCGCTGCTTTTTCCGCTGTCAGAATAGACAGCTTGCACTGCTGCGGGCAGGCCATCTTCAGCGCCTCTTTATTGACCACGTCATGCACGACCTGGTCGTCCACCACCATAATTCTGGTTGCCTTCGTATACTGGCTCCATACAGCGGCCACCTGACCGTGAATCAGGCGATCATCGATTCTTACATTCACAATTTCCTGCATCCGGTTAATCCTCCTTCTTCTCTGCCAGCCCCTGGCCGGTTCTTAAAAATACAGGGGAAGTCCACGCGGCGTCATTATTTTTCTGCCATACGCGCAGGCGGTAACAGCAGTCCTCTTCCACGTTTATCGTCTCATGGTGCTCCAGTAAGTAGCTGTCCTCCGGATATGCACGGCCTACTTTAAACTTGTACGCATTGTGCCACCACGGGTCATCTCTGTAATGGGTGATTTTCCCCCAGGTATCCTCCGTCAGTTTTTCCACTTCGTCCCACAGCGCCGTTACGCTGGAGCTTTTCAGCATATCCCTCACCAGAAATGCGTACTCTTTTCCTTCCACAGTCAGATGAATGGAACTGTCTGCATCCGCTTCCACCTCGAAGATAAAGCCTTCTGTTGTCACATTGCTGGGCCCCATCCATTTGCCGGTAGCCGTGGACTGATAGGTGGTAAGTGAGAATTCACAGGAATCCTCCGTTTGGGAGGTCAGCTCCTGTCCGAAATTATTCCAGCATTTTTCCACTCCCAGCAGCTTTCCGTCCACTTTCAGCAGCCCGTTCCAGACCCGGCAGATTGCATCCGGATAGACACGGATATCCGGTCCCCAGCCAAATTCCAGGCGGAATTTAAACCGGATCACGCCAGACTGTTCTTTTCTTTCCCAGCTTCCTGAGTGCACCACCATTTTTTCCAGAATGTTATCTCTCAGTATCTCCACACGGTCGACCGCAGCCGTTCCCTTAATCCGGAACGAAAGCTCCGCCTCCCCACCGGTCGTGATCTCGCTTCCCATTTCGGCTCCATCGACGGAGAAATCCACCTCGATCCGGCTCTGGGATACCCCGTATACCCTGCGGTTCACAAAAGCCTCCCAGATCGCTTCCTTCGTACAGTCTGCGGCCAGAGCGCACATGCTGCCATGCTCAAAGACCGCAGGCACGCTGTGATTATCGCCTGCCGCGATCATTCCGATCCGGTATCCCTTCTCGATCGCCCGCTCGAATACCGTCTCTCCCGTCCTCGGCCCCATGTGGACATGGCGCTTCATGAGAAGCGGACCGTCATCCGTCTCGCTGCATCCGTGGCAGGAATAAATTTCCGCAAACGGAGAAAATACTTCATCGTGAGTATCCCAGTTTTTTCCTCTCGATCCGGGCTGATACGCCACGTGATGCGGGATTCCAATTACCGGCTCCCCCTTATAGGCGGCCGCCAGTTCCCGGTAGGTATCCGGATGCCTCTGCTCTCCGTCATTATTTAAAAAGAACACGTTGTGATCTCCGTCTTTTCCCGTTCCCTGCCACTCATAGCCCATGAACATGGGATAGCCCTCTTTGTTTGCCTGATTCGTAAATTCACGAATCTGCTCCCAGTCTATTTTGATCAGTCCATCCTCGTACCGGTCTTCCACCTTAAGTCCTGACTCTGTCGGTCTCATATAAAAGGGATAATAGGCGACCGGCCAAAAATCCATGATTTTCTTTACCTGCCCAAACCATTCAGGCAGCAGCTCCATCTGTTCATGATGGATATTACTGTGCATATCTGTCCAAAGTTTTTTATATTCCATTCTTTCTACCACCTTATTCCACAGGTTTGTGACGCGCCCATTCCGGGACCGGCATAACCGCCCATTCATGAGGCTTCTTTCTCTTTCCCCATTCCTTCAGCTGTTTTACCCGTTCTCTCTGTGTTATTTCCGTATCAATGCAGGAGGAAATCTCCGGTAATGTCAGGAAATACGTTTCTGCCGCTTCCATCCATTCCGGGTATTCTCCTGCGATGTTCCGTTCCTCCAGCGGGTCGTCCTCCAAATCATACAGGAAGCAGGCCGTACCACCGTATCTCACGGCCTTATACCGTCTCCACACCACGGCTTCCGCCATCATGGGCTCTGACCGGTAATCCAGAATCTGCTGAATCACCGCAGGCCCGTCGAATACCTGCTCACCCGCATCGGGAAGCCCTGATAAATCGATCTCACGGCCGTCGTGCCAGTCTGCAGAAACTCCGGCCTGAGCCAGAATTGTTTTTGAAATGTCCAGAAGGCTGACGCATTCACGCCTTCTTCCCACAGGCACACCTGTTCCGGCCGCCACGAAGGGGACACGGACGGCGTCCTCATACAGGGTCTGCTTTCCGAAAATGCCTCTCTTTCCCAGCTGCTCCCCGTGATCTGACACGTAAAGGAAGAGTTTCCGGCCTTTTCTGCCCTGAAAGGCGTCATACAGACGCCCAATATACCGGTCTGTCTCTTCCACGGCTCCGCAGTAGGCAGCCTTACAGCACACGGCCTTCTCCTCGCTGCACTCCATGACGTAATCCTCATAGAACCGAAGAGGCGCTGCCGCAGGGCGCATCTCCCCTGCGAACTGCTTTTTGTACAACTGATACGTATCCGGTTCCGCAACAAATGGAAAATGCGGGGAGTAAAATCCCACCACCAAAAACAGCGGTTCTTCATGTTCCCGCTCCAGGTACCGGAGCGCACACTCATATACTTCTCTGTCATAGGCCATAACCGGTGAAATTCCGCCTCCAACAGCCTCCAGACAGTGTTTCCGGTTCGTCGTCCCGGTATAGGCGCCGAAATCCACCCGTTCTTTTCCGCCTGTTCCCCAGTACTGGGAGGTGATATCCCCCACCAGTCTTTCGTCAAAGCCATGTTTCTGTTCGTCCCCCTTAAAATGCATCCGCCCGATCAGTACCGTGTTATAACCGGCGGCTCCCAGAGCATGGGCGATTGTCGGCACATCCGCCGGCAGCACCGTATCGTTATTGAAAATGTTTAAGTCAGACGGAAGCTTTCCGCTTAAAAAGGACATGCGTGAGGGCACGCAGAGAGGGGCGTTGCAGTAGCAGCGTTCAAAATACAGCCCCTCCCCTGCAATCCGCATAAGCGCAGGCGTCCTCACTCTGTCGTCTTCCATGCCGGTATACGCCCCGCCATGCTGATCCGACATGATGAGCATGATATCTTTCATGGATTTCCCCTTCATGGATTTCCCTTTCACGAATTTACTTTTACGAATTTACTTTCACGAATTTACTTTCACGAATCACATGATCCCAAGAACCACCATGACAGCGGAAAAGATAACGATGCCGAGTATAATTTTATTTGCCGACCATTTTTTCTTATCCATCAGATACCAGACTGCAAGCGTCAGGCAGAGCGGCACGATAGCCGGCATAATCTTGTCAAATACCTGCTCCTGGATGGAGATCGCCATATCCCCGCTGACAAACTTATAGATAAAGTTCGCCTTAACGGTTGTAGAAGCTACACCACCGATTACGATCAGACCCATCATCGTAAGGCCAGTTGTAATTTTATTTGTGATGTCCTTATTTTTGAAAAATGTGTTAGCCGCATCCAGTCCCATGGAATATCCCTTGTGGAACAGGAACCACTGCAGGCCCACGATCGTTACCAGCCATACCGCGCAGAAAAAGAGCGGGCCGACAGGGTTACCATCGTCAATACACATGCTCATGGCAATACTGAGTAAGATCGGGCTGTATGTACCAATCAGAAGAGAGTCACCGATTCCGGCAAATGGGCCCATCAGGGCGTTTTTGGTATTTACGATCAGCTCCTCGCTGACGTCGTCTCCCTTGGCTCTGGCCTCCTCCATGGCGATGGTGATGCCAGGAATCAGGGAGCCTAACTGCGGTTCCGTGTTATAGAACTGCATATGGCGTTTTAATGCATTTTTGTATTCCTCATCGTTATTCTTATAGAGCTTGCGCAGAATTGGCTCCACCACGTGGCAGAATGCCAGACCCATCATACGTTCAAAGTTCTGCGTCGCCTGCGAAAAGAAAATATAACTCCACGCCGCACGGTCAATATCTTTTTTGGTTAACAGTCCGTCTGATGTATTCTTATTCTTCATAGCAGTCATCCTCCTCTATTCCTTTAGCCGGCTGAGCCGCTGCCTGTACTGCAGGCTGTCCCTGTGCCATGACAAAAATAAATGCCAGGGCGGTTGCGAATATCGCGAGAGCCGTAACAGACATGCTGGTAGATCCGATCAGCACCCATCCCATAAGGAACAATACGATCATCCACGACCTGGACAGCGACTGCTTTAACAGCATGGCAAATCCGATTGCCGGAAGCAGTTTGCCGGCCACCTCGAAGAAATGAAGCATCAGGTCAGGCATGTTGTTGAGCAGTACCTCGGTGAGCGGAGTTCCGAGATAACAGATCAGCATGGCCGAACCGGCTCGCAGAATGAAGCTCGGCACTGCCGCCAGATAGGTGGCGCGGTGAATGCCGGCTCCGTCTCCTCTTTCCGCGGCCTTGTCTCCCATATGAGGGAAGTATGCATTGATGGTCATGATAAAGTTAAAGAGTCCCAGTCCCAGCATGCTGAGCGGAACTGCCAGTGCCACCGCCTGTTCTCCGGTACCGCCAGCCGCCAGTGCCAACGGAATGCCGATATAGGCTGCCCAGTTCACATCGGCCGGCATCGCGCCGCCCGGAGTAATCTGACCGATAAACAGCGCCTGAACCATGGCGCCCG
>OGFR01000879.1_pt1 | contig 17617 bp, 16 predicted proteins | sample 1571001 | NCBI WGS metagenome assembly OGFR01 (sample SAMEA2582064, study PRJEB24529) | metagenome | biome: Human gut stool | place: China | collected 2011 | reverse complement strand
AATAGGCGGCGGAGCGAATGAAGTACAAAATTTCACAGCATCTGCTTATTCTGTATGGCCTGACCGAACCTTCGGACCTTATTGGTTATTCTCTATATTGCAATATAGCAGCATTCCCTATGCTTGTTTTTACATGAAAGATGAACTATAATTTTTTATATGTAGTAAGGGGCGGAGTGCTCCTGAATGTGTAAAGGAGAAGTATGGATGAGAACAACTGGAATTGTAACAGACAGTCACAGCAGCATTTCACAAAGTGAGGCAGAGAAACTTGGGATTTTTGTGCTTCCTATGCCGTTTTATATGAATGGGACCTGTTATTATGAGGGAATCAATATTACCAGAGAAGAGTTTCTGGATCGTCTTTGCAGACTGGAAGATATCAGCACCTCTCAACCGTCACCGGAGGCGGTCATGGAACTGTGGGACAAGGCGCTTTCCCAGTATAAGGACATACTTTATATTCCGATCAGCAGCGGCCTGAGCGGCTCATGCCAGACAGCCATGATGCTGGCCCGGGAAGAAAAGTATGAGGGAAGGGTCTATGTAGTAGATAATGGAAGTGTCTCGACGCCGCTTCACCGTAGTATCCTGGATGCCCTGGATCTGCTGGAGTCTGGCTGCAGCGCAGCAGAAGTGAAGGTGCGCATGGAGCAGGCAAAGACCAAGGCAGGCATTTATATTTCGGTAGATAACTTAAAATATTTAAAGCATGGCGGCCGTATCTCTGCAGGTGTGGCGCTTGTTGGAGGACTTCTGAATGTAAAACCGGTACTTCATTTTGACATTGGCATGCTGGAACTGTATAAAAACTGCCGCGGTTTAAAACGTGCGAAGCAGACCATGATCGAGGAAGTAAAGACGGTTATCGCAAAATCCTATCAGCAGGAATATGATGCAGGGAATATGCATATTGTAGCGGCTTCCAGTGCCGGAAAAGAAGAGACTGAGGCCTGGGTAAAGGAAATCGAGACAGCATTTCCGGGTCAGACCATTCTCTGTGATGAGCTCTCTTTTAGTGTAACCTGTCATATCGGACCGGGAGGACTGGGAATCGGCTATATCTGTAAACCGTGATGACTGACCAATGTTTTTTACATCTTCTTTTGATAATGTGATAACAAGCCATCTGTGCAAACTGAAAATATTATGAAAAATAATATCAAAAAACACTTGCAAAATACACAAAAAGTGTTATAGTAATAGCAGAGTTAATGTTAATTAATTAACGAGTAAGCAAACGCATCATAATAAAAACGGTGCCGCCAGACGGCGGCAGAATGGAGGAGCTATTATGGCTAGATTCACATTACCAAGAGATTTATATCACGGAAAAGGTGCATTAGAGGCATTAAAAACATTTGAAGGTAAGAAAGCAATCATCTGTGTTGGCGGCGGTTCCATGAAACGCTTCGGATTCCTTGATAAGGCAAAACAGTACCTCGAAGAAGCAGGAATGGAAGTTCAGCTTTACGAAGGCATTGAGCCGGATCCTTCCGTAGAAACCGTAATGAAGGGCGCTGCAGCTATGGAAGCATTCCAGCCTGACTGGATCGTTGCTATGGGTGGTGGTTCTCCGATCGACGCAGCAAAAGCAATGTGGATCAAATATGAGTATCCGGACATTACCTTTGAAGATATGTGTAAGGTATTTGGTATCCCGAAACTGAGAAGAAAAGCTCATTTCTGTGCAATTTCTTCTACTTCCGGAACTGCTACAGAGGTTACTGCATTCTCTATCATTACAGACTATCAGAAGGGAATTAAATATCCGATCGCTGATTTCGAAATCACCCCGGATGTAGCCATCGTCGATCCGGATCTGGCAGAGACCATGCCGCAGAAACTGGTAGCCCACACCGGTATGGATGCTATGACCCACGCAATTGAGGCTTATGTTTCCACCGCGAACTGTGACTTTACCGATCCGCTGGCCCTGCATGCAATCAAAATGATCCAGAAGGATCTGGTAGATTCTTACAACGGTGACATGGCAAAACGTGATTCCATGCATAATGCACAGTGCCTGGCTGGTATGGCGTTCTCCAATGCACTGTTAGGTATTGTTCATTCCATGGCTCATAAGACCGGTGCCGCATTTGCAGACTATGGCGCACATATCATTCACGGTGCAGCGAACGCAATGTACCTGCCGAAGGTTATTGCTTTCAACGCAAAGGATGAGACTGCAAAAGAGCGTTACGGTGAGATCGCAGATTTCATGAAGCTGGGCGGTGAAACCCTGGACGAGAAGGTTGCTCTGCTGATTGCTTACTTAAGAAAGATGAATGATGACTTAAAGATTCCGCACTGCATCAAGAACTATGGCGCAGACAGCTATCCGACTGAGCAGGGCTTCGTACCGGAGGAGGTATTCTTAGAGAGACTTCCGGAAATTGCCAAGAACGCCATCGCTGATGCATGTACCGGTTCTAACCCGCGTCAGCCTAGCCAGGAAGAGATGGAGAAACTGCTCAAGTGCTGCTACTACGACACCGAAGTTGATTTCTGATCCATTCATACTTAATAAGACATACGATATCAAAAGCCCTGACGGGAATTATCCCGGAGGGGCTTTTTTCTGGGCTTTTTCTGATTTGAAGCGCCTCTTGCTTATTTCTTCAAATTTTCGTATAATAAATGTTTGTGATTTTGAACCGCTGTTTGCGGTATGAATAAGCTCCAGAAGATAGTACAATGAGAAAATGAGGAAATGAAATTTGAAAATACTGATTGCATATTTGAAAAAAGAGACCGTACTTTGCATTGCCGTGCTTCTTGCGGCATTTTCCATGCTTTTGATCCATCCGGACAGCAAATATTCCGGATATATGGATTACCGCACCCTGGCGCTGTTGTTTTCACTGATGACGATTATGGAGGGCTTTAAGCAGACAGGTTTTTTTGCTGATGTGGCCAGAGCTTTGCTTGGGCGGGTTCATACGTTCCGCCAGCTGTATCTGGTTCTGGTTATGCTGTGCTTCTTTTGCTCCATGTGGATCACCAATGATGTAGCACTGTTAACATTTGTGCCTTTTACAATTCTGGTGCTTGAGCTTTCCGGTCTTCAGAAAGAGATGATTCCCGTCATTGTGATGCAGACAATTGCAGCCAATCTGGGCAGCATGATGACACCGGTGGGAAATCCGCAGAACTTATATCTGTACTCGGTTTCCGGTATGGGAATAGGTGAATTTTTTTCTATTATGGGACCGTTATCGGCACTGTCCTTTCTGATGATCCTCGGTGCCTGTATATTTCATAAGAATTTTGCGCTGGACCCGGAACTCTTGAAACATATGGAGCCTTCCGGAGAATCTGCCGGAAAAAGCAGCAAAACAGCGGAAGCGGCCTCCGGGAATGCAGTTCCTGCAAAATCTGCTTCTGGCAACATTGTTCCTCTTCAGCCTTCTTTCGGTATTTCGTGTGATCAGCTGGCCGGTGCTTGTCGTGGTTGTTCTGACCGGCTGCCTGCTGCTGGCCGGAGTTTTTCACAGCAGCTTTCTTCCGAAAAAGGTGGACTACAGCCTTCTTCTGACTTTCATTGCTTTTTTTGTATTTATCGGCAATATGAAGCGAATTGACTTGATACGGGAATTCCTGAATCAGACATTGCATGGCCGGGAACTTCTGCTTTCCTTTGGCTGCAGCCAGATAATCAGCAATGTTCCGGCTGCCATTCTGCTTTCCGGATTTACAGATCAGTATGCGGCGCTTCTCAGAGGCGTCAACATCGGTGGACTTGGCACGCTGATCGCTTCTCTGGCCAGTCTGATCTCTTACAAATTTTTTGCAGAGAGTCAGGCGCGTTTCCCGGAGGCCGGGAGTAAGCAAAGCTATATACTACGGTTTACGATCTGGAACGTGGGTATGGCAATCATACTTTTACTGGCAGCTGTTATGCTTGACTGGTAAGAGGCCACGGAACCGGGTCAAGATTTTTCACTTGATTTTTATACATTTTTTCATATATAATAGGTAATCGAACATTTGTTTTATTAACGGAGGGGATCATGGCGAATACACAGTATAACGCAGACAGTATCACAGTCCTGGAGGGACTGGAGGCGGTGCGAAAGCGTCCTGGCATGTACATTGGAGGCGTAGGCACAAAGGGATTAAACCATCTGATTTATGAGATTGTGGACAATGCGGTAGATGAGCACCTGGCCGGGTTCTGCAGTACCATCTGGGTAACCCTGGAGGCAGACGGTTCTTGTACGGTTAAGGACAGCGGCCGCGGCATTCCAGTTGAAATGCATAAAAAGGGCGTATCTGCGGAGCGTGTGGTTCTTTCCACCCTTCACGCAGGCGGTAAGTTTGACAATGAGGCTTACAAGACCAGTGGCGGTCTGCATGGCGTTGGTTCTTCCGTCGTCAACGCATTGTCTGCCCATATGGACGTAAAGATTTACAAAAACGGTTTCATTCATCACGATGCCTACGAGCGCGGCATCCCGACAGTGGAACTGGAGAACGGCCTGCTTCCGGTTCTCGGCAAGACCAGACAGACCGGCACGGAGATCAATTTCCTGCCGGATGACGAAATTTTTGAGAAAACACGGTTTAAGGCAGAATGGTTAAAAAGCCGTCTGCATGAGACTGCTTACTTAAATCCTGGTCTGACGATTTATTATAAAAATGCACGGGACAATGAAAAAGAGGAGATCACCTACCACGAGCCGGAGGGCATTATAGCCTATGTCAAAGAATTAAATCGCGGAAAGACCGTCATTCATGAGCCGGTTTATTTCAAAAAGGAAATAGATAAGATCGAGGTAGAGGTTGCTTTCCAGTTTGTGGATGCCTTTGAGGAAAATATCCTGGGCTTCTGCAACAACATCTTTACCCAGGAAGGCGGCACCCATCTGGTTGGCTTTAAGACCCGTTTTACCCAGCTCATCAATTCCTATGCAAGAGAGCTCGGTATTTTAAAGGAGAAGGACCCGAATTTTACCGGAGCGGATACCAGAAACGGCATGACGGCTATTGTGGCTGTCAAGCACCCGGATCCGATTTTTGAAGGCCAGACCAAGACAAAGCTTGCCAGCGCAGATGCCACAAAAGCAGTATTTACCATATCCGGAGATTTGCTGCAGCATTATTTTGACCGGAATCTTGAGACCTTAAAAGCCATCATCGGCTGTGCGGAAAAATCCGCCAAGATCCGCAAGGCCGAGGAAAAGGCTAAGACCAACATGCTCACAAAATCCAAATTTTCCTTTGACAGCAATGGAAAACTGGCAAACTGCGAGAGCCGGGATGCGGAACTTTGCGAGATTTTCATTGTCGAGGGAGATTCTGCGGGCGGTTCTGCCAAAACGGCAAGAAACCGGAAGTATCAGGCTATCCTGCCGATCCGCGGAAAGATTTTAAACGTGGAAAAGGCCTCCATGGATAAAGTGCTTGCCAACGCTGAGATCAAGACCATGATCAATACCTTTGGCTGCGGCTTTTCCGAGGGCTACGGCAATGATTTCGATATAACCAAACTAAAATACAACAAGATCATCCTCATGACAGATGCAGATGTAGACGGCAGCCATATTGATACGCTGCTGTTAACCTTCCTGTACCGTTTCATGCCGGAACTGATCTATAACGGCCATGTCTACATTGCCATGCCGCCGCTTTACAAAGTGATCCCGTCCAGAGGACAGGAAATGTACCTGTACGATGACAAGGAGCTGGAACGTTACCGCAGGTCCCATACCGGAGATTTCCGTCTGCAGCGCTACAAGGGTCTTGGAGAGATGGACCCGGAACAGCTGTGGGAGACCACCCTGGATCCGGAACGCCGCGTATTAAAACGCGTGGAGATTGAGGATGCCCGCATGGCTTCCGAGGTGACAGAGATGCTGATGGGCAGCGAGGTTCCGCCGCGCAGGCAGTTCATCTATGACCATGCGAATGAAGCAGAGATTGACGCATAAGGAGAGGAAACATGGCTGAGAAGATATTAACAACAGAATATTCCGAGGAGATGCAGCGCAGTTACTTAAATTATTCCATGAGTGTCATCACTGCCAGAGCCATCCCGGACGCAAGAGACGGTTTAAAGCCGGTACAGCGCCGCGTGCTTTATGATATGAGCGAGCTGCGCCTGGGGCACGACAAGCCCCACAGAAAATCCGCCCGTATCGTGGGAGATACCATGGGTAAATATCATCCGCATGGTGACAGTTCCATTTATGAAACGCTGGTTGTCATGTCCCAGGAGTTTAAAAAGGGCATGGCTCTGGTGGACGGCCACGGAAACTTCGGTTCCATTGAGGGGGATGGTGCGGCAGCTATGCGTTACACGGAGGCGCGCCTGAAGAAATTTGCCGAGGAGGTCTATCTAAAAGATCTGGACAAAACCGTCAATTATGTTTCCAACTACGATGAATCCGAAAAAGAGCCGGAGGTGCTTCCGGTCCGCGTTCCGAATCTCCTGATCAATGGCGCGGAGGGTATTGCGGTCGGCATGAGTACCAGCATTCCAACCCACAATCTCGGCGAGGTCGTGGATCTGGTGAATGCCTATATCGACAGACCGGATATGTCCCTGGAGGAGATGATGACGCTGATGCCGGGACCGGATTTTCCGACCGGCGGCATTATTGCCAATAAGAAGGACCTGCCTGCCATCTATGAGACCGGTGTCGGCAAGATTAAGCTGCGCGGTAAGATCGAGGTAGAACTGGGCCGCAGAAAAGCAGACCGGGACAAGCTGGTGATCAGTGAGATTCCGTATACCATGATTGGTGCCGGTATCAATAAATTTCTGGTAGACATTGCGGAACTGGTAGAGAACAAGACATTATCCGATGTGGTGGATATTTCCAACCAGTCCAGCAAGGAAGGAATCCGCATCGTTCTGGAACTGAAAAAGGATGCGGACATCGAAAAAATCCGCAACATTCTGTATAAAAAGACAAAGCTGGAGGATACCTTCGGCGTGAACATGCTGGCAATTGCCCATGGACGCCCGGAAACGCTGAATCTGCGCGGTATTCTGAAAAACTATCTGGAGTTCCAGTATGAGAATACCACACACAAATATCAGGCACTCCTGGAAAAGGAATTGGAGAAAAAGGAGATACGCGAAGGTCTCATCCGCGCCTGCGATGTCATCGACCTGATCATTGCCATTCTCCGCGGCTCCAGGAACTTAAAGGATGCCAAGGCCTGCCTGATGAACGGCGACATTTCCAAGATCCAGTTTAAGCATCCGGGCTTTGAGGAGGATGCAAAGCAGTTAAACTTTACGGAGAAGCAGGCCAGCGCCATTCTGGAGATGCGCCTGTATAAGCTGATCGGCCTGGAGATCCTGGCATTGCAGAAGGAATACAGGGAATGCTTAAAGCGCATTGCCGAGTATGAAAAAATTTTAAAAAGCCGCGATGGTATGAATAAGGTCATCAAAGAAGACTTAGACCACATCAAGGAAGAGTTTGCAGTGCCGAGAAAAACTCTGATCGAGAACGGAAAGGAAGCGGTATATGAAGAGTCTGCAGCGGCAGTCGCAGAGGTTGTATTTGTGATGGACCGCTTTGGTTACTGCAAGCTTTTGGACCGCACTGTCTATGAACGGAACCGTGAGACGGTGGATAACGAATATAAGTATGTGATCCCATGCTTAAATACCGACAAGCTCTGCATATTTACGGATACCGGAAATCTGCATCAGGTGAAGATGATGGATATTCCATCCGGCAAGCTGCGTGATAAGGGTACACCGATCGACAATCTGAGCAAATATGATGGCAGCAAAGAAGAGATTGTTTTCCTCACTAATTTTGGCCGCTTAACCGGACAGATCCTGCTGTTTGCCACGAAAATGGCTATGGTAAAACAGGTTCCGGCCGAGGAATTTGTCACCAATAACCGTACCGTGGCAGCAACGAAGCTGCAGGAGGGCGACAGCCTGCTCACTGTGCGTATTGTAGGAACCGAGACGGATCTGGTCCTGCAGAGCGCTTCGGGCATGTTCCTGCGCTTCTCCATGGATGAAATTCCGGAACTGAAAAAGAATTCCCGCGGTGTGCGCGGCATGAAGCTTGGTACAGGAGATGAACTGGAGGAGATTTATTTCGTGACACAGCAGCCGCAGATCGTCTATAAAGAAAAGGAAGTGCATTTAAACCGTCTGAAGCTGGCAAAGCGTGACGGCAAGGGCAGCAAGGTCCGCCTGTAAAATCCGCCTGTCGCGTGCAGTTGTGTTTATATTATGGAAAATGTCCTTGTGTAGCGCACAAATGTATTTTTCTGACGAATACCTCTTGATTTTTTGAAAAATATGAGATAGGATAAGCGAGAGCAAAAAAATGGCAGACAAAAGAATAATGCCATTAGGAGAATAAGGAGCTTACGATTATGGAAAAGAAATTGCGTGTAGGCGTGCTTGGCGCGACCGGTATGGTAGGACAGAGATTCATCTCCCTTCTGGAGAATCATCCGTGGTACGAGGTAGTTACCGTGGCTGCAAGCCCGCGTTCAGCAGGAAAAACCTATGAAGAGGCTGTAGGCGGACGCTGGAAAATGACCACTCCGATGCCGGAAGCAGTCAAGAAACTGGTAGTCATGAACGTAAATGAAGTGGAAAAGGTTGCTTCCAGTGTAGATTTCGTATTCAGTGCAGTAGATATGACGAAAGAAGAGATTAAGGCCATCGAGGAAGCCTACGCAAAGACCGAAACTCCGGTTGTTTCCAACAACAGCGCACACCGCTGGACCCCGGATGTTCCGATGGTAGTTCCGGAGATCAATCCGGAGCACTTTAAAGTAATCGAGTTCCAGAAAAAACGTCTGGGTACCAAGAAAGGCTTCGTTGCTGTAAAGCCGAATTGCTCCATCCAGAGCTACGCTCCGGTACTTACCGCATGGAAAGAGTTTGAGCCATATGAGGTAGTAGCAACCACCTACCAGGCAATCTCCGGTGCAGGAAAGACCTTCAAAGACTGGCCGGAAATGGAAGGCAACATCATCCCGTACATTGGCGGTGAGGAAGAAAAGAGCGAGCAGGAGCCGCTTCGTATCTGGGGCGAGATCAAGGACGGTGTGATCGTAAAGGCATCTGAACCGAAGATTACCTGCCAGTGCATCCGTGTCCCGGTATTAAACGGACACACCGCAGCAGTATTCGTAAAATTCCGCAAAAAACCGACCAAGGAAGAGCTGATCGACCGTCTGGTAAAATTCTCCGGTCTTCCGCAGGAGTTAAAGCTCCCGAGTGCACCGAAACAGTTCATTCAGTACTTAGAGGAAGACAACCGTCCGCAGGTTTCCTTAGATGTGGATTATGAGAACGGCATGGGCATTTCCGTAGGACGTATCCGTGAGGACAGCATCTACGATTACAAGTTCGTAGGACTTTCCCACAATACCATCCGCGGCGCAGCAGGCGGCGCAGTTCTTTGCGCAGAGCTTCTGACTGCACAGGGTTATATCCAGGCAAAATAAATATTGAAAATTCTGGAAACGGGATGGAGCCGGTTTAGACTGGAAACCATCCCGTTTTTGTGTTACAATAGCCGTAATGGTTTTCGTGTCTTTACCACGGGGCCAAAATATAGAATCAGGCGGAGGGATTTGTTATGGCTTTCAGCAAAGAAACATTCGGCACCCTGGAGAATGGTGCGGTAATCACAAAATACACCCTTACCAACAAACACGGGTTAAAGGCTTCATTTACCGATCTTGGCGGCATCTGGCTGGAAATGTGGGTTCCGGACAAACACGGCACACTGGCAGATGTGGTCCTGGGATATGACGAACCGGAAAAGTATCTGCACCAGGACGCTCATTTTGGCGAGATCGTCGGAAGAAATGCGAACCGCATCAGCAACGCCACCTGCACGATCGACGGTATTACCTATGCGCTTGTGATCAACGATAACGGGATCAATAATCTTCACAGTGGCCCTGATTTCTTAAGAGACCGGATCTGGGACGCAGAAATTTCAGAGACCGAAGCCGGAACAAAAGTCACCTTTTCCCTGTTCAGCCCGGACGGAGATCAGAACTATCCGGGCAACGCGGATATCCGTGTCAGCTATACTCTGACAGAGGATGACGCAGTCCGGATCGATTATCACATGACCTGCGATGAGGACACGATCGCAAACTTCACCAACCATGCTTATTTTAACCTGGCCGGTCAGGGATCCGGATCCGCACTGGATCAGAAAGTCTGGATTGACGCAGATCAGTTTACGCTTTCCGATCAGTACTGCGTGACCACGGGTGAGCTGGCTTTGGTAAAGGACACGCCTATGGATTTCACACAGTTTAAGGCCATTGGCCGGGATATTGAGGCAGATTATGAACAGCTGAAGCTGGCTGGCGGCTATGACCACAACTGGGTATTAAACCATAAGACCGGTGAGCTGTCCCTCTCCGCGAAGGCAATGGATGAGGCCAGCGGGCGCGTGCTGGAGGTTTACACCGACCTTCCCGGTGTTCAGTTCTACACCGCAAACTTTTTAACCCATATGGAAGGAAAGAACCACGCTGTTTATGACAGACGCGATGCTTACTGTTTTGAGTCACAGTATTTCCCGGACGCAGTCAATAAACCGCAGTTTGCCTCCCCGATCTTAAAGGGTGGAGATATCTATAAAACCACCACTATTTATAAATTTAAAACAGAAGACTAATATCTGACAGTTTACGCAGAAGATGCCAGGGTAAGATCCATTCTTAAGCACATACTAGGGATGTAACAAAACACAGACCGGCCATGACGCAGGAGAAAACGCCTGCTTCACGGCAGGCGCTTAAGGAAGGAGGCCAATTATGGCAAGCAGATCTTCTAATCGAGCAGAAGTACCCGAGGCAAAGGAAGCACTGGACCGATTCAAAATGGAGGTTGCAGGAGAGCTTGGTGTCCCGTTATCCGATGGCTATAACGGAAACTTAACCTCTGCTCAGAATGGTTCTGTCGGCGGCTATATGGTCAAGAAAATGATCGAGGCTCAGGAAAGACAGATGGCCGGCAAGTAATTGCGGCATAAGTAACCGAACAAAAAAGAGGGTCCGCGGTGAATCTGCCGCGGGCTTTCTTTTTTGGTGAAAAATTCTTCGGAAATCTTACCTTTTTTCTTACATATGTATCAAAAAAGATACGAAACTCCATGATAAACTGCTTGTATATCCGAAAAAATCACGCTATAATTGCGATGATTATAATTGTCTGGGAGGATACTATGCGAGTAATAGCAGGAAGCGCAAGAAGAACACAGCTGAAAACCCTGGAGGGAATGAATACCCGTCCTACGCAGGACCGCATTAAGGAAACCTTGTTCAACATGCTTCAGTATGATCTGGCAGACTGCACCTTTCTGGATCTGTTTGCGGGAAGCGGAGGTATCGGCATCGAGGCGTTAAGCCGCGGAGCAGGTCAGGCTGTGTTTGTAGAACAGAACGAATCCGCAATACAGATCGTGAGGGAGAATTTAAAAGCTACAAAGCTGGAAAACAATGCAGTAGTGATGCATTGTGACGCCCTGACAGCCCTGAAACGTCTGGAGGGAAAGTACCGGTTTGACTTTATCTTCATGGATCCCCCATATGACCATGAACTGGAAAAGCAGATGCTGGATTTTCTGAAAACTTCCTCCATGATCGACAAGCAGAGCACCATTATAATAGAAGCATCCCTGCAGACAGATTTTTCGTACCTGTCTTCTATGGGTTACATTACAGAGAAAATAAAAGAGTACAAGACAAATAAGCATGTATTTGTCTATCGAGGAGAATAATATGGCAATCGCAGTTTATCCTGGCAGCTTTGACCCGGTAACCCTGGGACATTTAGATATCATAGAGCGGTCCGCCCACATGATGGACCATCTGATTGTCGGAGTTTTGCAGAATAATTCAAAAACTCCGTTGTTTTCTGTTGAAGAACGTGTTAAGATGTTAGAAGATGTCACCTCATATCTGCCCAATGTAGAGGTCCGTGCCTTTGGAGGACTTCTGGTTGATTTTGTACATCAGTGTCAGGCAGATGTGATCGTGCGAGGTCTTCGGGCAATCACAGATTTTGAATATGAGCTTCAGATGGCTCAGACAAACCGGGTCATTGCCCCAGATATTGACACCATCTTTCTGACGACGAACCTGAAATATTCGTATTTAAGCTCCAGTATCGTAAAAGAGATTGCAGGTTATCAGGGAGACATCAGCGAGTTCCTGCATCCTGCTGTTGCAGAAAAAGTGCGGGAAAAGCTTGCAAATAAATAACCAAATGCGTTAACGTTAAGGAGAAGAAACCATGAGCAGAATCGAACAGTTAATTGGTGAGATTGAAGAATACATTGACAGCTGTAAGTTCCAGCCGCTTTCCAATACCAAAATCCTGGTAAATAAGGAAGAGCTTGAGGAATTGCTGGTAGAGCTTCGGCTCCGTATTCCGGATGAAATCAAAAAATATCAGAAGATTATCAGTAATCAGGATGCGATCCTGAATGAGGCACGGGCCCAGGCAGATGCCATGGTGGCTGAGGCTACTGCCCAGACCAATGAACTGGTCAATGAACATGAGATCATGCAGAAGGCCTACGCAGAAGCAAACCGTGTGGTAGAAGATGCACAGACCCAGGCCCAGGCGATCATCGATCAGGCTGTGAATGAGGCTAATGGCATCCGCCAGGCATCCATCAACTATACAGATGACATGTTAAACAGCCTGCAGACCATTATCACCCATTCTATGGAAGGTGCCCAGAGCCGCTTCGATGCGTTCATTTCTTCCATGCAGTCCAGCTATGACATTGTCTCCTCCAACCGTGGAGAGCTGGCAGGCAGTGTTACAACCGTAGAGGAGACCTCAGAGGAAGCAACAGCTGAAGAACAGTAAGAATCAATGCGGAAAGTCCTGCATGCAGGAGCTTCCAACCTACATAATGCCGGATGTCAAATCCGGCATTTTTTCTGCCCTGCGAGAACAGGGAATCGTATGCGATGACACTGTGGGTCTGAAATATCCCGGAAATTCCCCCGAATGCAGCACAGGCCGCACAGGCCGGCAGGCAAAGTGCAGGAGGAAAGGTCAGGCAGATCTGACGGATGCCGGTCGTCATTTCAAAAACTGCGCAAAGGAGTGCCGTGACGGGCTGCGGAATCCATGCGGCGGTGCTTAAGAACCGCGCGAGAACAGAAAAAAGCATCAGATAACTGCCGATCAATACCATAACGTCGCATACCTCATAGAGAATTCCATTCAGACTGTCCTCAGGCGCAGATCTGGCATGCTCTTGTATTTGGAAAGCTTGTATGGTCTGTACTGCTTTCGGCTGCCCGGACTCCCGGGAAATGTCTGGATGGCTATTATGCCTTGCAAGCCGGGACAGTATCAGCACCGGAGCATAGACCGAAAGAAAAAGAAGCGGGAGTGGAAACCTGCCGGGAAATTGTCCGGGAATGTAACCGGCCAGGAACATGGGGCTCGGAAAGCTGCAGAAAGCAAGCAGGTACGCCGCCTCCCGGGTGCTTATCCGTCCATCCCTCCTTGCCTGGGAACACAGGGCCGCTCCCAGCGGATATCCACATAGCATTCCGGACAGAAGGATAAAGGAACCGGTTTCACTCAAGGAAAAGAGCTTTTGAAAGAGTGGACGGACCGGCTTCATCAGAAGGTGATCTCCACCGCTAAGCAGGATCAGGCGGGTACAGATCATGGCAGGGGCAAGGGTCGGCAATACGGTGTGAAACCAGAGCAAAAGCCCATCGGAGGCTCCCTGGATCGCCTGGCCGGGGAATGCCAGCAGCAAAAAAAATAAGAGGATAAAGGCCGGAGCACCGGGAGAAATCGCAGACAAAGCAGCCTCCTTAGAAACCGGTTTTCACTTGCAGTAAATTATGCTATACTGAACTTAATTATGCCAGAATACAGAGGAAGGATATTTATGCAGTTACCAGAGACATTCCTGGAGCAGATGAAGCTGCTGTTAGGAACAGATTACGATGCATGGCTGGAAAGCTATGATAAAAAGCCGCTTGCCGGACTTCGCTTTAATACAGCGAAAACATATACTGACGAATGGGAAGGTATGCTGTCACCGTTTCCTCTGCGACGGGTGGCGTGGACAAAAAACGGTTATTATATCGGAGAGGATGCAAAGGCATCCCGCCATCCTTATTATTATGCAGGTCTTTATTATCTTCAGGAACCAAGTGCCATGGCACCTGCGGCTGTTTTACCGGTCTGTCCGGGTGATAAAGTACTGGATCTTTGCGCTGCACCGGGAGGCAAAAGCACAGAGCTTGGAGCAAGGCTTCAGGGAGAGGGACTGCTGGTTTCCAACGATATCAGCAACTCCCGGGCCAAGGCGCTGCTGAAAAATCTGGAGCTGTTTGGAATTCCGAATATCTGCGTTACCAGTGAGACACCGGAAAAGCTGGCCACCGTATTTGGCCCGTATTTCGATAAAATCCTGGTGGATGCCCCCTGTTCCGGGGAAGGCATGTTCCGGAAAGACCCGGATCTCATCAAGAGCTGGCTGGAGCGCGGGCCGGAATATTACGCACCGATTCAGCGCCAGATCTTAAAATCTGCTGCAGCGATGTTAAAGCCAGGCGGCATGCTGCTTTATTCTACCTGTACCTTTGCGAAGCTGGAAGATGAAGACACCATTCAGTGGATCCTGGAAGAAGAGCCGGACCTGGAACTGGTTCCGATCGAGCCCTGGGAAGGTGCCTGCGGCGGTTTTGACGGCATGCCGGTTATCCGCCTGTTTCCGCATAAGATCGAGGGAGAGGGGCATTTTCTTGCGCTTCTTCGGAAAAAAGACACACAGGCTCCGGACGGAGGCAAATTTTCAGGCAGTATCGGCTCTGACAACAGATCGGGTGCTGCATCCGGAAAGGATTCTGCACAGGTGCGTCGTCTGGAACAGGAGAGTGATTTCGGCCAGTGGGAAGCTATGCTGACACAGGCTCTCGATCACAGCCGCATCATGGTGCGGGATGGCATGGTCTATTACCTGCCAAAGTGTTTTGACCGAAGCTGGAATCTGCGCTATCTGCGAACCGGCCTGCTCCTTGGTGAGTGGAAGAAGAACCGGTTTGAACCGTCTCAGGCGGCTGCCATGGCACTTCCGATGAAGGAGTTTTCCCAGACCGTATCCTTGTCTGCAGAGGATGACCGGACGATCCGCTATCTGAAAGGCGAAACTGTGTTTCCGACATCGGAGGAGGCCTCCGGTCTTAAAAAAGGCTGGGTGCTGATCGGGGTGGATGGTTATCCGCTTGGCTGGGCCAAATATACCGGAAGCAATTTTAAAAATAAATATTATCCAGGATGGCGGTGGCAGTAATGGCAAAATTAATAAGACTCGACAAGTATCTGGTCGAGATGAACAAAGGCAGCAGAACCCAGATCAAAGACGCGGCGAAAAAAGGCCGTATTCAGGTAAATGGTGTGCCGGAGAAGAAAACAGAGCGAAAGATTGACCCGGAAACCGACGAGGTGTCCTTCGACGGTCAGCCGGTCAGCTACCGGGCTATGGAATATATCATGCTTTACAAACCCCAGGGCGTCATTTCCGCAACGGAGGATAAACGCCATAAGACAGTTATTGATCTTTTAAGCGGCGAAAACCGCAGCGATCTGTTTCCGGTCGGACGTCTGGATATTGATACCGAAGGGCTGTTACTCCTGACGAATGACGGAGATCTGACCCACCGGCTTCTGGCGCCGGGCAAACATGTCGATAAAGTTTATTTTGCCCGGATCGAAGGCGTATTGCCGGAAACGGCAGTGGAGCAGATGGCAGCTGGGCTTACATTAACGGATGGTACCCCGGTTATGCCTGGAAAACTGGAGATTTTAAAGCAATGGAATGATGAAACGTACACAAAGGAATCAGGAACTTTCGAGGATGCTACAGTAGCAGGCAGACCTGCCGGTGCAGAAATCCTGCTGACTATTCAGGAAGGAAAGTTTCACCAGGTAAAACGCATGTTTGAGGCACTTGGCTGCCAAGTGGTATTTTTAAAGCGACTGTCCATGGGAAGTCTGAAGCTGGATCCGAAGCTAAAGCCGGGTGAGTACCGTATGCTGACGCAGAAGGAGCTGGTTCTGCTTGAAACATAACATCGCTGCTTTGCCACAACGAATATAAAAAACAAAGGAACATGTTTATGAATCAGAATATAACACAGAACAAAAATGACTGGTCAGGAAAGGCTGCCGGTGCGGCATTGCAGGCTTCAGACGCCGTATTGTTTGACTTAGATGGAACACTGGTAGACTCCATGTGGATGTGGAAGGAAATCGATATCGAATATCTGGGCCGTTTTGGCCTCAGCTGTCCGCCGGATCTTCAGAAGATCATTGAGGGTATGAGCTTTTCGGAAACGGCAGAGTATTTCAAGCACCGTTTTCATATCCCGGATTCCATCGATGCGATCAAAGCAGACTGGATCCGGATGAGCATCGAAAAATACCGGAATGAAGTTCCCTTAAAGCCTGGGGCCTTGCGCCTTTTGCAGTATCTGGAGCAAACCGGCAAAAAAGCAGGCATTGCCACCAGCAACGGCCGTGATATGGTAGACGCTGTGCTGGAAGCCTTGCAGATCCGTCCCTATTTTCAGGTCATCGCAACTGCGTGTGAGGTGGCGGCCGGAAAACCGGCGCCGGATATTTATCTGGAAGTCGCAAGGCGTCTCCAGGCAGAACCGTCCCGCTGCATGGTATTCGAGGATGTTCCCGCCGGGATCCTGGCAGGCAAGCGGGCCGGCATGAGAGTCTGTGGCGTGGAGGATGCATTTTCCACCGGAATGCGTGAAGAAAAGATGGAACTTGCCGATTTTTACATTGATGATTACAACGAACTGTTTGATACAGAATAAGGAGAATCGAAAATTATGATACATGATTATTTGCCGGTCTGCCGGGAAGATATGGATCGGCGCGGCTGGGATGCGTGTGATTTTGTCTACGTGTCGGGTGATGCCTATGTCGATCATCCGTCCTTTGGCCCGGCCATCATCAGCCGTCTTCTGGAAGCCCGCGGCTACAAAGTGGGCATCATTGCCCAGCCGGACTGGAAAGATCCGGAAAGCATCCAAATCTTAGGAAAACCGCGTCTAGGATTTCTGGTATCGGCCGGAAACATGGATTCCATGGTAAACCATTATTCTGTTTCCAAGAAGCGCAGACAGCAGGATTCCTATACACCTGGCGGCGTGATGGGCAAACGTCCGGATTACGCAACGGTTGTCTACTGCAATCTGATCCGTTCTGTGTACAAGGATGCCGCCATCATCATCGGAGGCATTGAAGCCAGCCTGCGCCGTCTGGCACATTATGATTACTGGTCAAACAAGCTGAAACGTTCCATCCTTCTGGATTCCCAGGCAGACCTGATTTCCTATGGAATGGGAGAGCATTCCATCGTTGAGATCGCCGATGCCTTAAACAGCGGAATTGATATCAAAGATATCACATTTATTGACGGAACTGTGTTTAAAACAAGAAATCTGGATATTGTATATGATTATAAGATGCTGCCGGACTACCAGGAGCTGAAAGACGATAAAAGGGTTTACGCAAAGAGCTTCTTTGTCCAGTACAGCAATACCGATCCGGTTCTTGGAAAACGACTGGTGGAGCCGTATTACGGCAAGG
>OGFR01000877.1_pt1 | contig 17642 bp, 20 predicted proteins | sample 1571001 | NCBI WGS metagenome assembly OGFR01 (sample SAMEA2582064, study PRJEB24529) | metagenome | biome: Human gut stool | place: China | collected 2011 | reverse complement strand
CTGTTTTTTGGTATGCCAAATAAGCCACCCTCTCGGCTGAATAAAAAAATGCTTTCCATCACCCCTTAGGCAGCATATTTACGGTAAGATTCCCGGACATTATCCTGTTTGATATTACAGTAAATCAATGTCGTCTCTATTTTGGTATGCCCCATCAAGACCATTACTTCTTCGATTCGCATTCCGCGATTCAGCAAGTCGGTCGCAAAGGTCCGACGGAACCGGTGTGGATGCACATTGCCGACTCCTGCCTTTTTCCCCAACTGCTTTACCAGATACTGCACTCCAGCCACTGTTATACCTGTATACGGCTTTTTCACGGCCGCAAACAAGGGCCTTTCGGCCAGTTCATCAACTGTTAATCCTTCTCTTTGCATACGGTCCTTAAAATATCGGAAAAGATGAAAGCACGCCACATCCGACACATACAAATGCCTCTCTTTTCTTCCTTTACCCATGACTTTAAATTCTTGCTTGTATAAATCTATATCTCCCACTTTCAAACTGCATAGTTCTGATACACGGACGCCTGTTGCATACAAAAACTCGATTAATGCCCTGTCCCGGCTACGGGTACATGAAAGTCTCAATGCCTCTATCTCTTTGGCCGAAAAGGCTTGTTTTATAGTACTTTCAATACGTAAACTTTCTATTCTGGCAATCGGATTTTCCGATACCATGTTTTCTTTTTGCAGGAATGTCCAGAAACTGTTAAGGTATCGCATCCTCCCCTGCAGCGTTACCATACTGATATTGTTATGTTCACGTAACATCCCAAAGTACCACCGCAAATCCATCGTTGTAATGTCCTCGATATTTTTATTCAAGGCGTTTCGGCAGTTGCTTATTTCCCTTACATACTGGGCCAGTGTATTGTTCTGCCGGCCGGATACTTTTTTACTGGCAACAAACAACCTGATTTTAGCAGTATCGCTATCCGTTCCAGTTGCCTGCAGCTCGTTTTTTTCTTCCACAATTTTTTTATCGTGGAACTGGATATAAAGCACATTTTGAAGCTTATCCAACTGTTCTTCGTCCAGACAGTTACTCATCGCCTGGACAACATTCATCAACATTTCCTCTAACACTCAAAAACCTCCTTCCTGATATCTCTACAATATCAAAAAAGAGGTTCTTTCGCCCTGATTTTTGTAAGATTTTCTCAGCTAAATTGTTATTTTATTTCCAGCTCACCCATGATAAATCATTACAAACACGGCTATAAAGTGTTCCGGAATCGTCAAGTGCTATTTGTCCCAACGTGCCCCCACCCCTTTTCATAACAATAATGTAACCATTATATGCGCTAGGGATATTTTTAGACAGATTTGAATACCTATGTACGCCAGAATAAATCGCATTCAAATCCGTCTGTTCGACTGGTTTGTTTTCCAAATTGAAAGAATCCTGTTTCATCTCGCCATTTAATTGAGTATATTTGTTCATTAAATCTGTCAATCTCTGGTCAATTATTGGCCCCAGCGCACCGCTCAATACAGTCCCTACTTCCGTTGCAAGCAGATTGTTTACTATATTACTTTTAGCAATAAGCTCATTTATTACTTTATTGGCGACAGCATCAATCAAAGCCTGTGTGGTACTTTCCCCCAGGGCGTCAACCACAAGTCCATAGGTATCTGTCGCCTTGACGCTACCGGCTGTACCGTCAAACCCGCCGAACCCCTCCGCTATCTGCCTGGCCTCGGCAGCACTGGCGGCCGCATTTGTTTCTGATTGTGCAGCCGCAGTCTTAGATCTGTCCGCGGCTGCCTGGGAACCGGCTGCCTGGGTGGCTGAAGTTGCTGCTTCCGCTGCTTTCCCTGTTGCTGTAGTGACCGCTGCCTGGATGCTATCAACGGCAGCTTGTGCGTTATGGGCGGCACTGGCTGAATCTTCAGCCGCCTGGTTCACGTTCTGCACCGTATCGTTTACGGTCCCCTGTATTTTTTCAAAGGCTGCCACGTTTGCCTGACGGACGTCTTTTCCGTATGCCGCCGTTTTCCAGTTTTCTATTTCTTGACTCAGGTCAATATTTTCAACCGCCATGCTTATCCCTCCTTATCAACACATCCCTGGGCGTACTGCATCAAGGCCGTTGCATTGTCAATCATATCCTGGTTAACTAAGATTCGGTCAAGCCTGGCGTTATCCTTTATAATTACACCCTCGTCATTTATTTCCGAATACGCCATTGACAGCCTGTACCCTACCGCCGTCTGAAACAGTGTTACCGCTGTTATCTTCTTCATAGTATCAGTCCCTCCATATATTTTTTGTAATACTCCGCCCCTTCAGCAGCATAATCAACGCTGTCCTTGGCCTTAAGACGGTCCCTGCGGCAATCGAGCCGGTTCTGTTCATATCCACGCTGTTTTGCTTTTATCTCCCAGCCAAACCGCTGGCCTGGCCGCCCGGTAACAATAAAAAATGCCGGAGTCCTCTCCGACACATAAACGCTGCCCGGCCCATACGCCTGAAGAAACACCTGATATTCGCATCCAGCATTGACCGTCTCGGCAAAAATGCTGTCCAGCGTCACATAGCAAAGACCGTCGGCACCGATTATTCCGCTTCCCACGTCTCCAAACATGGGTGATGTCGTTTCATAGGCTGATAGATGGACAATTCCATAATCTCGCGTATCAACCACTCGGCTCTTCCCACCGCTTACCTGCAAGGCTCCGCCTATATATACATCCCCGCGAAAGTCGCCGGATTCACAATTCATGTCAATTCCATACGTCGATGACCTTTTTCTTCCGGTATCGGACAGATATTGTTTTTCCAATCCCCACTCGCTATAAGCTGTATATTCATCTCCCTTAATGTCAGAGTCCAAATCCTGAGAAAAGACAAGGCGATCCATGATTAATTTCGCTCCTGCCTGCTTACCAGTATCAGGTTCCGATATCATAATAGACGCCCAGTCTCTCCCCTGCGCATCCCGCGTTTTAAATACAATGCTTTGCGTATTCGTAATCAATTTAAGCCCGGCGTTATCCCATATCCCAATGAGCGTTCCTATTTCATCCAGCATCTTCAGAACGCCGTTCTGGTTTGATATGCCGCCCAACTCCAGGGTTCCTCCCCTTATTCGGTCAGCCAGCATGGTTCCGACTGTGATAAAATCAGCAACAAGATTCCCGCCTATTGTCCAGGCGTTACGATATACGCCGTTATATCCTGAGACCGAAAAACCGATACCGTTTTTGTTTATCCGGATTACATTCTTCGCCTGTGTTTTGTCTGGTGCATCCATACATAGGATCTCTTCCGGATGGCCGTCATCCCCCCGCGTCATCACAATATAGCCGCCCAGTCCTCCTGTTATTAACTGTGTGGCCTGTTCTACCTGCCTGTTAATCTCTCGGTTTGTGCTGCTTGCTGTCTGTTCAATTTTCGCAGATATTTGCGCCTGCTGCCGTGTGTTCGTCCCGGTCAACGTGGTCAGCGTACCGCCCAAGGTAATTACGTCCTGCGTTGGATCGTCCAGGTGGATCACCTTTTTGGTAATCAAAAACTGTTTGCTTAGCCCATGAGGGGCGCTTTCCACGGTTGTCCAATATCCCACTCTTAGCTGCTCCATATCAACCTGGATTAAGCTGAGATCCACGGCATTAATCTGCAATGTGAGAGGGAGCTGTGTAATCTCATCCAGGTAAGCCCTTGCTTTTGTAAGCAGATTCTCCGGAAGCGTCACATCCTCCCATTTGTGCGTTCCCCAAATCCGGCCGTACTTTTCTATTGCAGCATCATTCGTAATGTAATCAACGCCGCCGTTTACGGAAGTTATATCAATCTCCTGCGTTCCCGGGGTTCCGTCTGGATTTGTGATATCGACATCAGCTCCGCGGGGAATCAGGCAGGTTATAATCTGCGTGGCATCCCGATATTGGCTTAAGTCCAGTAAATTCTCACCGAACCGTATTACCTGGCCGTTGCTCCCACCGTAATCATAAATATAGTCAAGATATCGTTTATCGCCTTCTTTCCTGGCCCGGAGATAACCGCCGTGTGTCTCAACCAATTTTCCGCGAAGTGCTTCCAATGTCGTCGAATAGTCGCTGTTTTCTCTTCGAATATAATTATTGCTGTCTACCACGGTAATTCGCCCCGGAAGAAATTGCTTTCGCGCCTCCACTTGCCCGTTGTGCGTATCCAACATCTGATTTACAAAATCTATAATACTGCCGGTGTAAATATATGGCCGCTGCTGGCTGTCCAACAGGTACGCCAAATCCCCCTCGCAGGTCACTGATTCCATACCGTAAAAATCGGTTGCTGGCTTTGCCATCCGCCCGAAGAAAATTGCTTCATCGTTGTCATAGATGACAATTTCCGATTCAAGGACTTTTAGTTGGTTATAATTGGGATGGGCTGCGTGAATCTGAAAAGAGAAAGTCCCCGCTGCCCCCATCTCTTGTGTAAATACCGGAGAGAATATTCTCATCGTATCGTCAACCGGCTCATGCAGCGGATATTCAGCATCATAATTTTTTACATAAACCCGATACACTATAGCACCCCTCCCCTATATGACACGGTCACAGTACCGGTTCCCCGGAAGGTTAATTTCTGTTCTCCGTCCTTAATCACAATCCCGTATATCTTGTTCGTTCCTGCCTTTAGCGCATAGGTTTTGCCTTCAAATTCTACGGTCATATCCTGCGACACAATAATTTCGGGTATCACCCACCGCTCAGTTCCTGGTATCTGTAGCGTGTAAGAACCTGACACCTCGATATCCTTATATTCGCGGATTACTCCGTGTTCAAACGAAAAAATATCCCATAACCAGTCTTCGTCTGATGCGTATAGTTCGTATTTATAGGGTTCCGCATCAACTGTGATTGTGAATGTGCCTAATGTCTGGACACGGGAATATTTTGATACTGTCATCCGGCCATAATAGTAATAATCCGGATCGTCGTCGAAAATCAGTTTACCGTTCTTGCCGTGGAACAGGCGGAGGATTTCCGAAAAAATCCCCGCCCATCGGTCAATCTCGTATCCGCAGCCAAAATTGAGAGTGATTTTCCTGCGGTTATAAACCATATGTCCGGATATTGCTGTTGACAAGTCCAGGGAACCGTCTGCCCCAGGGATATCCTGATATAGCGTTTTTGGCTCCGGAGGTTGGACACAGTGGCGCTCTTTAAGCGCCATTTTATAAGTTTCCAACATATTAATGCCGTTGATACTCACGCTTTGATAAATCATCCCGTCCTCACTTTCATTGCCTGCATTTCTCCTAGTCTGCGATCCATTTCGGCTGACGTATATCCTACCAGTGCTTTCCCGTCAAGAAGAACATACTTCTGTCCTGCGATTGCCGGCAGGTATTGGGTCAACATGCCAATCAGTTGACCATCCGACACTCCCTGTGTCATGCTGCTGCCCTGAATCGCAGTCATAGAGTCGTTGACAGTAGCTGCCAGGGCGCGTACCTGATCCGTAACCCGCCATGTGTTCCCTCGGATTCCCTCGGACAGCCCTTCCATCATGTGCGGCATCCACTCCTCATAATAGCGGAGCGGGCCTTTTTCTGGCCGCGTGAAGTGCATATAATCCGATACCGTACTGGCGGCCTCCCGACAAGCGCGTTCAAGCTCGCTGAATTTTCCACGGACGCCGGAAATAAATCCGCTCATCATGTCACGCCCCCATATGGGTGACTGATTTTTAAGTCCGCTAATATAATTTGTCGAAGGCGTAAATCCGCTCTGAACCGTCCCCAGCAGGCCGGACAAGGTCGTTCGGATACCGTTCTGCATTTCCTGATAGGCTCCTGTTGCATCTTCCTTCATTTTCTTCGTCTTATCCCGGTTCACCCTCTCGATTTCCGACATTGTAGTAGCATGGTTGGTTTTAATCGTATCTATTATTGCTTTGTGCTGGTTCTGTACGTCCTTCCACCCCTGTACCCACGCCTGCCCAGCAGATTTTGTCTGACTACTTACCGTGGAATTAATAGATGACATACTGCTATTGGTGGCCGTAACAATCTGCTGCAAGGAAGCTTTAATCTGTGAAGAAAGCCCGGAAGCCCAAGACGTCCATCCGCTTGACATTGTCTTCTGATAATTTTGGGTTGATGACTGGGAGTCTTTCAAGGCACCTGAGAGCGCTTTTATCGAATCGTCCGCCACTTTATCAACTGCACTTAAAACCTGGTTACTTCCGTCTCCAATTCCTTTCGCGTATCCCCCCGTATAGTCATTGCCAATTTCGTGAGTCTTTTTGCTGGGGGAATGACTATCAATTGATGTTTTTAACTCGTCGATACTTGTTTTCCCAACCGCATCGACTGCCTTTCCAACTTCTCCGGCTGAATTGAAAATTCCGCCTGCGTAACCGGAGCCAAAATCTCCACCAAGTCCTTTTCCTACATTTCCGAGTTGAGCTTTTTTTGCCTCCAGGACATTTACAGTTTCTAGCATTGGCTTTTCCGCTGCTCCTGGTAGTTTATCCAGTTCCTCCTTGCTTAGCTCCACCAGCCTTTTCATATTATCAGCTTGCGACTGAACCATTTTGGGCGCACCGCTGTCAACGGCTGCTTGCAATTCCTGATACTGCTGCTGAAAATTCTGGACCTGACGTTCCAACGATTCTTTCGTTGAATTTTCAGCCGTCTGGAAGCTGTTCGCTGCCATCAGTACGGCATCTGCGATTTTTTGTTGATCATTTGATATAATGGCCGAACTAAGCCCTTTATAAGTCGATATAGTATTGTTATATCCGGCATAAGCTGTCTCTGCCTGTGATAATGTATCTTTCAGTCCAGAAAGTGCCTCTTCGTATCCTTTCGCCTTCTCGGCCGCTTCGTACTGCTGCTGTGCCAATTCCCGCAAGGCATATTCGTTTGGTGCAATTCCTTTTTCAGTTGATTCCTGAAGGAGCTGACGGATATTGTCTGTTGCCTCCGCTTCGGCCTGCTGGGCTTTTAAGAGTTCCCACGTTTTATCTGCAACATGTTGCTTTGCCTGATAATACTCGGTTGTTGCTTTAGTCTGATTTGTAATTGCATCTGCGTAAGCCGCATCACTTGCCGAAAGAAGTGCATTAGCTTGTTTCTTTAGGATTAACTGGTCGATATTATCACAAAGCTCTTTATAATTGGCGATCTGATCCCCAGTCATTGAGATCTCTGTTCCCAGGGCATCTGAAAGCTCTCCAACAATAAAGGCTGCTCGTTCCTCATATCCGGCCTTTACTTTCCCATTTTCATCTGTAATATTTTGAAGTTCTGTAAAAAGACTCCGCTCGTGTTCTGCTTCTGCACTTACAGCCCCGGCCGCATTCTGGCGTTGTTCGTTCATCAAATTATAGGAATTATATAATTCATCAACCTTCGTCTTGTTTTCTGCTTCTTGATCTGACAGTTCTTTGGCAGCAAGATAATAGTCACTAGTATAATCAGCCGCATCATTGAAAATCGCGGCCAATGCTCCGACTGCTGCAACAGTAAGAAGAATTGGTCCGCCCGCTGCTGATAACGCGGCCAACATTGGCCCCAGGGTGGATATGGCCGTCATTATTGCCCCAATTCCGGTTGCCATCTGTCCTATGATAATCAGCAGGGGGCCGATGGCCGCCACTATAAGCCCAATTGTTACCACCATCTGTTTTTGACTGTCACTTAAATTATTGAACCAATCCATCCATTCCTGAATGCGGCTTATAAGTCCCCGGATCGCAGGGACCAATGTATCTCCGATACTTATTGCTGCCTCCTGAAGCTGGCTCTTTAAAATTGTAAGCTGGCCGTTAAGATTGTCCTGCATTACCTCTGCCATGCTTTCAGCCGCTCCCTCCGAATTAGCAATAGCATCCGATAACTTATTGTAGTCTTCTTCGCTGGCATTGATAATAGCAAGCATGCCCGACATGGCCTCTTTTCCAAACAAGGTCGCGGCATATGCGGACTGCTGCTCCTGAGTTAATCCCTCAAGAGACTGAGTACCCAGGGCGAGTGCAAGGTTCTGTGCCACCTGGGCTTTGTTTGTCTGCTTGGTGACTTTAATTCCCAGCTTGTCCTGAGCCATTTTCTTAAACTGGGCTTCGGACATATCCTTTATCTGCTCCTGGCCGGCATACATGGCAAGCTGGAAATACTTTTCTTCCTCTGACAACCCTTTAAGCGTATCTCCGTATCCATCTGCAACAGCTTTCTGTTCAATTGTAGCCAGGCGCTGGGCCTTTTGTTCTTCTGTGGTCACAGCAAAGGATTCCCTTAGGATTTTCAATGTCTCATCCAGGGACTTCATGGAGCCGTCTTCATTGGCAATCTCAATCCCCAGTTCATTCATGACGCCTTCCATCGCCTCAGTCGGCTTCACCATGTTAGTAATGGCACTTCGGAGCTGGGTTCCGGCCTGGCTGGCCTTAATACCACTATTAGCCATTAAACCAACAGCAAGCGCCGTATCTTCCATTGTATACCCGAGTGAACCACAGACGGGAGCCACGTATTTAAATGTCTCTCCCATCATCTCCACGTTGGTATTTGCGTTGCTGGAGGCTGCTGCCATGACATCGGCAAGACGTCCGGCATCGGCTGCCGTGTATCCCATGCCGGTCAGGGCGTCGGTCACAATGTCTGAAGTGGTCGCCAGGTCCGCACCGGAAGCCGCTGCCAGGTTCATAATTCCGCTAATACCACCCAGCATGTCCTCTGTTTTCCAGCCTGCCATTGCCATATAAGACATGGCGTCTGCCGCTTCAGACGCGCTGAATTTTGTTTCCGCCCCCATCTCCCTGGCCTTATCTCTTAACCGGTCAAAATCCTCTCCCGTGGCCCCACTGATAGCCGATACATTGGACATGGCACTGTCAAAGTCGGCTGTTGTTTTTACTGCGGCCGCGCCAATTCCGGCAACAGCAGCCGTAACAGGAAGGAAAGCCTTTCCTGTTTCAGTAATTTTCCCTCCAACTTCCTGAAACTTTCCTCCCAGTTCACCGATTTTCTGAAGTGTTATGTTAGATTTCTCCGCCTGTGTTTCAAGAGATTTTAGCTGTTCTTCTGTGGCGATAATTTCTCGCTTTAGTGCCTCGTATTGCTCCTGGCTGATTTTCCCCTGTTTGAACTGTTCCTCTACCTGCCGTTCGGCATCTTTAAGGGCATTCAGCTTATCCTTCGTTTCGCCAACAGCATCAGCTAACAGCTTCTGTTTCTGCTTTAATAATTCCGTGTTTGACGGGTCCAGTTTCAGGAGGCGTTCTACATCTTTTAACTGACTTTGGGTATTCCGAATCTCTTTATTCGTTCCGCTTAACGCTTTGTCAAGCCCGGTGGTATCGCCACCGATTTCGATTGTAATCCCTTTGATTCTATCTGCCACGATACCACCTCCTAAAATTTATCAAAATCGTTCTGTGTCGCCATATTGGGGTACTTAAATTCATCGTTTTGCTGTTCTGTAAACATATCCATTACTAAACCAATCGAAAGCAGTTCCAGGTCGCTGATTGCAATTCCCAACCCAGCTGCCCGAAGCATGAATAAGGGAGTAGTCATTTCCCGGCTGGTCGGCTTCGCTTTTTTTTTGCTTCAACCTCCGTCTGAACGTTCAAATGCCACAGTTCCAAAAGTTGCGGCAGGATATTATAAATTGTGAACGTACTGAACTGGTCCAGCCACTCGTCCGGCGTATCAGGCTGTGTGGGGTCTGCATGCTTCGCCATAATATAAGCGACGTTTTCAAACAGATCCAAACTGTCCAGTTCGATTCCGCTTTCTTTACCGTCGTTTTTCTCAATCATTTCCTGTAAATGCATCAAATCACGGAAAATATCCCGATGGAACTTTGCCCGGTAAATCCGCGGGATTGCCGCGGATGCCCGGAATTCTACCTGTTTACCGTCTATTTCGATTTTTTTTGTAATCATGTTTCTCCTCTCTTATGCCCCAGGAACCGTTGTGGGAGTCTCATAAACCTTGTTATACCATCCGGTATATGTTGCCTCATCGGTTGTATCACTCGTTTTGGCCTTAATGCGGCCATCCGGAAGAGGGGTTGCGGAAATTGTCAGTGTCTCCGTCACCGGTTCGATGGATTCCTCTTTCGTGTTGGACTCGATAGATGGACGTGTAGCAGTACAGTTATACAGTACATGCCGGATGGACTTCTCATCTCCGTCAAATTCAAAAAGGAGGGCGAATGCTGCCTGTTTTGCATCAGCATTCTCAATCAGTACCTTTTTTTCATCAAGTTTTTCCCCTAAGACATCTGTGCGGAAACTTTCCGGAAGTAACGCCACCTCCAAATCTCCCTCGTATCCGTTGTTTGCCGCGGACTTATAAAATACGATTCCATCCGCATAAAACGGGCTGATGTCTCCCTGGGCATCAAGTGAAATGCTCACAGAACCCAGGATCGGCACAGGTTTACTAAACGTTATCTTTCCTTCATCTCCCACAGTTTGAACCGCATAATGGGAATTTTTAAGATTATATTTGACCTTATTAGCCATTGATTACTACCTCCATTTCGTATAACACTTCGTACATCTTCTCTGTTTCGATGTAAGTTTCATTTTTTTCATAGAAAAAGCCATGCTCTTTCAGTACAGCCTCCACTCTTTTTTCCGCATCTATGTCTTTTTTATCAGTGTACAGCTCGATATCAAGCTGATTAATGCCCTGATACACCTCTCCATCAGCGGAAAAATTATTGGTTCCGGGGTATAGGTACACCGCAAAGGGAGGCTCCGGCGACTGCCCTTCGTCGAAATGGTGATACGCCGCCGGAAGCCCGATAGATTTTACCATCTGAAATACATCCTTCTCTGTCATCGCGATAACCTCTCTTTCAGCCGTTTTTCATAGCTTTCTATCGCCTGTTGCTCCACTGTAGATATGTGTGGCGTGCCGCTCACCCGACCGCCTCCGCGTTTTGCATGTCCTTTTTCAAGCAAATGCGTAAGTCCAGGCTTTTTCTTGTTATAAACCTTTATACCTATCGATACAGCATTTTCTCTTTCCACTTTTGACGACCAACCATCTTTATAGTGGCCTTTCTTGCTCCCTGCTCCTTTTGGGGAGTTCTGCTTCAAATCTTTTACGGCCTCTTTGGCAACCGCTTTTGCTTCGGCCTTCATGTCGTCTACCACGACTGAGGCATACTCCTCCATCAGCTTTGCAATTTCTGCACCTAAAGAGTCTATCTTAATGTCTGACATCCCATCACCCCTTTGCAGTTGCCCTGATTTTAATGGTCTCGTTTTTAAACTGTACATTGTCAATACTGGTTATGTTGTACTCATGCCCCCGGTGCATGAGGCGGTATTCCTTCGTATTCATGGCTCCCAGCAGCGGATGATATCGCATGATAAACATGATTGTATTCTGCGCCTGTGTCTGTGCGGCCTCCCAATACTCGGAGCCTGACAGGTTATTCATGTAGGCGTATCCCTTATAGTATTCGGTCCAGGCCACCACCTGGTTTCCGATATCATCCTCTACATGCTTGTTTTTTTCAATCAGTACCGGCTCCCGGTATGCGCCTGCATTCATGTCGTCACCTCCTATAACAGGTTTACACAGTACATCCCCAGGATGGTATCCACCACCCGATTGACATTGCTCTTATCTACAGTCATTTGCCGATTATCATACATGTCAGAGATAAGTACCAGGACGGCAATCGTGATATCCTCGTGTGTATCAATCGAAGCCTCATCGAGCCCGGTATACCCCTTCACATAGTCCAAGGCCGCTTTTTGGATGATGGCAAGATATTTCCTATCATCCTCTGTCAGGTATGCCTCCTCTTCACGTATCTGTCGGCAGATGTCCTTAAGTGTTATCTCGCTTACCCTCATCCTTTGCGCTCCTCCTCGGTGCCACAGGCTCTATGTACCCGGCTGCGGTAAGGTCATCCAGGATTGCCTGTGTCCGGATATCCCTGACCTCGCCAGCATACATAGATACAGCGCCGGAAAATGATTTCAGTGCCTTAACTTTCATGTCCTGCCTCCTTAATCGGATGTCTTCATGACCAGTTTGGCAATCTTCTGGGCGTTCTCGACCTTAGCATCAAACTCCATCCATGCAATCACACCTATGGCATGTTCATCCGCATACCGCTCCTGAAGGACCTGTACGGATGCGTCCTCGGACAGTTTCACAGCCAGGCCGGACATATCACCATAGTAGATTGCTGTCTTACCTTTCTCCATGCCGTCCATCTGGTCTGACACATAGACCGGCTTTCCCAGTAGGGTCGTCCCAAATGGGGATGTGATGTCATCCTGCATGAGATACCTGCTATTGCCATCCTTTAACAGGCGCAGTGCCGTCCTGGTCGCGCTGTTCATGATGAATACTGCCTTTGCCTGAAAGGCGTCCTTCACCATATCCTTCAACATGATGATTTCATCCATCGTGACGGCGGATTCCGCCGCGGCAGTCACGCTGAGAGTCACGCCCTTCAAACCATCAACCTTAGAATCTGACCCATGCAGCAGTTCCTTCTCCAGGAACCTTGCAATCGATTCAGACATCTCATTAACAACAAACGATACGATGTCAAACTGGCTGTTGTTTGCCAGGGACTTGGACACTTTGGACAGGGCGCCAGCCAGGTATCCAGTCAGTTCGATATTGGTGAACTTGCCGCTCGTGCTGGTTAAAGACTTAAACTCATCGGCATAAGCCATTGTAATAGTTTTGCCATCGGCAGCGTAATACGGGATAGACAGGGTTCCTTTAATATTGTACCGGGTCGCCATCTTATAGATTGGGCAGATATCATCAACCTTTTTGATAATCCGATTTGCAATCGTCTTCGGAATAACGACGCCATTATCGGTCTTTGTCATCTCACCAGCACGTTCCTCCAGGGCCTCCCCGCGGATATAGGCCGCAAACGCACGCTCTTCCAACTCCTCCTGTTTCAGGTCCTCATGTTTCTCTGTGCTGATAACATTCAATTTCAAGTCCCTGGCACGTTCCAGTTTCTCAATAGTGCTGTCCAGGGCCTTCACCTGTTTATCCAGGTCATCAAATTTCTGGTCCTCTTCCTCCGAAAACGCTCTTTTTTCTGTTTCGGCGGTAGACGTCAGGTCCTTCATCTGCTGGACCAGGTCGGCCCTCTGCTCTGTGAGTGACTTTAAGTCCTCTGCGCGGTACTGCACGTACTGTCTTACAATTGCTTTCTTTCTCATTCTGCTTTCTCCTTCTCTAATTCTTTGATTCTGTTGTGATATTTGCTCATATCAATGGTTTTCCGTGGTTCCTTAACTTCCACATAGTCTGCGCGGACCTCTAAAGGCTCCGGCGTCAGGACTGTATCGCCCTCTGCCCTCACCTCAACGCTGGTTCCCTCATAGCATGGCTGCTTGCGCTCATCTATAATGGAAACCTCCACAAGGTCCATATCCTCCACGAACCGGCGCTCCAACGCATCGTTGATATCCTCCCTGCTGGCGTCCCGTTCCCGGAACCCGAAGGACCAGCCACGGAGTTTCTTCTTCCGGGCTTTTTCAATGACTTCCGGGTCCGTGACCTCTGCTCTGGCATGGAGTCCAATACTGTCCTCATACAGTTCCAGGTTGGTGCTTGTAGACCCCAGGTTCCTGGTCTTGTCATGGTTCAGAAGCAGCTGCACCTCATTGTGCCTGAGCGCACGCTCAAACACCCCCGGTACAATCTGTTCCACAAACCGTTTCCCGGTCTTACGGTCCCTCATGGGCCGCGAATCCCTGGCCACGGCATTGACATAACCCTCAATCACTACGCTGTCTGACCTTAACTCGATCCTCATTTTTCTTTTCACCTTCTTTCTGCTTTGGCTCTGACTCTTTCTGTCCAAGCCCTCCTGTTTGGTTCATGTTTGGCATATAAAATTGCTTTGTTTCCGGATCATACAGTACATCTTGTAATCCCAGGCGTACAAAATCCAGCCCCAGTGGCGGCATATTCTCCCGAAGACGTATCTCATCAATCTGCATAAATCCGTTCTTGCTGGCGGTCTCATAGGCCCTAAACCGCTTTTCAATGTCACCTTTCGTCAGCTCCGATGTGTCCGCGGCAAAATAAAAGGACCCCTTCTCTGATTCAAGAAGCAGGTCCCTGTTTAGGGCACATTCAAACTCTTTTAAAATTGGATTCAGGCAGTACTGGACGAAATTTATCTTATCCTGCTCTGTAGCTCCGCCGTTAATCATAGCCGGCGGCATGTTGAACAGCTTGCAGATTTCATCACTATTGGTTTTCTTGTTCTCATTCAGCTGCATCTCCACAGACGTGTTACTGGCTTCCTGGAACTCTAACCCATCGTTCAATATGACGACATTTTCTGTATTATTCTGGTAGAGTCGGCGCCATGCTGCCTTTAATGCCTTAATGGCCGGTTCTGCCAGCTTTTTAGCCGACTTGACAAACCCTTTTTTATTTCCACCGGTCTTGACAAGGTTCTTTTCATACTTCAGGGAGTGGTATGCTACGCTCAGGACTTCACTGTTCTCATCCACCACACTCCTGCCGGAACGTCCATCCTCCGTATTCCTAAGTATTTTCAGGAACTCAAAGGGCTTATATTTCGTCCCTTGAATCATGATGTCGTAATCCTTAAATATAGGGTCAGATGTAAACAGGAAGGAAACTTCATTCTCTTTTACATAGTGCAGGGACCGTATCCAATTCCCCGTCCTGTTGATAAAGGCATAACCGCCTTTACCCACCAGGTAATCCCTGGTCAGCGCCCTCTTAAACTGAACTCCATCCAGGGTATCCCCGGTATCATCATTTAACAACTGGACCCTGGTATCATCCTCAACCGCCTCCAGTTTCCCATCCACCAGCTTATAAAGCCGAATAGGGATGGTTGATACTGTCTCTGCTATCTTATTCACACAGGCAGCAAAGGCCGGAACATTCATGGCTTGCTCCCTGGTCATGTAATCATCCGACAGACTGGCCCACAGCAACGCATCTTCGTTGGACTCTGTCTCTTTTTTCTCTGGTTCCGGGTCTGCCCTCAACCGAAAGGACCACATATGCAATCACTCCTCTCTCTGTTGCGATATCGCAACTAACATATCTGTACTTAATCATCCGTTGTAATTTTCGCTCCCCATTCTGGTAAGAAATTAATCTCATAATGGTATTTGTCTACTTCTGCCCCGCTAATATCCTCAACAACATAACATGTCCAATCGTTTAAATATACAAGATGTTTTTTATATATGCCCTCTCCGACCTCGCAAATCACCTCAAGCTCATTCGACGAATTATTCAGAACCGAAAACGTCCCCTGCATTTCCAGCATCACTGTGTCGGTCCTGGCATTAATAACCGTAAGTTTCCTTGTTACATTGAAATTATTTGCCTCCTTTGAGACATTGCGTGATACCTGATCTGCTTCAGTACATCCCATAAGTAATACAGACATAAGTGCCACAACTATAATGATTTTTAATTTTGCTTTCATCTTATCCTCCTAATTTTCTTTAACATACCTGTACCGTAAATCCGCTGTCGTCAAAAAGAATGTCTTGCTGAAGCAGATATACCGAGTTGATTGTAGCTACCACTCCGTCCACCTTCCCATTGGATTTCTTTTTGTTGACATATCGATTCATGTTGGTATCATAGGTACACTTTGCATTTTCAAAATTGGTTTCCAGCAACCGGTTTTCTTCATAATGCCATTCTTTATTGGCTACTTTTTCCGCCAACAACTTCGTGGGCGGGTGAAGAGTATCGGAATGCTGTCGGATCTCTACCGTAGTATATTTCTTATCCCATTTCTGGGCGCTTGAAAGAGCATTATAACGGTCATATCCGATAGCTTTAATGATTACTCCCTTTGATTCTTCCAGGTTTAAAACATAATCTTCAATTATGCCATAGTCCACTGTCATATCACCGCAGGCAATGCAGATTCCCGCGGCAATGGCCGCCCGGTAATCAAACTTCTCAAACTCACTCTTTTCATCAATCCTTCCCTCTGGTATAAATGTCATGACGTGGCTCAGTATCTCCCCGTCCTCCTCTGTAGACATGGCAACGGAACAGTTGTCATTTGTCATAGCCAGATCCACACCGACATATACCTCTCGTCCACTCCAATCAATACGCTCCACCTTACATGCTTTTACCTGGTCGATGGGAATATAGGTTTCGGTTCCCGCTCCCTGATAAATGATATTGCAATGCTTTGTCAAAAAATTTTCCCGCAGCTTCTCGCGGTTTATGGCACTTCGTCGCTTTTTCAGCAGATCGTCCCAAACATCCGGCAGCTCCAAGGCCAGCGGGTTTCCGTGTGCAAGGATATCGTCATCTGTCGCCCAGTCTTTTGTGTTATCAGGCTCATATAAAAGAGCAAACACTGACTCATCATCAATGAGGCCGTCCAGTATCTTTTTAGCATTGTCCACCTCATCCTCAAGCGGGTTGTCCGCCGTAGGGTATTTTGTGGATATGATAAAGCCCAGCTTGTTTTTAATGAGGAGCTGGCCGGAGCGCATGGCTTCCACCGGATAGGATGTAGGCAGTGCCCCAACCTCATCGGCAATAAATACGCTGGGTTCTTTACCATCCATCCTGCTGGTGGAATAGTTAAGCGGCGTGTATTTCGTTTTTGTAGGATTATGCAAAATGTAGTCCCGCAACACCTTAAACTCGTTCTCCTCAAAGACCTCCACGTTGGTTGCCAGCAGCGGCTCCAGAGCCTCCTTGATTTCGCGGGCCAGCGCCCCATCGGGAGCCACCGAGAAAAACCGGGAGTAGGCCGGTTCCAGGTAAAAGAGCAAAATAAAAAGAACAGCAACAACAAATGTCTTGCCATTCTTACGACAAATCTCCAAGACCGCCGTCTGGTACCGGCGCATTCTCTTATCCTTGCGATAGACCGTACATAAAACCGCTGTAATAAGCAGCCACTGGTATCCGGCCAAAGCTGAATAGATGGCCTTCCCTGCCTTTGGCCCCTTTGCCATTTTGAGAATCTTAAGAATCTTATAGATTTTATCCAGCAGATTCTCGTTGATGATATACTTCTTATTCTTTCCCTTATACGTCCGAAGGAAATCTGCACATTGGAGGATGACATACTTCGGCGCCTTAATTTTTCCCCGACATACCCCCTCAGCATACAAAACTGCCGGGTGTTTAACCTTCGTCTTCGTCGTCCTCATTGATTAAATCCATGATGGTCTTTTTCTTCTCTCCAGGCTTTATTTTTGCAATGGACAGCTTCGCCCGGCTCTGAGGGGATAGGCATAGTTCATTGCAGCACCGGAAGTATTCCTTTGATGCTTCGGCCCTGGCCTGACGGAAAGCATTTTCGAAAAGTCGGCTCTTATCCTGATTGGCCTGCCGGTCAAGCTCCTGAAGGCGATCCACCGCAATGGCCGTCTGGGCCAGAATGAATAAATCCAGGTTCCCCAGTATATCCGCCTCCTGCAACTCAGCCATGATGTAATTGAATATTTCCATCTGGGATTCTGTCAGGTACAGAGGGGGAACCAACTTATCATTCTTTCCCCGGAGCTTATCTTCCAGCTCAAGGCGCTGGGCTTCTTCTTCTTTTGTAATTGTGCCAGTCTTTACCCTGGCCGATTTTGCCGGTCTTGCCATCTTATCACCTTCCTTCTGGACCGAAATTCTCATTTCTAAGATTTTGTGTGTTTAGAGG
>OGFR01000874.1_pt1 | contig 17700 bp, 16 predicted proteins | sample 1571001 | NCBI WGS metagenome assembly OGFR01 (sample SAMEA2582064, study PRJEB24529) | metagenome | biome: Human gut stool | place: China | collected 2011 | reverse complement strand
CAAAGTAAAGGATATTGCGTTTACTTTCGGGAAATGAAGCCCGATATTCCAGCACTTGACCATTGACAAGGGCTGCTGCAACGATGGCACTTACATTAAAAGTCTTCTTGGCTTTCGCCTTTCCTGTTGACACACTGAAGTTACCCAGCGTACCTATAATAGCTTCACCTGCCTGCAGAACGACAGGCGGAATCGAGAACTCGTCCGTAACATGGATAAGCGATGATTGCCAAATGTTTTCATAATCAGTCGTGTTCATCTTCGCCCTCCCGTCTTTCGTCCTGCCAATTCAAGTGCAAGGTCAGCATCAACAATAATCTTGCGACCTACTTGCGTAATGGCACGATTGATTTTGCCACTTTGTTTGATACGGTTGGCTGTGGGCAAGCTGCATCCGAAAAGACGTGCTATGCCAGCCAATCCATACACATATCGCTTTTCTTCTTTGGAGGAGGAAACCTTTGTTGATTCCCTGCTCGTGGAAATATTACCATGTTGTGCAAGGAAAAGTAATTCTTCACCAGTCATCTGCCAAACAGGCTTGTCCAGTAATTCGTTTATCGTCATAATTCAATTGTTTTGAAATGAATAACTTGCCCTTGCGCATAGGGCTTTTAGTCAGGTCTGACGATGCAAAAGTAGAGGGCTTTTAATGTTATTCCAAGAGGCAGGGATATAGCGGGAAGTATAAGAGAAAATAGGGAAATCAGAGACTATCAAAAACACTTAAACCACACTCATAAAGTGAACAATGTTGGGCAAAATACCATTTATAAGTAATCATTATGATTGTTTTAGTGATTTTCTCTTACACGTACATTAGATTCTAGACAGGTGTAGGTCTATAAAAGTATTGAGAGGAAATCGTGTCTAATTTTTTCACCAAGGGTAGCAACCTAACTTTGTGAGGGGAAAATAAGTCTCTGTTCGCAAAATTCAGCCCCTCATTTACTTCTAGCAAGCCCTCTCTCTCGTAAGAACAAACTTTGACTCCGTATCATTACCACGGCAAAGCTGCACGGTCGTAGCCCCCTGCCCAAGCACGACATATAGCAATCGCCAACTACCGTGCGATGTTGATTACACCTACCGCTATAAGCCACAACGGTGGCGCACTTCCTCCTCTTTCGGACATACTAACAATAGGCGGTAGCCTACCACTGGCGAGAGTGTCTGCCAAAGCAAAGCGACTACCGATAAAAAGAAAGCAGACCTTGGTGCCGCACTGGGCGGATCCAAAGTCTGCTTGTATAGTGAACTATGCACAAGAAAAAACATTTATTTGTGCATATAGTGAAGATTTACTCCTCCTCATCATCTTCTGTCTGCCATTTTCCTGTGCGGAATGCTTCCCATTCATCAGAATGGAAATACTTTGAATGGAACTGATCCATAGCGGACAAAGATTGGGATAGTATTAAAACTGCATCGCTGTTTGTCGGCAAATCATCCTCATCCAGTTTTTGAAGGAATTCGATTGTAAGTTCGTCCTTCAGCAGAATCAAAACTTTGTCTAACAATTTATTGATAATCTTGACTTTGTTGAGGTTGAGCTGTTCAGATTGCTTTTTACCAGACATAACTTTTACTTCGGAATATGCTGAATGTAGGAGAGGACGAACGACCTCATATAGGTCAACTTTTTCTTTAGATACCTTATTCATCATTTTTGATATTTAAGAGGCATGTATGTCCTGATGTCATTCTTTTCTTTATTACCATCGACATTCCAATACCAACGTCCTGAAAACATATGAACATTATCTTTTCTCAGTTCTTCCATGCAATTGATATATTGGCTGATAATCATTGCAACATCTCCATTGTTAGGCAAAGCATCTATATCAAACACTTCAAAACCGTCAAAAGGTTTCATATCTCCAAGGATGTCATTTGCTGTTACAAGTACCTTGTTGATAAGTTTAAGTTTGAACTCATTAACTTCTGCCTTGGGGTCTTTTTTGACCAGTACGGCAACTTCGTCATGTAAGGCTTGCAACTGAGTTGCAGTCTTATCGAACTTCAAAATTTCTTCTTTTGTCATTCTAATACTATTTTAATTCGGACACAATCTTGTAAATTCAACATATTTCTTTTTAATAACTTCAATTGGCTTCCTTTGCTCATTGGAGTTGATATTCTGCATTAACTTCAAATCATCGTCTGTCATTATCAAAATACAGCGCCGTTGTCCTGACCAAAGGTCTATTGTGTTTTGAAGCATTTGTTTTGAAGGTTTGTTCCTTGTAAAAAGAATGCCAAAACGTCCAAAATTTCCAGACATGTAACGATTGAGCTGATTGATATGTTCTCGTTCTATCGAGTGAACATTTTTCAATTCCACAACAATTTGTCGGCAATCATACACATCGTACAGTTCTTTGAGGAAGTCAGTGTCGATGTTGTTGTAGAAGATTAAATCACGGATTTGGGTTCCTGACTCAATTCTACTCTGTTCTTGTGCAAAATCCAAATGAGGATATAGTAAAGAAGTCAAGACCTGCCCCATCAATTCCTCATATTTTTTATCTGCATTGTTTTTCTTGCCTGTATCTAGTTTTGTAATAGAACAGACTTTCCTTCTTGCAGATTCTTTGCTTATTTTTGAGAACAGAGGGTCGTTCTTGCAATCATCTTTTGCAAGTTCCTTAATGGAAATGTATTTTTCTACTTGGTCGAAATGATGCCTATTATACTCCAGTATTTGGATGCGATTTTTAATGCCGTCATATTCCTTATTTATATCAGCAATAATATAGTCCTTATAGTAGCTGTCATAGTTTAGCCATGGTGAAAACCTCAGCCAACGCTTGGGTACAAACAAAATGCTTTGTTCCGTTTTTTCGTTGATTGGCAAATTTGTTGTTTCTTCAACTATGCTCTTCTTTTTCGTGTCATAATACGATATTTTAGACAAACTGAGAGGTATGCCATACTTTTTACACTCTTGTATTGTGTAGTCAATGAGGAAGGATTTCATCAGAGAACACGCAATATCACTAATCCTATCTTTAGAAATGTCCTGTACCAGTAACTGTATCTGCTCAATATGCTTAAATCCCAACTGCGCCACTTGGGTAATTGCCTGAAACAAGTCAAGAACTTCTTTTGCTTTTGCCGTTAAGATAGGCCGCCCCATACGCTTGTTCGATGTGCCTAATCCAACCTCAGCGCATTCACTGAGATAAATTAAGGTCTCAATAGCTTTATCTTGCTTATCGTCCAAATACATTCGCCCTAATTCATTGAATGCGGTAATCACCGATAAATGTTGTCCGTTATCCATTTGTGATGGTGACTTCCACAAGAGAAATGGGTCAACATATAGAGGTATATCTTCGTCCATATATGGGATAGCGAAGTCTACCTTGCTTTGTAACAAGGGAATTCCATAATGATCAGATAATCTTGGTCGAATAAAATCTGTTGTATCAACCATAATATTTTTATTAACGGTTAGATGTAAACTTGCACCTTGGATAGTTAGAACACCCAAAGAAACATCCATATCTACCTTGCCTTTCTACAAGTCGTCCTCCGCACCTTGGGCATACACCGTGTTGGATTTTATTTTGGCTATCGTATTGCTTGCGAAGTGCATTGTACTTGTGTTCGCATGTAGCACCTTTTTCCAAAGTCTTGCTATTGCTCTCAATGATACTAATAATTTTCTCTTTAATCTCTTGGCTAATTGCAGGAGTTTTATATTGCAAAAAGTCGGCTTTTGCCGCAGTTTGTCGCACCTATCCTGCCTTTTCGCGAGGAAAAGTGAGGCATAGGGGCCGACTATTTGATGAAAACGAGAGCCCCTATTATATATAAGGTGTAGACGTTTTGCTTTGATTGACTCGCCACTCAGCGCTGATGCACAGCACGATTCACGTTGGAAAGCACCCCTTACTATCGTGAGAAGCGACGACACCGACAATGCATTCGGCAGAGAAATCAACTGAGATGATGCCATATAAGCAATGATAACGTTTTATAGAAACAAACTTTTTGTCTCGTTCTTAAATACAAAGATAAATGAAAAATGTCATAACTTATTTACAAAATCCTGCATTGTTTTTGTAAAAAAGCAAACAAATCATCTTCTTTTCTCAAAGGAGTTATAGAGATACTTCTATTGTATGATGCACCGCATAGTGTTTTATTTCAGCACGCTGAAAGCCAAATGATAACCCACGCCAAATCTAAAGACAAGGGGGGTAAAGTTGGATTAAAAAACACAACAAGTGAGATGCGCTCACAATTCCTATGACTTTGTAGCCTAATCTGGGGCAAAACGCACGATGAAATGAGACAGATTACGAGATGATTAACCTCACTTTACATTATATAAAAAATGAGTTAAAGAAGCAATTAATTCCTATCTATTAAATCTTTTTAACGATAGATTTACAGCAACCTACTTAGAAAATCTATAAATTTGTATTTAATTCTTGAATCATTAGTAAAAGATAATCGGATAACCCATTAGTTAGGTATGAAGAAAGAGATGCTGTTGATGGCTATCATCACGTTGATTGTAGTCACAGGATGCCGCAAAAACAAGGAAAACAGCGACCAAACGGTCTACGCAGTAACGTCTCCTTGGGTAACCAATACACAAGTTTCAAAGAACTATGTGGCCAATATTGAATCGCGAAAAAACATAGAAGTACGCGCACAGCAGGAGGGAATTCTGCAGCAAGTCTATGTCACAGAAGGGCAACAGGTGCGAGCCGGTCAGCCTCTTTTCCGCATTTCGATTGTTGGAGCGCAACAGAATGTGGCGCGGGCAAAGGCAGAAGCCGAGCAAGCACGCATTGAACTGCAAAACACAACAACGCTAACGAGGGGGCAAATTGTTTCGCCCAATGCACAAAAAATGGCTAAAGCGAAGCTCAATGCAGCCTTGGCAGATTATAAATTGGCACAGATTCAAGCACGGTTATGCTTAATCAGCGCCCCATTTACAGGCGTTATAGGGAGTCTTCCGAAAAAGATTGGAAGCTTAGTGCAGGGAGGTGACTTGCTCACTACACTATCCGACAACTCGTCACTCAACGTATATTTCAACATCTCTGAACCCGAATATATAGACTATCAGCAACATTCTGCCGAGCGAAACAAACTTCCTTTGACGCTGATTCTTGCCAATGGAAGTGCCTTCTCAGCTAAAGGCTACATCCAAAATATAGCTGGTGAGTTTGACAGTAGCTCTGGAAATATTGCTCTTCGTGCTCGCTTTGCCAATCCGAAAGGCTTGCTTCGCAATGGTGAAACAGGCACAGTGCGCATCAATATGCCTTTACACAATGTGTTGGTAATCCCACAACAGGCCACGTATGAAGAGGAAGACCGCCGTTATGTGTTTGTTGTTGATGGCGCAGGCTATGCACATTCACGTGAGATTAAAGTGGCTTTTGAACAACCAGAGGTGTTTATTATCGCCGAAGGAGTAACTGCCAACGACAAGATTCTATTGAGTGGAGTGCAGAAAGTGCATGATGGTCAACACGTAAAGACGCATTATTACACACCAAGTGAAGCCATGAAGTGTGTTCAACTGAATGCCGACTAAGGCTTTCAGGTGGCTTTTCATCACACTTTACAACAGAAAAAGGTTCTCACACCATATTATTTCATGATGAGAACAACCATTTATAAGAAGAAAAAAAGACGCTAATAAACAGTCAATATGTTTCAAAAGTTTATTCGAAGACCAGTACTTGCCATCGTTGTTTCATTGGTAATCGTCTTCATTGGCATTCTTTCGCTGTTCAATTTACCCATTACTCAGTTCCCATCTATATCCCCTCCAAAGGTTAATGTGGTAGCCGATTATCCGGGAGCCAACAATGAACTGATGATTAAGTCAGTGCTTATTCCTCTTGAACAGGCACTGAATGGTGTGCCGGGAATGAAGTATATCGAGTCGGATGCAGGCAATGACGGCGAAGGAGAGATAAACATTGTCTTCAAACTTGGTACAGATCCCAACGTCGATGCTATCAATGTGCAAAACCGAGTGTCGGCAGCGACCAACAAACTACCGCCAGCTGTTGTGCGCGAAGGTGTGAAAATATCTCGTGAGGAGCCTAATATCCTCATGTATATCAACCTATATAGCGATGATCCTAAAGTCGATCAGAACTTCCTTTTCAATTATGCGGACATCAATATCTCACCAGAACTCGCCCGCGTTGATGGCGTTGGAGATCTTGATATCCTTGGAACGAGGAGCTTTGCCATGCGTGTTTGGCTCAAACCTGATAAGCTTACAGCCTATGGTTTGTCTGCAACCGACATCACAGATGCCTTACAACAGCAGAGCATTGAAGCCTCTCCAGGCAAGCTTGGGGAAAGTTCGGGCAAGCATGCACAAAGCTTTGAGTATGTGTTGAAGTATCCGGGACGCTATACAACGCCTGAAGAGTATAGCAATATTGTCGTGAAATCAACTCCTGATGGGCAATTTATTAGACTCAAAGATGTAGCAGATGTGAGCCTCGGGAGTGAGGTTTATGACATATATTCTACGTTGAATGGTCACCCATCCGCAGCCATAACACTGAAACAAGCCTATGGATCGAACGCGCGACAAGTTATCCAGAACGTCAAGAAAACAATGGCTCATCTTCAAAAAGACATGCCAAAGGGCATGCATTATGAGTTGAGTTACGACATCAGTAGATTCCTTGATGCCTCTATAGAAAAGGTAATTCACACGCTGTTTGAAGCCTTTATACTCGTTGGTTTCGTTGTATTCTTGTTCCTTGGAGACTGGCGTTCTGCCCTCATTCCATGCCTTGCAGTCCCTGTTTCGTTAATAGGTAGCTTCGCAGTCATGAATGCTTTCGGCATAACGCTTAACATGATATCGCTCTTTGCCTTAGTAATGGCGATTGGAATCGTGGTCGATGATGCCATTGTGGTAATCGAAGCGGTCAATGTAAAGATAGCCAAAGAGGGCTTAGAACCTTTGGAAGCCACGCAAAAGGCAATGAAAGAAATCAGTGGAGCCATAGTAGCCGTGACATTGGTTATGGCATCTGTGTTCATACCTGTAGCCTTTATGGGTGGGCCAGAAGGCATGTTTTATCGGCAGTTTTCAATCACAATAGCTTCTGGTATCGTGCTTTCGGGCTTCACAGCCCTAACACTTACGCCCTCGCTTTGTGCGCTAATATTGACTCGAGAGCGTGATAACCACATCAAAAAGACGTGGCTTAATCGTGTACTTGATAAGTTTAATGCGGGTTTTGACAAAGGAATCGGCGGCTATCGCAACGTGCTTCAACGCACTGTTTCGAGGAAGATTATCACGCTTCCGCTATTACTTTTGTTCTGCATTGGAGCCTTCTTTATCAACAATTCGTTACCTTCGGGCTTTATTCCTCAAGAAGATCAGGGCATGATTTACGCTGTAATTGAGACACCACCTGGTGCTACTATTGAGCGAACGAATAAGGTTGCACATCAACTTGCGAGTATAATTGCAAAGGAAGATGGCATAGAAAGTGTGTCTTCTTTGGCTGGATATGAGATCCTTTCTGAAGGAACCAGTGCCAACTCGGGTTCGTGTTTGATTAATCTTAAGCCTTGGAAGGAACGCAGTTGGACGGCAAAAGAGATTATCAATGACCTTGAAAACAAGTGCCAACAGATAACAGATGCCAACATAGAATTCTTCGAACCACCTTCTATTCCAGGCTATGGTGCGGCGTCAGGTTTCGAGCTTCGACTCCTTGATAAGACTGGAAGTAACGACTATCATGCTATGGAAAAGGTCAGCAAGAGCTTCGTTTCAGCTCTTAATAAGCGTCCAGAGATAGGCTCAGCCTTTACCTTTTACTCGGCCAGTTTCCCTCAATACATGCTTCGAGTAGATAATAATATCGCCGCACAAAAAGGCATTACACTTGGTACAGCCATGGATAATCTCTCCACATTGATTGGTTCTGACTACGAAACGGGCTTCGTTCGATTTGGTAAGCCCTATAAGGTCATCGTGCAAGCCGACCCAAAATATCGTGCTTTTCCACAAGACTTGATGCAGTTAAATGTTAAGAACAACCAAGGTGAAATGGTGCCTTATGCCGACTTTTTACACATGGAAAAGGTATATGGAATGAGTGAGATGACGCGTCATAATCTATATAATTCTGCTGAAGTTACAGGCTCAGCAGCAGCTGGATACAGTAGTGGTCAGGCCATCAAAGCTATCGAAGAGGTGGCTACTTCGACGCTACCTCACGGCTATGATTACGACTTTGCCGGCATCACTAAAGACGAAGTAGACCAAGGAAACCAAGCGTTGATCATCTTTATTGTATGTTTAACGTTCGTCTATCTCATCCTTTCAGCACAATATGAGAACTTCCTTTTGCCACTTCCAATTATTACTTGTCTGCCCGCAGGCATCTGTGGAACGTTCATTTTCCTAAAACTCACGGGATTGGAAAACAACATCTACGCCCAAGTTGCTATGGTCATGCTGATTGGTTTGCTTGGAAAGAATGCCGTGTTAATGGTTGAATATGCCGTGCAACGCCACAACTTAGGCAAGAGTATACGTGCAGCGGCCATCGAAGGTGCGGCAGCTCGCTTCCGTCCTATACTCATGACATCGTTCGCTTTCATAGCCGGCTTGCTGCCGTTGGTATTTGCTCACGGTGCAGGGGCTATTGGAAACCGAACCATTGGCACGGCAGCTGCGGGTGGAATGCTATTCGGAACATGCTTCGGACTCATTCTTGTTCCGGGCTTATATTATATCTTTGGACGCATGGCTGACCATGTAAAGATGGTTCGTTACCAACGAAACAAGCCATTGACTGAAGAGAAAGACAAACGATATAAACTTGAAAATGATGAAAAGAAATAATATTTTCCTTCTTATTCTGCTTGCCATCGGAGTGTCATCTTGCAAGACTCCCCAAGCGACGCAAGTCAATAGCCGCACACGTTTGCAGCTACCCACGCAATATAATGGTGATACGCTGACGGCGAAGACTACGCCTACGTCATGGAAAATGTTTTTCACCGACCCACAACTCAAGGCACTTATCGACTCCGCTTTAGTCAATAATCAAGACTTAAAGATAACATTGCAGCAGATAGCTGTAGCAAAAAGTGGAATGATTGCAGCCAAAGGAGCCATGCTTCCATCGCTTTCCGTGGGGGCAGAAGTAGGAGTTAGCAAGGCCGGACGATACACAAGTGAGGGTGCCGGCAATGCTTCCACCGAGATGACTCCAGGAAAACTCATCCCCGATCCACTCATGAACTATCACCCGGGCTTTGCCTTTGACTGGGAACTCGACCTCTTTGGCAAGTTGAAGTCAAGCAAAAAAGCGGCTGTCGAGCGTTATTTGGCAACCTTAGAAGGCCAGAATGCCGTGCGCGCTTCACTGATTTCACAAGTCGCAAGCAATTATTATACCTTATTGGCTCTAGATAACAAGCTCACACTTATACGCAAATACATCGATCTTCAGCGTCAGGCGGAAAAGATAGCAGAGATACAAAAGGAGGCCGATAGCGACACAGAACTGGCTGTTGAGAAGTTCAAAGCAGAGCTTGCAAAGGCGCGTTCACAGGAGTTTGCATTGAAACAAGAGATTACTGAATGTGAAAATGCACTCAACTTACTGCTCGGTCGTTACCCAACGCCTATTCAACGAGATGCCAAACAGTTGTTGAATGAAGACGTGAAAATGGTCGTTATAGGATTTCCTTCCAATCTCCTGAGCCATCGACCCGATATCCGTCAGGCTGAACATGAACTCGCTGCAGCTCATTGGGACGTAGAAACGGCGCGCAAAGCCTTCTTGCCTTCGGTAAACATTAGTGCCACTTTGGGACTTGAAGCCTTTAATCCTACCTACCTAACGCGTATGCCAAAGTCGCTCGCTTACAGTGTCGTGGGAGGACTAACTGCACCACTTATCAACCGAAAAGCTATCGAAGCTAACTTCCAACAGGCTGACGCCGCACAGCTACAAGCCTTATATGAATATGACAAAATACTGCTTACAGCCTATTCTGAGGTATGTACGCTGCTGTCAAAGCATAAGAATCTCGTCGCCTATTATGCGCTAAAAGAGGAAGAAGTGAAGACTTTGGAACACTCGGTCGAGGTATCTCGTCAACTCTATATGAACGGACGAGCTACTTATCTCGATGTACTTGGGGCCGAACGCGATGCGCTTGATGCCCAAATGGAACTGCTTGAAACACGCCAACAGCAGCTTTCCTGTGTCGTAGACCTATACAGAAGTCTCGGAGAATAAGGCTCATCAGGCATAAAAGCAAATGATTTTTTGAAATGATTTGTGTCATATTATCGTGTGATTTGCCGTATTTTACCGTGCAAAATTGCATCTTTTAAGCAGCAACGATTCACCACAATATGGGTGTTAACATTTACCTTCAGTTCTGCCTCGTTATTGAATACAACGATAGGCACAAATGGAATATTGCCTAAATCTTTCAGCAAGAATTTCAAGAAACGAATATGCCCATCATTCTGATGAATAGGATTATAAAAGGTAGATTTACGCTTGTAGATGATTTGCGTCCAGTACTCTGAATTTTCTCCTCCAAGAATCCAACCTTTGTAGCCTTTGGTTTCAATAACAAAAACGGCATAAGGTGATACAACGATATGGTCGATTTGTGTTGACCTACCATTACTCATAAAGAGCACATCGTCTATGACGTGATATTCCTCTGGTAGCTGCATCAATTTATGATACACCATTTTCTCCGCAATCTTACCTTTGTTGAAGCGAAGGTAAAGCATAGCAGAGAAAACCAGAATTACTATGAGTGCAGGTAGGAACATGAATCGTTATTGTTATTCTCCAGGAAATTTATAAACTTTCATCAACTCGTCTACCAAGGTTGCGGTGCGGGTCTTGATATCATCGACTGTCCATTTATCCATTGTAGCTATTTCACGGTTGATGTCAAGACCATTCTTGTAACCGATGAAACGCTGACCATCTTTGCTTTTACGGTCACGTTTTTCCTCGAATGACTTGTTTCCCAGTGTACTATTATAGCCTGTAATGGTAAGGTTTCCGATTTTATGAGTGTACTCTTCGAGATACTGTTTTGCCAGTTCCTTATCGCCATCTGCAATCATATTGACCCAACTTTCAGGGATATTCTGCCCCTCTGGGAAGATATGCTCAATAGTCCATACAAACACTTTTTTATCGGTGCGACGCCAAAGGTCGGTCCAAGTCTCTTGCGTCATAGCAGCCTCTGCAAGTTTACAAAGAATGTAGCGTGTTGCGCCAACATTATCTTTGTAAACATCGCCCTCCAAACTGCGACGGAACTGCTCGTCAGATGCGCAGTTGGTTGGTGTGCTTAATATGTCAATAATAATCGATGCCACTTTGCCACCAGTTGCTTGTGCTTCTTCCAACTTACTGATTATATCCATAAAGATGCGTGTAAGGTCGCGAGTGTTAGGATAGTCAGTAATATTACGGCGAACAAAGTACTTGGCAAGCAAGCGGATTATCAAGTTGATTTGTTCCTCTGAAACTGCAAGTTCCTCCTTGTTGCGCATTAAGTACATAAGCAACAAATAGGATGGTGCGCCTTGAATGTGATCAAGGTCTTCCAACGCTTTGCGATATGGATTCTCAATGGTATCTTGTAAGATAAGCCATGAGTATATTTGACCACATTGTAAAATGTCTTCAAGGAACGAGGGAAGGTCTTTGTTGATTAGGCTTTCGAATATATTAAGTAAGTTCGAGCGTGTAGCCACAACGCCCAATGGGTCTTTCTTGCGGTCAGCGTCACTTTGGAAAGGCTCGTTCAAACGGTGTTTGAAGGCATTATAGTACTGGCGGAAGAAGCGTTCCTGTATGCTATAATCTTCAGAAAGGTTTCCGAGCAGCGTTTGCCAGCGATTAAAGCAATCATCAATCGTAAGGTTATTCCCCTCTGCCTTTGCCATGATAAGGTTTTTCATCAAGTCAATAGCTGTGAGTGGTATTCCTCGATTGTTTAGCGATTCAAACAGTACATAAGCATCAGAGTGTGAAGAAACCTCAATCTTCACCAATATGGCTTGTTTCACCTTGTTGTATTTTCCCAACAGGAAGTCTACAACACTTTCATCATTCAATGACCCTATCTCTTTGTCAATGCGTTTCAAAAAGTAATTATAGCAACGTGCAATCTTGCGTTTTGCGTAATAAGGATGCTTAGAAGCAGATGCTTTGCGTAACGCAACGCTATTCATCAGATGATTGAAATCGTCTAAGTTATAGTTCTGCACCTGAGGTACAAGTTTCATCTCATTGGGAGAGTTTTTGCTCTTCAATGATTTTCTCAACGACGGCAAAACATCTTCGTCATCCTCGCTCATTTCATCCTTGTGTTCCTTCAGGCGCGTATATATGGCTGTAAGGAATAAACTGATGGTGGTCAGTCGTTGCTGTCCGTCAATCACCTCTAAATATGGATTGATTGCATCACCCTGTGGGATGCAGATAATAGATCCGATGAAATATTCATCGTTATTCTCACTGATGTCGTCGTAGAGTGCTTCCCACTCACGATAACTCCATGTGTATTCACGCTGATACTTGGGGATGGTGTAATAGAAATTTCCATCCGCAGAAAGTACCTCGTAGATATGATATTTGTTTACGCTCTGAATCATAACTAAAAACGCTAACTACTGCTAAACATTATATTCCGTGGTAGACTCTGCCACCATTCCTGTGCTTTGAGATTCTTGGATTTATGGAATCCAGTTGCTTCTTATTTGCCTGAACGAGCCAAAAACATTGTTGCGATGGTGTTGTAGAAATCTTGGATGTGGTCTGAAATATTCAATTTGTGGAACAAAAATTTTCTGACCATTATATTCATTAAGATAAGAATCAGTGCGCAAAACCTCGGGATGAACAATGATTGTATAATCATCTTCTATCATAAAGAAACCTTTATCAAATACACAATGCATATCTCTACTCATAGCAATACCATTGCATGGAAGAAATGAGCCATTGTGCGCTTGTGGCATAATATGAGCTGCTTCAAGATTACTAAAACCGTTACACGAAATAACTCTTCGAGTAACTGCGCATTTCTCTTGATACGCCATCATGACAAAGTCGTGGAATGTACGACTATTGAATAACCCTGCACCCATTGACTGCTCCAAACTGTCAATGTGTTCCAGAACTTGCTGTTGTTGGGTTTCTACTGCTTGCTCAATTCGCTCATCACCTATAATGTTTGCAGAGCGTCCCGGTAAAGTATAATTCTCTGCAAAATCGGGGGCATCTAAACTACTCCAAAGAGTAAAGTTTTTACCTTCAAGTTTATCATTCCAAAATTGGAAATACTGTGAGCCTAATGTATAATGGTGTAATACAAAAAATTGCGTATCTTGGTCTTGGCATTGTCTAAAAACGACAATGTCATTAGGCATAAATTTTGCGTCACCATTACCTACTTTTGCATTTAGGTATATACGTATTTCATCACGACCTCTATCTTTCTTATATACGGTGTCTATTTGTTTTGAATTATGGTAGACGTATTGAGCGTACGCAATTTCGTCTTCAGTACCAGTTAAAATAGGCAAAGCCGTACTGTCATTCAGAACGGTAGTAGACAAATGAGGAAAGAAATGGCAGCAATCTTTAGATATGAGCATATACCTACCACGATGGAATTTAATTTTTCCATTTTCTATGGTAGGAGAGCCCATTTCTTGATTACCCAGTCTTTTTATAAAATAATCAGCCATTATCGGAAATATTATTTAAGATTTTATCGAGAGCTAAGGCTATTTTTTTTGCAAATAAAGAGGGAACAGCGTTGCCTATCATTTTGTATTGAGCCATTGTCGGGCCAAGGAATACAAAATCATCTGCAAAAGTTTGCAACCTTGCTGCTTCACGAACAGTTATAGAACGTGCTTGCTCAGGGTCAGGATGAATGTGTCGCATACCATCTTTATATAAGTGAGCTGGAATCGTGTTGCTTGGTTCATCCCATCTAAGCACATAGTATTTGTGTATGTTGCTTTTCTTCCCAGTAACCTTTGTGTACAATTCTTTCAGGGCATCAATCGTTACATATTGGTTTCTTCCTGATTGAATGTCCTCTCCCAACAATTTGAATACACCTTGGTCTCGTTCACTATGGAATCGTGGACTATGATTTGTTATCACATCATCGCAAGAAATTGGAGTGTGAGAATACTTTCTACCTCCATTGCGAATAATAACCTTAGAAGGATATATCTTGGGTAGGTCAGCAATCGTATCTCTCACTGTTTTCTGTTCACACTTCATACTTGGCATAATCTTCTCATAAAAAGATTTGATTATCGACTTATATGTATGCTTTGCTTCTTCTTTTACAGGGAAAGCATCCATACGAACTCCAAGTATAATAACACGACGGCGATGCTGCGGAATACCAAAATCCGCAACATCGTATAAGGCATCTTTGAAGTCTTCAATAACGGCATATCCTGCTTCATTGAAGGCTTTGCGTATTTTATCAACAATAGGTGTCCCGTCAGGTGCTGCACTTAACATTCCTATAACATTCTCAAATACGAAGAAGTCGGGCTTAAAGTGGCTGACTATCTTAATATAACTTTCAAACAGATAGTTACGGTAGTCATTTCTCATACTATGTTCATCTCGTATTCTTCCTGCAAGAGAATATGCTTGGCAAGGTGGGCCTCCAATTACGATGTCCACCTTTTTGCCATTTACAAGTTTTTCCAAACCAACACTTTCTCCGTATTCTTTATCTTTGAAACCGTTTATCAATTCTTCGGTTCTTTGGATGTCAAAGCGGATGACTTCTTTTTGTGCATTCTTATGCTTCCACTTTGTAGCAAGTCTATTAGTAAGAGTTTCACTTGGATATTTTTCCCACTCAACACAAGCAAGTGTGTTGTAGCTGCCTTCTTGCATGAAACCATCAAGAAGACCACCACAACCACAGAACAAATCTATTGTGTTATATTTTTTTTTAGCCATTTATTCTTTGTCAAGATACTTTAGCAGTTGTACCGCAATAGCTTTCGCCATTAAACAAGGTACTGCATTTCCAACCTGACGGTCTTGCTGCCCTTTGTTACCAAGGAACACGAAATCATCAGGAAATGATTGCAAACGTGCGCTTTCTCTAACAGTAGGACAACGATTCCATTTATAATGGAAAATGTTTCGATGTCCTGTGTCAATAGTTCTTGATGGCTTGTTACTTGCGTAGCGAGTCCATGCCATGTGGAACTTTCGACTTTCACCTACACCCTTGGGAAGATCTTTCCAGTTACCACCATCAGGCACTTGTGCAATGGCGTCTTTGACGAATTGCTTATGGTCGATTGCCTTATGGTTGTGCAAGGTGTTGCAGTCGCCTCTCATTAACTTTTGATATTCAGTCATTGGAGCTTGAGAGTATTCCATCACATCCGCTCCTAACTCATCAACGAGACATGGCAAATCGCCAATAGCTTGCTCACAAGTTACATAGTTCTCTGGTGTATGCGAAGGCTCTGGAAATACAAAATACTCCTCACCGTCTCGAAGTCCTACAAAGATAAGACGTTTACGAATTTGGGGTACACCATAATCAGCAGAACAAAGCACCTTGCAATCAATGTTATATCCCATTTCCTTGAAACGTCGCAAAACTTCGTCTTTAACTTCACCATTATATAATGTTGCCATTCCTGGTACATTTTCTATGAGGAAAGCTTTTGGTTGGTATCTCTTAACTATCTCTATCATGGCAAGATAGAGTTTGTTTCTGTCGTCGTTAAACTCTCGCTTTCCTGTCAGGCTAAAGCCTTGACATGGAGGACCACCTATGATTACATCAACTTTCTTTTCCTTTACAATCTTTTCAATGGTTTCAAAAGTTTCAGGAGCAGAAAGGTCTGCATTTAGAGCCTCACTGCCTTTGTGATTGTAAAGGAATGTTTTCAGAGCTGGGTCATTATTATCAACACCAAGAACAATATTATATCCTGCCATTTGGAAGCCCTCAGATAAGCCACCACAACCACAGAACAAGTCAATTACATTATGTGTTTGTTTCATTTACTTCTCTGCTGCTTCTCTATATGTTGTTGCGAGAAATGGTGAGAAAATTAATCTCATCTTCAAAATCACACGCAATATCTTCTTTCAAGACTTTAATCACCTCGTCAAGTTTTGCAACATGCTGCAAAAGCAACTCTTTATTGTCTGTATTCATAAGAATTATTTTTATTTCTGATAATCTAAATCCGCATCCACCAAGTCTCTTACATTGACTTGTAGAAGTCGAGCTATCTCAACATACTGTGCCATAGACGGTTGTATTTTATTGGTCTTCCAACGTGACACAGTTATGTCTGTTACACCCATTTGGGTAGCAAGCCAATGACCTGTTACTTCCTTCTCGGCTAACACGACACGGATTTTGTTCGGACAGTCAGTCTTTGCCATACTTTTTAATTTCTAATCTTGTACAAAGATAATCATAAAATGTTATATGCAATACAATGCTCTTATTGTTTTTTATCTTAAATACGAAAAAACGGCAAGAAGGATAACTTTCTTGCCGAAATGGAACCAGAAACGTCGCAACGTTTGTGCGGAAACGATGCTATGTTTGAGCGAAAAGGAGACATTGTTTTGCCTCGCAATAAGCATTCTTTTGTGCTGCAATTAGTATTGTTTTATAAGACAACTAATCCTTGAAAATGAAGAAAAGTCGAAGTTGTGGTAACCTAACTGATAATGAGCAGGAAACGGAATAATTTGCATAGAAGTGCTCTTTTCAAAAAGGGTCATAATGTGCAGATTTAGGCAGAAGTTCAGTTACCAGAGCGTTACCCGATTTCGTCATAGGTAACGATGGAGTAATGTTCGGTAACTGAATTATTTTCGCTCGTGTGGCTGTTGCTACGGTTGGCAGTTTTCTGCATAAGTGATGAACGCTTTGAAATTGGTAATTTTACCACAAAACATCAAAGCGTATGAAAACAGAAAAAATGAAGGTGTTGCTCTACCTCAAAAAGAGCAGCATTGACAAGTCGGGAAAGGCTCCGATTATGGGACGCATTACCATCGGGCGTTCTATCGCCCAGTTCAGTTGCAAGCTGTCCTGCAATCCCGATTTGTGGAATCCCCGTGAAAGTAGAATGGACGGAAAGAGCCGTGAGGCGGTGGAAGTGAACGGCAGATTGGAAAGCCTTTTGCTATCCGTCCAAGCAGTCTACCAATCTCTGCTATCCAAAGGTTGCCCATTTGATGCAACTGATATAAAAGAGGAATTTCAAGGAAGCGTTCAATCTAAGTGTATGCTTATTGAAAGACTGGATAGGCTCATCAAAGAGAAAGAAAATCATATCGGCATTGACATCAAGGAGGAAAGTATTTTTGGCTACCATTCCACTCGTACCCATTTGCAGAAATTTATACAAAGGAAGTATAAGGTTGCTGATTTGGCTTTCTCACAGCTTACCGAACAATTTATCTACGACTTCCAACAATACTTTATGGGTATTTGTGGGTTTCAGGAAAGTACGTTCTATAATGCCGCTACCCATCTGAAAACGGTATGCAGATTGGCTTATCGTGAAGGATTAGCCGATATTTTATTGTTTGACAAAGTCAAGGTAAGCAAAGGCGACAAGAAACTACCCAAAGCTCTTGA
>OGFR01000857.1_pt1 | contig 17960 bp, 21 predicted proteins | sample 1571001 | NCBI WGS metagenome assembly OGFR01 (sample SAMEA2582064, study PRJEB24529) | metagenome | biome: Human gut stool | place: China | collected 2011 | reverse complement strand
CTACTCCTTGTTTAAGTGGGCAAGAGCCGGGTCGGCCTTGATGCGTTCCTTCTCCAATTCCACAAGTGATAGAATCTCTTGTTTGATGCGTTTATAGTTGGCTTCGATAGTCTCTTTGAGATTATCAGAGCCAACTTCATTTGTAAAGTCTACTATTACAGGTATGGGCTGATAGGCTTTCATTTCTGCCGATACCTTAGCACTATTCACGACTATTTCTGCGTGGAATATCTTTTGGTCAATGCGCTCGTTGAAATTGTCCGACACAGCACCGACAAACATTCCCTGTGTGAGATTACTGATTTTGCTTGCAGGAATAAGGCTGTCCATCTGTGTGGAAATGGAGGTGGACTTATCATTACGGTTGATGGTCATCGATTGCCGTTGCTGCAAGACCTTGCCAAAGCGTTCGGAAAGCGTCTTAGCAGTTTCTCCTACTACCTGTCCGGAAAACACATTGCCTACCGTGTTCTGTATTACTTTGCTTTCCTTATCTCCGTAGTCACGGGTAAGCTGTGAGAAATCCTGAAAACCCAAACACACTGCTACTTTATTGCTTCGTGCTGTAGCTATGAGATTATCCAAACCACGAAAATATATGGTCGGCAACTCGTCTATAATCACCGAGGATTTGAGTTGTTTCTTCTTGTTGATAAGTTTTACGATACGGCTGTTATATAGTCCGAGTGCAGCCGAATAAATATTCTGGCGGTCGGGGTTATTACCAACAACAAGGACTTTCGGCTCATTGGGATTGTTGATATCGAGTGAGAAATCATCGCCTGTCATTACCCAATAGAGAGCCGGGCTTATCATACGGGATAGTGGTATCTTGGCACTGGCTATCTGCCCTTGCAGCTGGTCTTGTGCTCCGCCCTCCCAAGCATCCATAAAGGGCGAAAGGTAATTGGCAAGTTCATCGTAGGAAGTGAGTATCGGAAATATCTGTGCATAGGGACGGTTCAGAAACTCAATGGCGTGAGGAAATGTACAATACTTTCCGTTCTCATAGATTTTCAGAAACCAAATGATGGCAGCGAGCAAGATAATCGGCGACTCCACAAAGAAATCTCCCTGTTTCTGTATCCACGAGCGATTCAGGTTGAGCATGATGGTGTAGGCACTCTCATAGGCGTCTGATATATCCGTCATAAAGGCAGGATTGATGGGGTTGCAACGGTGCGACTTGCGAGGGTCGTCGAAGTTAATCACAAAGAACTGAGGTTTTACCTTGTAAGCGTCCAAATGCTGGAGAAGGTGATTATAGGCTATCTCGGAAAGGTCGGGAAACTTATAGTCGTAGATATACATGGCAAAGCCTTTCTCTATCTGTTGCTTGATATAGTTGTTCACGATAGCGTAGGACTTACCCGAACCCGGTGTACCGAGTACCATCGAGGCACGAAAGGGATTGACTACGTTGATCCAGCCATTATTCCACTTCTTTTTATAATAGAAACGTGTGGGCAGATTGATTGAGTATTCATTCTCCATCAATCGTGTTTCCTGCATGAAACTCTCATTCTCTGTGTTGAACACATCGTCCATTAGGTTGTTCTTCAGCAATCGGCTCATCCACACACCACCCATCAGCAGGCAGATATAGCCAACGGAAAGCGTAAAGATATAGAGCGAAGCCGCCCCCATCTTACCTATGGGCAATGCCAACAGCCACCAGTTGAGAAAGAAGAACACAAAACCTGCGAAAAGCACCGCCCAAATCTTTGTCCATGTGATTTTCTCTTCTTTCACGCCTTTTGTCCCAAGGCAGGATAAAGCAAGAAACACCACACAAAAGAGTTTCGTCCAAAGGATGGACGAAAACAAGCCTGTGGTACGTTGGAAGTTCATCAGTATCTTGTTGATGATACCGAGCGTGAAGTGCCACTCGTGAAACGCCTCGTAGCAGAACCAATAACAGTTAATCAGGAGGAATATCACCGATATACCCCGCATAAAGTCCATGACCTTACCTAATGCCCTTAAATCATCTTCTTGTGCCATAATAATATTATTTTGTAGCCTCCCCCAATCCCTCCGAACCAACGGTCTCTGACCAAAGGGAAGAAAGGGAGGGGAGATAGAAATGCTTGTTTATTTAATGTTTTCTTCGTCTAATATTTACCTTGCTCTGCTTGCGGAGTTTACGCTGCCATGCCGCCTCCTTCCAATCATCGTTGCCCGTAGATAGAAATGAAACATCTGCCATACTTTCGATAAGTTCATCGACAAAGTTGTCGCTTTCCTCCGTATTTGGCTGCGAGAGTTGAACGATTGCCGATTGTTCCAAACGGACAGACGGACTGCCATACAATGTTTCGTCCAAGAATGGGTTATGGGCAGGATTGGAGAAATAGCCATTGAATACATTGGCGGCATATCCCTTTCCCAATCGTGAACCGTTGAGTGCAACACCTTGCTTGTCATCAATAAAGGTAATGCCGTAAATTCTTCCATTATCATTCTTTCGGATTACCACACGCAAGCCTTGTTCCTCCAATCTGCTCTGCAGGTCTTTCTCTGTCTGGGGAGAGGTGCGCATAGCTTGTAACACTTTGTTCCTGACGGTTGGTATCAGTGGCTTGATGGTTTGCTTGGACTTTTGCATCCTGTTCTGTATGGCAATATAGCCCACACCACGGCCGATGTCCGAGGCATGGATGGGTGTGCTTACTTTATTGCTCTTGTCATCTGTCGGAACATAGACCAGTCCGTCATATTTCTTTCCCCGAAACTCCGTCTTCACTTCTTCCACGGCAAGGTTATATTTACTCAGGATGGCATTCAGTTCGCCCAAGGAACAGAAACGATAATACTTCAGCACCATGCGGACAATGTTTGCCACTTGCTCTTTGATATTTCCTCTGGTGGTATCAATCTTAGGTGTTTCATTCATCATCTTGTCAGCGATCTTTGAACTAGGAATAAGGTTATATTTCCTCTCTAAGACATCGGTAATCTGCTTGCTTCGCCGTTTCTCAAACTTATCGTTTATCTTTCGTCCTTTGCTATCCACTCGAAGGGACACGATGTGGATATGCTCACGGGCGATGTCATTATGCTTGAACACGATATAAGGCTGGTTGCCATAACCCAGTGCTTCCATATACTCCTTGGCAATCTGTGTGAGTGTTTCATCGGATAGTATCTCGTCCGGGTGAGGATTGAGGGAGCAATGGAACACCGTTTTCTTGGTACGGCATTTCTTGGGTATCAATGCTTCCATATCTGCAAACACCTCCTCCATCGTATAATATCCCTCCTTGTCCTGATACAACTCAGCGGCAAGGAGAATGCTTGCTTCCCCTTTCTCCACCTTTTTGAAGTTATAGCCGAGTGCCCCTCCAAGGTTCTCCGTTGCAGAAATCTTGGCAATCATTTCTTGCGGTAGTCTATGGTCAGACTGATAGCCTGCTCCTGTAAGGTGATAATTTGAGCCGACAAATTTTCTAATTTTTCAAGCATAATCTGTGCGGTTTTTACGCTGTGATAGCTGTTGATGGAACGCACGGCTTGGTTATACAGCACGCCAATCTTATGGATTTGCGCCGTCAGTTCTGAGAGCTTTCGGTAATATTCCACGGCAGATTTATCCACCGTGATCACCTTGAAACTCTCCCCAAGAATACGTCCACGCACGAAATCCGACTTGGTTTCCGCACCTGATTTATGGAACAAATCAATCGCCCGTTGCTGGTCTTTGGGCTTGGGAAGACGGGTATCCCACCTGTCCCATCGTTCTATCTTTTCGTTCATTGTTTTTATCCTTATCTAATTACGACTTTGGAGTAATTCTCTCCCCTTCGGGGCAAGGGTCTTTGTCGGCAGAAACGAAGTTTGTCGGACAAAGACACACCTTGCCAATATCAAGAGATGATGCAATAGAAGCATCCACCTGTAAGAGTGTCCGCTTCGGATAGTCTACCTCCATGTATTATTCTCGCCTGCAAAGTTACGGTGGATTTTTAAATATCTCATTATCAGAGATATTCACTCTTTTTCCTTTCGTTTCCCTGCATTTCATAGGTGTCATAAAATCAGCCGAAATATCATTTATTTTGTAGTCAGAACGAGCGAACAATGGTATGATGTCACAAGCAAAAGACATATAATATTACCGCCTGCTTGCACCAAAGATGATAAGAAGGAACAATACATATTCATAACAATTTATTGTCATGACAAACTATTGTCAATACAACAGATTGTAAGAACTCGAAATCGTTCTTTAGGACTATCGTATGAACCAAATGTAGTCAAAACAAACTGTCTGCTGATAACTCTTAAGAATAAAAGAACATCCAAACATCAAATAGACAAATAATATAAACTAAGAAATTATCATTATGGAGAACAAACAACAACGCCCCCTCTTTCTGGGCTTCTCTTCCCAAAAGGGAGGAGTGGGAAAAAGTACTCTTGCCGAAATCGTAAGCAGCATATTGTACTACGAACAAGGCATCAACCTCTTTGTGATGGACTGCGACCTGTCGCAAGACTCTTTCTACAAACTGAGGGAACGTGAGAAAAGTATCGTTCAGGAGAGCGAAGAGCTTTCCAAATCCATGCAGGAGTACTTTCATCACCTTGGCAAAAAAGCATACAGAATTTACAAGTCTGCACCCAAGGAAGCCGTCAGGACTGCACGAAGTAAAATCGACGGAATCAGCAACGAGAAGTACCAGTTGGTTATATTTGATTTCCCGGGACATGCTGGAACAACCGAACTGATGGAACTGTCCCTTCAGATGGACTATATCCTTTCTCCGATTGAAGCCGACATTCAGTCGCTGGTTTCATGTCTGGCATACGCCAAGACTATCACGGAGATTGGAGTTTCGATGTCCGACTCTCGGATAAAGGACATTATCCTGTTCTGGAACAAGGTGGACAGAAGAGTAAGGAACATCATCATCGATGAATATACAAAGCTCATCGACGAATACGAACTCACGCTCCTGCCCGGCTATGTATATGCCACGCACCGCTTCTCTCACGAACTTTCCACATACGGACTGCGTGGAGTGTTCCGCTCTACCTATCAGCCTCCTGCAAGGGGATTACGAATGGGTACAGGGCTGGACGAACTCGTCAATGAGATAATTCAACGTCTCAAACTAAAAACGAAAACAGAAAATGGCAACGATTGAGGAAAGAAAGCAACAGCTGGAAAACAAGCTGAAGAAAATGGCAGAGGACAATGTCGTGGTAAAACCTGTCACGATACCAAACTCCTTCGACCCTTCCGAGGATACTGAGTCCTCCCCTGCAACATCAGGGGAGGAAGACAATAATTTAGAAGAGACGAAAGAAACGAAAACAGCAAAAGACAAACCGGTAGATGAAATAGAAAGAGAGGAAACGGGGAACACGGAACAGAAACGGGAAAGGAAGCCGAGAATGGAAAAGCCCGGCGTGTCCTCCCTTTCCATAGAGGACTACCGCTCCTTGTACTTTCATCCCGTCCGCTCCCAAATGCGGACAGCCTTTTCCATTAATCTGGAAACGCTGCAGAACCTGCGCAACGTGTTGCAGGACTTGGGGGAGCGTGTTTCCATAGCCGCATATATAGACAACATTCTTAGGGAACACCTGCGTGAACATTTGGAATTGCTCAACAGTGCGGCAGCAAAACAAAGACGCAAGACAACAATAACATTATGATGGAAACAATACTTTTCAGTTTTATACTGATACTCATCATCATTTGGATAATGCTGGGTATCCTGTACTTCTATATGCGGTATGTATCTCCGTATGGCGTCCTTATCAAAAGAAATAAAAAGTACAATGAGCAGACTAAGGAGAATGAAGCGAAGAAGAAAAAAGACGGACAAAAAGGAGAAGGAACAGAAGAGCAAGCCGAGTTTGTACTGATTGGCAAAAGCCGTTCCATTTCCCCTGTTATCCCACAAGCTCCCTCTGGTTCATCATCTGAAAATTCAAAGCAGAATAGTAATAATTTTGTACCGCAAAACTCCGAAAATAAAGATGACATGAAGGAAGAGGATAACGAGATGGAGGTTAGCTACGAGATGGAAAGAGAGGACGAAAACGAGGTTGCTCGCGAGGAGCTGAGTCTGCCCATCGAGTCCGCATCTGAAGATGGCGAGGTATCCAGTCAATCTATCCTCGCACGTGACTTAGGTCGCATGAGAAAGTGGCGTAAGAACAGTGATGAGGTAGATGATGCCGAAGTCAAGGAAATTGTCGGTCAACTTAAAGGCACTGACTTTATGGAGAAATACAAGGAGTATGTCGCCAAAATGCAAGGTGAGCAGTCCATCCTGCTGGATAAAATCCGAAGCGCAGAGGAAGGACAAGAGCAGACAGATGAATTGTCCACTTTCGATGCCTCCAGAAAGAACTCTTCTGACAATATGATGACGGAAACTGACGATATAGGCGAGCGTCCACTGTCATACTATCTGTAAAACCAATGTTCATATTGTAGAAGTGTAAAGTGATGCGGGGGTGGCTCAAAAGTAAAACAATCTGCCAATATCTGTCATACGATAAAACCGAGCTACCCCTTGCCACTTTCACCCTAAAAAGAAAATAATTCGTTTAACAACTTAAAATAAAAGAACAATGAACAACAAAAAGAAAATCACAATGATGCTGCTCCTGATGGCTGCCGCCACCGCAGGAGCGTACGCACAAGGAAACGGCATGGCTGGTATCAACGAAGCCACGAAAATGGTAACCTCCTACTTTGACCCTGGCACAAAACTCATTTATGCCATCGGCGCCGTAGTGGGCTTGATCGGAGGAATAAAAGTATATAACAAGTTCTCTAGTGGCGACCCCGATACGAGCAAGACCGCCGCCTCTTGGTTCGGTGCGTGTATCTTCCTTATTGTAGCCGCTACCATCCTACGTTCCTTCTTCTTGTAACAATGGCTGCGTGGGAAATCAACAAAGGTGTAGGTCGGACGGTGGAGTTCAAGGGCTTGAAGGCGCAGTACCTCTTCCTCTTTGCAGGAGGCTTGCTGGCTGTCTTCATCCTCGTGGTCGTGCTCTATCTCTGTGGCATCAGTCAGATAGCCTGTCTGGTCATAGGCGTAGTGGGTGCCACCCTTGTGGTGTGGCAAACGTTTGCCATGAACCGAAAGTATGGGCAATACGGACTCATGAAAAAGGGAGCTGTGCGTATGCACCCACGCTACCTTTTGAACCGCCGGACGGTCTATCACCTTATCCGTAACCTTCAACCCAAATGAAAGAAGCAATGAGAAACAACAGTAAGATAACTACCTTGGAATCGAAGTTTCCCTTGCTCTCCGTCGAGCAGGGCTGCATGGTGAGCAAGGACGCAGATATTACGGTCGCCTTCCGTTTGGAACTACCCGAACTCTTTACCGTCACCTCCGCCGAATACGAGGCGATGCACTCGGCCTGGCATAAGGCAATCAAGGTGCTACCCAATTACAGCATCGTACACAAGCAGGACTGGTTCATCAAGGAGGACTATCAAGGAAAGCTCTGCGATGGCGGACTGAGTTTCCTTGCCCGTTCCTCTGAACGGCACTTCAACGAGCGTCCCTATCTCCACCACTCAGTCTATTTCTTCCTGACCAAGACGAACAAGCAGCGTATGGCACAGCAAAGTAACTTTTCTTCGCTCTGCCGTGGACATCTGCTACCAAAGGAGATTACCAACAAGGACGAGGTGATGAAGTTCATGGAAGCCGTAGACCAGTTCGAGCGTATCATCAACGATACGGAGCAGATAAGGATTGTCCGCATGACAGAAGAAGAGTTAGTTGGCACAAATGAAAAGGGCGGACTGCTCGACAGGTATTTCTCTTTATCTGAAGAAGGGTATTCGTCTTTGGAGGACATCCGTCTGGGCGCAGACCTTGTGCGCGTGGGTGACAATATGCTCTGCTTACATACATTAAGCGATACAGATGATTTGCCCACAAATGTGAGCACGGACAGCCGATATGAACGGCTTTCCACTGACCGATCGGATTGCAGGTTGTCCTTCGCCGCTCCCGTGGGCTTGATGCTGCCGTGCAACCATATCTATAACCAGTATCTCTTCATCGAAGACAGCGACGCCAATTTGGAACGCTTTGAGAAGCAGGCAAGGAACATGCACTCGCTGGCACGCTACAGCCGTAGCAACCAAATCAACGAGGAATGGATACAGGAGTATCTCAACATCGCCCACTCGCAGGGACTGACCTCTATCCGTGCCCACTTCAATGTGCTGGCATGGAGCAACGATAAGGAAGAACTTCGCCAGATCAAGAATGACGTGGGCTCTGCACTTGCTCTTATGGAATGCCACCCTCGCCACAATACCATTGATGCGGCAACGCTCTACTGGGCGGGCATTCCCGGCAATGCAGCAGACTTTCCCGCAGAAGAGTCATTCTATACTTTTATCGAGCCTGCCCTCTGTTTCTTTACAGCAGAGACAAACTATAAGGATTCGCTCTCTCCCTTCGGTATCAAGATGGCTGACCGCCTTTCTGGAAAGCCCGTCCACTTGGATATATCGGATTTGCCGATGAAAAAGGGAGTCATCACCAACCGTAACAAGTTTATCTTGGGTCCTTCGGGCAGTGGTAAGTCTTTCTTCACCAACCACATGGTACGTCAGTATTACGAGCAGGGAGCACATGTTCTCTTGGTTGATACGGGTAACTCATATCAGGGCTTGTGTGAACTTATCCACCGCAAGACCAAAGGTGAGGACGGCGTGTATTTCACCTATACCAATGAAAATCCGATATCCTTCAACCCTTTTTATACGGATGATTACTTCTTCGATGTAGAGAAAAGGGAGAGTATCTGCACATTATTACTTACACTTTGGAAAAGTGCTGATGAGCATATCACAAAGACCGAGGCAGGTGAACTTGGTTCAGCTGTAAACTCCTATATCGAGCTGATATGTGCTGACCACAGCGTTACACCCTGTTTTAATACTTTCTATGAGTATCTGCGGGATGTGTACCGCAAGGATATGGAAAAGCGAGATATTAAGGTAACGCTCTCGGACTTCAATATTAACAACCTCTTAACGACATTGAAGCAATACTACAAAGGCGGTCGATATGATTTCCTGCTGAACTCGGACAAGAACATCGATCTACTCTCCAAACGCTTTATCGTCTTTGAAATCGATCAAGTGAAGGATAATAAAGACCTTTTCCCAGTGGTAACGATTATCATCATGGAAGCCTTCATCAACAAGATGCGCCGATTAAAGGGTATCCGCAAGATGATACTCATTGAGGAAGCGTGGAAAGCCATTGCTTCGGCAAACATGGCGGACTACATCAAGTATCTCTATAAGACGGTGAGAAAGTATTTCGGAGAAGCCATTGTCGTAACGCAGGAGGTGGACGATATCATCCAGTCGCCCATTGTCAAGGAGAGCATCATCAACAACTCCGACTGCAAGATACTGCTCGACCAGCGCAAGTACATGACTAAGTTCGACGGCATACAGGCGATGCTCGGTCTGTCGGAAAAGGAAAAGAGCCAGATACTCTCCATCAATCAGAACAACGACCCCAACCGACTCTACAAGGAAGTGTGGATAGGGCTGGGCGGTATGCAGAGTGCTGTCTATGCTACGGAGGTGAGCATGGAGGAATATCTGACCTACACCACGGAAGAAACCGAGAAGGTGGAGGTCATGCAGCGTGCGGAACAACTCGGTGGCGATATAGAGACCGCTATCCGACAGCTTGCCAATGAGAAAAGAAATAATAAGAAGAAATAAGTACGAACAATCAAAATAGCAGTAACAATGAAAAAGTTTTTATTTATGGCTCTCTTAGGATTGAGCCTTTCAGTTTCCAAAGCACACGCACAGTGGACGGTCTATGATCCTGGTAACTTTGCTGGCAACATTGCCAATACGGTCAAGGAGATTGCCACCGCCTCGAAGACAGTAAAGAATACCCTTGACGGATTCAAGGAGGTGGAGAAACTCTACAACGACACCAAGAAGTATTACGATGCCCTGAAGAAAGTGAATAACCTTATAGGGGATGCCTATAAGGTTAAGGAGTGTATTCTCATGGTGGGCGACATCTCGGAGATTTATGTTACCTCATATAAGAAAATGCTCTCAGACAAGAACTTCCGTCCTTCGGAGCTCGCCGCTATGGCTTCGGGCTACACCAAGCTACTCGAGCAGAGCGGTGAGAGCCTGAAAGAACTCAAGTCCATCGTCAAGAGTAATGTCTTCTCCATGAACGACCACGAGCGCATGCAGCAGATAGACCGTATCTATACCACACTACGTGAATACCGCTCTTTGGTGTCGTACTATACAAGGAAGAATATCTCCGTGAGTTATGTGCGTGCAAGGGAAAAGAACAACCTTGCCTCCGTTAAGGCGCTCTACGGCAATACGACAAGCAGATATTGGTAATCTGTGGTTTATTCATAGATCTAAACAAATTCGCTTATGGATTTTGCCAGTTTACATGAGCTGCTACGCTCCACCTATGACGAGATGATGCCACTCTGTGCCCAGATGACAGGCATTGCCAAGGGCATTGCGGGCTTGGGTGCACTCTTTTATATTGCCCTTCGGGTATGGGCTTCCATTGCCCGTGCCGAGGCGATAGACGTTTTCCCTTTGCTCCGTCCCTTTGTCTTGGGCTTCTGCATCATGTTCTTCCCGACAGTCGTACTGGGTACGATGAATGCAGTACTATCACCCGTAGTTCGGGGAACGGAAAGCATGGTGCACCAACAGGAGACCAGCTTGGCGGAGCTGACTGCAAAGAGGGATAAGCTGCAGGAGGAAGCCTACCTCAGAAATCCTGAAACGGCTTATCTTGTATCGAACGAGAAATTTGACCAGAAGATTGAGGAAATGGGTATCATCGGTCCGGAAGATGCCGTGACGATAGCGGGTATGTACGCCGAGCGTGCCGCCTATCAAACCAAGCAATGGTTCATGAAACTTGTTCACGACTTTTTGGAATTGCTGTTCCATGCTTCGGGACTCATCATCGACACGCTTCGCACCTTTATTCTGATTGTCCTTTCAATACTCGGACCTATCGTGTTCGGCATAGCCGTATGGGATGGTCTTGCAGGCTCACTTACGGCATGGTTCTCACGCTATATATCGGTCTACCTGTGGCTGCCTGTCAGCTCTATTCTTACGGCACTGCTTACCAAGATACAGGTGCTGATGATGCTGAAAGACATCGATGCGCTCAGCGATCCGAACTATCTGCCTGATTCGGGAACGTGGTATTACATCGTCTTTTTCCTCATCGGTATTGTGGGTTACTTCTGCGTGCCGACCGTGGCAGGGTGGATTATTGAAGCTGGTGGCGGTATTGGCTCCTACGGTCGCAATGTCAACCAGACTGCACAGCGTGGCGCACAAGGTGCATACACTGGTGGCAAGGCTGCTATGGCAGGTGCAGGTGCCGCTGTGGGAAATGTCGGTGGACGTATCAAGGGTGCACTGCTCAAAGGAAAATAGAAATGGAGCAATAATGCTTAATTCATCAACAGCTATAAAAGGAAAGAAAAAAAATGGAATTCAAATCACTTAATAATATCGAGACCTCATTCAGACAGATACGGCTCTATGCCTTTGTCTTTGCCATCGTATGTGTGGTAGTAAGCGGTTATGCTGTCTATGCCTCGTACACCTTCGCCAAGGAGCAGAGGGAGAAAATCTATGTACTTGACCAGGGAAAGTCGCTCATGCTGGCTCTCAGTCAGGATGCAAGTAGAAACCGTCCCGTGGAGGCAAGAGAACACGTGCGTCGTTTCCACGAGCTCTTCTTCACCATTGCGCCCGACAAGGACGCCATCGAGGAGAATATGCAACGAGCCTTCCTGCTTTGCGACAAGTCGGCTTTCAACTATTACAAAGACTTGGCGGAGAAAGGCTATTATAACCGTGCCATATCAGGTAATATCAATCAGCGCATAGAGGTGGACTCTATCTGCTGCAACTTTAATACTTACCCTTATGCGGTAACGACTTATGCACGGGAGTTTATCGTCCGTCAGAGTAACGTTACAGAGCGCAGTCTTGTTACAACCTGCACGCTGCAGAACTCAGTCCGTTCGGACAACAACCCGCAAGGCTTCCTGATGGAGAACTTCCTCGTCAAGGAGAACAGGGACATACAGACCTATAAACGATAAGGCTATGGCAAGGAAAGTAAACTATTTGCTCGCTCACCATTATCTGAGATTTCACCTTTGGCTCCGCCATCGTTGTGAAAGGCTCACGATAAGGCAGCGCAAGGCTATCGTCTATGGGCTGAGTTTTATCTATCTCATCTGTTCCCTTTGGATGATAGCGCAGTTCTTTCTTCCTCCAAAGAAGGAAAAACTACCCATTCCCACGGGAAAGCTGACGGACAGTCCCATACGGACGGACAGTACTTTACAAGAGTTACACGGCAATTTTTACCAACAACATCATCAAACAATCAAGGAAAATGGATAATAAACAGAAAGAACAAATGAAGAAAGGCTTGGTCTTCGGAGGTCTGGGACTGCTGTTTGCCCTTTCAATGTGGTTCATCTTCGCACCTTCGGGCAAGGATAAGACCGCAGCAGAGCAGGGACTCAATGACAGCATCCCGCAGGCAACGACAGAAAAGCTCACCGAAAACAAGCTCAAAGCCTACGAATTAGGCGACAAGACACACGAGGAAGAACAGAGCCGCGAGGAGATGGGCAAGCTGTCGGACTATTTCGCACAGAACACAGCCCCCTCAGAAGCGCAGCGTGAGGAGGCGGCTGCATCGACAGCGAAGATAGAAAGCTCCATGCATCGCTATGAGGAGAATAATCGCCTCTTAAACTCCTTTTACGCTCCCGATCCATACGAGCAGGAGCGTGAAGCCTTGCGCTCGGAAATAGATAACCTTAAAAAGGAACTCTCTTCCAAAGACAGCAGGGAGGATGATGAAGAGAAAAGGCAGCTTGCCCTGATGGAAAAGAGCTATCAGATGGCAGCAAAGTATCTACCCAAGACATCATCTGTGCCACCGTCATTGAGTAAAGCCTTTACGGAAAGCAAGGGAAACACCACTTCTACCACCGATATGGGTGTGACAAAAGGGCAGGCTGCGCAAGTTGGTACACCGTCAATGGAGGTCTTGGCGGAACGCAAACAAGTAGTGTCCTCACTGGGGCAGCCGATGAGCGATGCGGATTTTATCAAGGAATATGGAACAAGAGCACGCAACATGGGCTTCCATTCGCTAACAAGTACGGCTGCATCTACGATGCGCAACACGCTCAAAGTGGTGGTGGACAGAACGACCACGCTCAAGGAGGGCGACAATGTGGTGCTCCGTCTGCTGGAGACTGCCAAAGTGCAGGGACTGCGCATTCCACGACAAAGCCGACTCATAGCCGTCGCCAAGATTGAAGGTAACCGTATGCACCTGCTTATCAAAAGCATTGAGGTAGACGGGCATATCATAGCCGTCAAGCTCTCGGCATACGACACAGATGGGCAGGAGGGTGTGTATATACCTGGTTCGGAGGACATCAATGCGCTTAAGGAAGTCGGGGCGAACATCGGTGGTTCAATGGGAACCTCCTTTACCTTCGCTTCCTCTGCCAAAGACCAGATAATCTCCGAGGCTGCCCGTGGGGTGATGCAGGGTGCAAGTCAGCTGCTTCAGAAGAAACTGCGCACCGTCAAGGTGACGCTCAAAGGTGGCTACCGCCTTTTCTTGGTTCAGTCCAAATAAAACAATCGAAAATGATAAGTAAAAATAACATCAAATCAAAAGGAACAATGAAGAAAATTATTTTATCAATGGCTATGCTTACCTTGGTGGGAGCAACAGCCACAGCACAGGAAAACAATGATGGTCTGACACCGAGCCGTCCGCTTACTTCGGGAGAGCTTTTTCAAGGTATGAGCCGTGCCATACCAACGGGGCGTGTCGTACTGCCGTATGGTCTTGACGTTACCTTTGAAAAGACCGTGCATCTTATCTTCTCTTCTGCCATCCGCTATGTAGACTTAGGTTCACAGAATATCATCGCAGGGAAGGCGGAGGATGCGGAGAACGTACTACGTGTGAAGGCTGCCGTCAAGGACTTTGAGACGGAAACCAACATGAGCGTGATTTGTGAGGACGGCTCGTTTTATGCTTTCAACGTGAAGTATGCCGATGAGCCGGAGAAGTTAAGCATCGAGATGAAGGACTTCCTGTCACCAACTGAGGGGCGATTGCCCAGCAATCGTGCCGACATCTATTTCAAGGAACTCGGCAACGAGTCGCCCGTATTAGTAAAGCTGATGATGCAGACCATCTATCAGAATGACAAGCGTACCATCAAACATATCGGTGCACAGCAGTTCGGCATGAAGTTCCTGCTTCGTGGCTTGTACGCTCATAACGGCTTGCTGTATTTCCACACTCGTATGGAAAACGGCACGAATATGCCATACTCGGTGGATTTCATCACCTTTAAGGTGGTGGATAAGAAGGTCGCAAAGCGTACCGCCATTCAGGAGCAAGTGCTTCTGCCCTTACGTGCCTATCATCAGGTGATGCAGGTAAAGGGCAAGGATAGCGAGCATTCCGTGTTCGTATTAGATCAGTTTGCACTCTCGGAGGACAAGCAGCTTGAAGTGACGCTCTATGAGAGAAATGGCGGTCGTACGCTGACCTTTTATGTAACGGCAGAGGACCTGCAGCTGGCAAAGAAGATTGATAACCTCAAACTGAAATGGTGATGAAGAAGAACAATATCATTCTGACATTATGCGTTGCGGTGGCCATGACTTTCAGTCTGCCATCGCAGGCACAGCGACTGATACCCAAACAGAAAGGAATGGAAGTAGTGGGCAGCGTTCCCCTTATCAAAGGAGAAAAGTTCTTTGGCAAGGATAACTTCGGTCTTGGCATATCACTTACCCGTTATTTGAAGCGTGAGAACTATACTTTTGTCTTGGCAGAGTATGAACAGCAGAATATGCCGTACAGGAGTTATAACGTAAAACTCAAGGATGCTCTCTTGCAGGTGGGTTATATGCACCCTGTTCTTTCCGACAGAGAAAAGAACGTGTTTCTTTATGGCGGCATATCCGCCTTGGGTGGCTATGAGCAGCTGAACGAGGATAAAAAGCTGCTGCCCGATGGGGCGACACTGCTCGACCGCTCCCGCTTTGTCTATGGCGGTGCCGTGCATGGCTCGGCGGAAGTGTTCCTCACGGACAGGCTTCTGTTTCTTGTCAAGGCACAAGGGCGGTTGCTCTTCGGCTCTGACGTGCATCGTTTCCGTCCTGCGCTATCAGCAGGACTTAGGTTTAATATTTAATAGAAAAGAAACATGAAAAAGAAGATATTAAGTTCGATATGGGTAATGGGCGTACTTGCCCTTGCCGTGTTTTGTCTATCTGCTTGTGATAGGGAGCTGGATGTTCAGCAGTCTTATCCGTTTACGGTGGAGACAATGCCAGTTCAGAAGGACATTGTCAAGGGACAGACGGCAGAGATACGCTGCACGCTCAAGCGAGGGGGCGATTTTGCCGACACACGCTACACCATCCGATACTTCCAGCCCGACGGCAAGGGAACGCTGAAGATGGACGATGGCACGGTGTTCAAGCCCAACGACCGCTATCCGCTCACAAAGGACGTTTTCCGCCTTTATTACACCTCGCTCTCCACCGACCGCCAGACGATTGACGTGTACGTGGAGGACAGTTTCGGTCAGATGCAGCAACTGTCTTTCAGTTTCAACAACGAAAAGGCGGAGGAAAAGGGAAAGACCACCGCAGTAGTAACCAAAGCCTTGGAAGATGCGAACAGCTAAACGCTTTGCTTTATTCTGTATAATGTGCTTGCTCTGCCAGCCGATCCTTGCCCAGCGCAGGGTACGGTTGGCAGACTTGCCTCCTTTTGAGCGTGCGGTAGTTGTTGTTAAATACTTTGAGGGACTTCATAATAAGCCGAAGGATTTTCCGTATGTTGGATATGGTCATCAGCTGCAACCAGGAGAACGTTTCACGGCAGATATGACGGAACGGCAGGCTGACTCGCTCCTCCGTGCCGACCTTTGGAAATGCTTTGAACACTTCAAAGGATATGGTGGCAAGGATGCGCTGCTACTGACTTTGCTTGCCTACAATGTGGGTGTGGGGCGATTGCTTGGTTATGGAAAGCACCCAAAGAGTAGACTGCTGCGAAAGATAGAGTCTGGAGATAGAAATATTTATCGGGAGTATGTTTCGTTTTGCCGATACAAGGGAAAAGTTTTGAGAGGTTTGGTCAGGCGCAGGAAGGTGGAGTTTGCTCTGTTTTATATAATGAACTGACATAATGTCAAGTAGTAGTAATCCAGATTATATTTGGGCATAGTTTTTGTGTATAATATAATTGTCCAAAACTGGCAATTGGGACATTAAAAATTTTGCCACTAACTCAATACATATCAATATGGAAGTTAAACTCCTATTCAAAATGTAGATTGAGTTTTCTAAAAAGAAGAAAACTCAATCTAGGAAAGCCATCTCAACTTTTGATATGGTGTAGTTTGCCATTGGCATATTATCCTTAATCATTAGCGTGATTGGTTTATTCTAAAAAGAGAAGATTCTTCAGGAGGTGGGCAAGCACACCTCCTGTTTCTTATTAATAACACTATATTTTTAACGAGACAATATATGAATGAACAAATCTCAATACTTGAATATATTTGGAGAAACTGCTATCAATTGGTTGCATGGGAAGAATGTCATATTCAAAATGAGTTTCCTGATATTTTCGGGTGTGGCTTCTTTATTAAGAATGAAAATAATTTATGGTTTATTACTGCAGACCATGTAATACACAATAAAGACTATCAAGAGGGTGAACGAACGTCCCAAAATTACCAATATGCTATACTAAACAACATTAATAGGGATAACCTTTCTACTGTCTTAACAAGCATCTATGGGTTTCATTCGATGGAATCTTTTAATTTTGGTTCTTACCTTAGGGGGGAAGAAGACATAGAAGTAGCAATGATTCCCGACTTAAAAGATATTGCTTTCTCTTTAATAAAAGAAGGTTCTTCTTTGCAGTATCCATTCCAAACCCATGAATTACAATTAGAAGGTCAAATAATGGTTCCTGCTGGACTAGAAAAGTATTGTCTAACAGAAGCAACTTTTGCGCTCCCCACAACAGATAAGAAATATATAGTGATGGGTGCTATTCAAAATAATAATAGAGGTATTCAGTGGCAAAGATGTAACGTAATTCATGGTGAACTTACATTCGAGCGTGAATCTGATGGAATGTTTGTATTTAAATCTCTACAACCAGTACAAATTGAGCAATGGGCAGGATTAAGTGGATCCCCATTTTTCAGTGAAGATGGTGAATTAATTGGCATGATTATCAGAGCCGTTGAACAGAATGATACAGTTCTTGTACTTCCAATAGGAAAAATAATGTATTATATTAGTCTTGTAAAAAAAACAGAGGGTTTAATATAGTTGAATGAATAAGTGAATTCTTGCGACTTTCTTTTGCTTCTTTTCTTTGGTCGCCTACTCGTTCAAAGAGAAAGAAAAGAAGCCACGCAAACCGAAAATTTGCGTGGCTTTTACTGTTATTCAGAACACTATTTCTGCACTTTCGTTATTCTACTTACTCGTTTGTTAGGATGTCTGCCAAAAGCCCAATTTATTTCATCATCGGGCAAAGTGCTGTGAATACTGCCACCCATAACCAATCCACAATTTTGCAGGACTTTTTGCCGTGCTTTTTCTTTGCTATCTGCAACTACATCAAACACTCCATCAAAGATGTATTGCGTCCGAACTCTGTAAATTTTCTTCTTCATAATCTTAAAATTCAACTTTTAATAATCTGTATTCTTTTGGCTCTCCATTGGATAATCTGCGGTGTTTTAGCCAATTATCAAAAGATTTTGATAATTGGCTTTATCACAAGAAAAATAAAATCAAAAGTGACGTTGGCTCT
>OGFR01000856.1_pt1 | contig 17973 bp, 16 predicted proteins | sample 1571001 | NCBI WGS metagenome assembly OGFR01 (sample SAMEA2582064, study PRJEB24529) | metagenome | biome: Human gut stool | place: China | collected 2011 | reverse complement strand
CGGATAGGAACGGCAAAATTTTTTACACTTCTATTACTTCTTTATCACACATAAGAAAATGCGGAGGAGTTCGAAACACTCACTTCCCTAAAAACTGGATTTTGCATCACCCCCAGGGCCCTTCTTTGAAAAAGTTTGCTCTGACTTCTAAAATTAAACTTTTTTGTGCTAGTTTCCTCTAAAACCTTCTAAAATGGCAGAAACACCGCACTTCCGTGCGGTGTTTCTGACGTGTATCTTTTTTGTCTACACATTTTGGTGACCCGTCGGGGATTCGAACCCCGGACCCACTGCTTAAAAGGCAGTTGCTCTGCCGACTGAGCTAACGAGTCATTTGGCTGGGATGGCTGGGCTCGAACCAGCGAATGCGGGAGTCAAAGTCCCGTGCCTTACCACTTGGCTACACCCCAATCTGGCTGGTTCTAAAAGCAAAGGACCGGAGCGGACGCTCCGGCCCTTCCGCCTTAAGGGCTTATGGGGTGGGTGACGGGACTCGAACCCGCGACACTCGGAACCACAATCCGATGCTCTACCAACTGAACTACACCCACCATATCGAATGGCTTTAGAAAACGATGGCACGCCTGAAGGGACTCGAACCCCTGACCCACTGCTTAGAAGGCAGTTGCTCTATCCACCTGAGCTACAGGCGCTTATGGAGCGGGTGATGGGAATCGAACCCACGCGACCAGCTTGGAAGGCTGGGATTCTACCATTGAACTACACCCGCATGGGCGCTGATCTCTTTGGCATGTCAGCCAGAAAATAATAGCATATCTCCGCATTCTTGTCAATGCTTTTTTCGAAAGATCTCGCACTTTTTCCACCGCCATCGGCCTACTCCCGTCGCAGCCGGGGATACATGGCCCCGCTGCCGCAGACACGGAAAAAATGCCGCCCAAAGGCGGCATTTTTCTAGTCGTTGGAGAGCAGAATGCGGTCGTTGTCCAGGTTCTTCCCCGCGCCGGCACGGAAGCGCTCCAGCAGATCGTCCACGGTGAGGCCCTTACGCTCCTCTCCGCCGATGTCCAGCACCACCCGTCCGGCATCCATCATGAAGGTTCGGCTGCCCAGCTCCAGGGCGTTTTTCATGTTGTGGGTGATCATGAGGCAGGTAATGCGCTCCCCCTCCACGATTTCCCGGGTGAGGCGGAGCACCTTCTCCGCCGTGGCAGGGTCCAGTGCGGCGGTGTGCTCGTCCAGCAGGAGCAGCTTGGGGGGCACCATGGTGGCCATGAGCAATGTCAGGGCCTGCCGCTGACCGCCGGAGAGGAGGCCCACCGGCTGGCGCATCCGGTCCTCCAGGCCCATGTCCAGCCGGGCCAGCTGCTCCCGGAAGAACGCCTTGTCGGCCTTGGAGACCCGGCTGAAGAAGGCCCGCTGGTGCTTGGCGGTGCGGAGATAGGCCAGGGCCAGGTTCTCCTCGATGGTCATGTGGGGGGCGGTGCCCCGCATGGGATCCTGGAACAGACGGCCGATCTGGCGGCTGCGGCGGTAGGCGGGCAGATAGGTGATGTCCGCCCCGTCCAGGCGGATGGAGCCCTCATCCACAAAGAAGTCCCCCGCCACGGCGTTGAAGAAGGTGGACTTGCCCGCGCCGTTGGAGCCCACGATGGTCACGAAGTCTCCCTCGGCCAGAGTCACGGACAAGCCGTCCAGGGCCTTCTTCTCGTTGACGGTGCCGGGGTTGAAGGTCTTGGAGACCTTGTTCAGTTCCAGCATTTACTTCTCCCCCTTTCGCCCGGCCAGGGCGCGGCGCTTTCTGGTCTGGAAGGCCCACCACTGCCGGATGGAGGGGGCCGCGATGGCCAGGGCCACCACCAAGGCGGTCACCAGCTTGAGGCAGTCCACTGGCACCACCTTGGTGTAAAGCACCAGAGCGTAAACGAGACGGTAGAGGATGCTGCCCGCCACTACCGCAATGGCTCCCCGGAACATGGCGCCCCGGCCCACGATGGTCTCACCGATAATCAGGCAGGCCAGGCCGATGACCACGATTCCGGTGCCGCTGTTGATGTCAGCTGTCTTCTGGGCCTGGCCCACTACTGCGCCGGACAGGCCGGTGAGGGCGTTGGCCACGCACAGGCCGATGGTGATGGTGAAATTGGGGTTGATGGAGGAGGAGCGCACCATGTCCCGGTTGTCGCCGGTGGCGCGGATGCTGAGGCCCAGCCGGGTGCCCAGGAAGGCCACCAGCAGCACACCCGCCAGCACGGTGATCCCCCCGGAGAGGAGGATGGGGTTCCAGTCGCCGCCGATGCCGGTGGCGCGGAAGAGGGTGAAGATAGTATCCTGCTTGAGCAGGGACTGGTTGGCCTTCCACCCCATGGCCATCAGATTGACGGTGTAAAGCCCCGTGTTGGTGACGATGCCCGCCAGGATGGAGGGCACCCCCAGCTTGGTCTGGAGGAAGGCGGTGACAAACCCGGCGCAGGCCCCGGCCAGCATGGCGGCGGGGATGGCCAGGAAGGGGTGTCCCGCGGCGGTGAGGGTCACCGACACGGCGCAGCCCAGGACGAAACAGCCGTCGGTGGTCAGGTCGGCGATGTCCAGCACCCGGTAGCTTAGGAACAGGGCCATGGCCACCAGAGCGTACTGGAAGCCCAGCTCCAGGGCGGTTTGGGCGACGTAGAGCACGGAAAAACGCTCCTTTCACAGGCCAGCGCCCCCGGCGGGAGCCGGGGGGCTGGCTTTGGTTTGATCTCAGTCCTCAGTGGTGGTGACGGTGGTGACCTGTCCCAGGCTTTCAAAGACGGCGGGGTCGATGGCCAGGGCGGCGGCGGTCTCGGAGTTGACGGTGATCAGGCCGCCCGCCACCTGGTAATAGTCCTCCAGGCCGTCCATGCCCCCGGTCATGGCTTGGTAGGCCAGATCGGCCGTTTCGGCACCCAGGTCGGTGTAGTTGACGCCGCAGGTGGCAAAGGCACCGTTGCGCACGAAGGAGTCGGCCCCGGTGTAGTGGGGGATGCCGGCGGCGATGAAGTCCTCATAGATGGCCAGCTCGGCGGCCATGATGATGTTGTCGGTGGGGGTGAAGACGGCGTCCACCCCGTCGGCGATCAGGGAGCTGGCGGCGGCGATGACTTCGTCGTTGGTGTTGGCAGTGGCCTCGGTATAGGCCACGCCCTTGGCGTCCAGATAGGCCTTGGCATCCGCGATGGGCACCTCGGAATTGGGCTCGGACAGGGAGTAGAGCAGGCCCACAGACCCAATGTCCGGATTCTGGGTAAACATCATGTCCAGAATCTGATTGGTGTCCAGGGCATCGCTGGTGCCGGTGACGTAGTCCATGCCGGTGAGCTCCACGGTCTCCGGATAGGAGATGGCGGCGAAGATCACCGGGGTCTTGCTCTCCTCAGCGGAGACGGCGGCCACCTGGGCGGCGGTGGTGGCGATGGGGATAATGGCGTCCACACCGTCGGCAATGGCCTGGTCGGACAATTGGCGCAGGACAGTCTGATCCCCCTGGCCGGAGGTCACCTCATACTCGATCGTGATGCCGTTTTCCTCCGCGATGGCGTCCAGCCGGGCGGTAATCGCGTTGGCGATCTCGTCCAGGGAGGCGTGATCCATCTGCTTGATCACGGCCACCTTATAGGTTTCACCGGCGGCGGGAGCGGCAGTGCCGGACTCCACCGGCTCCCCCTGCGCACCGCAGGCAGAGAGGGACAGGGCCAGCGCGGCCGCGGCGGAGAGAGACAGGATTCGATTCAGCTTTTTCATGTTTGGTTCCTCCCAATCAAAAATTGGGGCGGCAGATGGTGCAGGATGTAAAAAAACGCTTCTGCCCCATTGCTGGGACAAAAGCGTTTCAACACTTCTGCGATACCACCCAAATTGACGTTTGCACGTCCACTCGCTTCACGCACCATCATGCGTGCCCGATGGATAACGGGTGGGGTCCCGTCGGCATCTACTAGGTTGCCCGTTCAAGCCGCCCTCGGAAGGCCATTCGCCGGTCTCCTCTGATCCCGATTCCACCCTCCGGGACTCTCTTTGCATCGGAAACGCCGGGTACTTCTCTTCCTCACTGGTTTACCATGTGTGGTTGTTGTACCGTATTATACGCACCTGTTCCGGCTTTGTCAACTCTTTTTTTTGCGCAGGAAGGAGAATTTGGTCTCAGAGCACACCACGGCGATGAAGATCAGCGCAAAGCCCACGAACATGAGGGGGGTGGGCCGCTCATTGGCGAAGAGGATGGAGAAGAACACGCCGAAGGGGGCCTCCAGGGAGAGGAGCACGGCGGCGGTGGAGGGGGCGGTGTACTTCTGGCCGATGTTCTGGAACAGGAGGGCACCGCAGGAGGCGCAGATGACCAGGTACGCCAGGCCCATGATCAGGCTGCTGTCAAATACGCCGGGCGTCAGCGCCGGGCGGGTGATCAGTACCCCCAGCCAGGAAAAGAGGGCGAAGGAGGCAAACTGGAGGGTGGTGAGGATGAAGATGTCCCGTCCCTCGGAGTATCTGGACACGGCCACGATGTGGGCGGCGAAGAAGAAGCCGCCGATGAGGGTGAGCACATCGCCCATGTTGAAGGCGGAGGCGTTGTCCCCGGTGATGGACACCAGGGCGATCCCCCCGATGCACAGGAAGGCGGCAATCAGGTTGAACCGGTCGGGGCGGCGCTTGGCGATGAACCAGTACAGGAAGGGGACGATGACGCAGTAGACGGCGGTGAAGAAGGCGTTCTTGCCGGAGGTGGTCTGCTCCAGGCCGAAGGTCTGGAAGGTGTAGGCCAGAAACAGGCAGAAGCCCATCACCGTGCCGCCGATCAGGTACTGCTTATCCAGCACCTTCCACCGCCGGATGAACACCACCGCCAGCACCAGGGCCGCAAAAGAAAAGCGGATGGCCAGCAGCCAGAAGGTGGGCAGCACGTCCACGCTGGACTTCATCACCACGAAGGAGCTGCCCCAGATGATGGTGGCCAGGATCAGCAGCGGGCTGGCGAAGCGGGCCAGGACGCTGCTCTCTTTGTGTTCGGTCATGGTTGTACCTCTCCTTTGACTATGATAAAATCAGGTTTACACACATTCACCGGGAAACGAGGGTTCGAGCATGTACTTATTTGACTTTGACGGCACGCTGGTGGACTCCAACGGCGTATGGGTGGAGATTGACAACGGCTTTCTGGCCCGCCGGGGGCTCACCCCCACCCGCGAATACAGCGACACCGTGGGCCACTCCATCTTCCCCATCGCCGCCCAGTTCACCAAGGACTACTACTGCCTGGATATGACGCCGGAGGCCATCATGGCCGAGTGGCTGGACATGGCCCGGGACGCCTACGCCCGCCAGGTGCCCATGAAGCCGGGTGCGGAGGCGTTCCTGGCCCGGTGCGCCGCGGCCGGGGAGCCCATGGCCCTTCTCACCGCCTGCGTACCCGAGCTGTGCCGGGCCGCCCTGGCCCGCCACAGGCTGGAGGGGTACTTTCGGCAAATCATCTTTGTACAGGAGCTGGGCCTGGAGAAGCGCAACCCGGAGGCCTTCACCCGCTCCCTGGCCCTGCTGGGGGCCGAGGCCGGGGACTGCACCCTCTTCGAGGACTCCCCCGGCGCCTGCCGGGCGGCCCAGGCTGTGGGCATCCGGGCCGTGGGGGTGTTTGACCCCTTCTACGCCTCCTACGAGGCGGAAATGCGGGGGTTCTGTGACCGGTATATCACCAGCTTCACCGAGCTGCTGTAGGGGCCGCGGCTCAGAGCTTCTTCATGTACTGTGAGGCGGACTTGAGCATCAGCTTCTTGGTACCCACGCTGTCGAAGGCGATCTCCACCAGGGCGTCGCCCCCCATGGGGGTAACCTTGGTGATGAGGCCCCGGCCGAAGGCCTTGTGCTGGACGCTGTCCCCCATCTTGAAGCCGGGCAGGGCCGCGCCGGCGGAGGCCCGTCCCGCCGCGGGGCTCTTCCAGTCGGGGGCGGGCGCGCCGGCGGAGGCCGGGGCGGCGGCGGAGCCCATGGAGAAGCCCCGGTCGAAGGTGCGGCGCAACGGCGGGCGGCGGGCGGGGCGCTCGGTCTCCCGCTCGGCCCGCTCGGCGTAGGGCAGGCGGCCCGACTTCTCCACATACTCCGGCGGGATCTCCCCCAAAAAGCGGGAGGGCCGGTTGGAGTTGGTGCGGCCGAAGAGCATGCGCTGGGAGGCGCAGGTCATATAGAGCTTCTCCTTGGCCCGGGTCATGGCCACGTAGCACAGGCGGCGCTCCTCCTCCATCTCCTCGGCCTCGCCGATGGCGCGGATGCCGGGGAAGATGCCCTCCTCCACGCCCACCACGAAGACCACCGGGAACTCCAGGCCCTTGGCCGAGTGCATGGTCATCATCACCACGCAGTCCTCGCTGGGATCGTGGCTGTCCAGGTCGGTATAGAGGGCGATCTCGTCCAGGAAGCCCGCCAGGGAGGGCTCATCCACCGCATTCTCCAGGTAGTTCTGGATGGAGGAGAGCACCTCGTGGACGTTCTCCAGCCGGGTACGGTCCTCCACAGTGTTCTTCTGCTCCAGCATGACGGCGTAGCCGGTGCGCTGCACCAGCTCCTCGTAAAAGTCGGGCAGCTCCATCTCGCCGGAGAGCTTCCGCAGCTCCGCCATCAGCTCGGCGAACTGGGACAGGCGGGGGGCGGCCTTCTGAAGCTCCGAGAAGTCCTTGGCGTGGCTCACCACGTCCCACAGGGAGCGGCCCTCCGCCTGGGCGATGGCCTGGGCCCGCTCCACGGTGGTGGCCCCGATGCCCCGGGGCGGGTTGTTGATGATGCGGGACAGGCGCAGATCGTCGTTGGGGTTGTTGACGGCGCAGAGGTAGGCCATCATGTCCTTGACCTCCGCCCGGTCGAAGAAGCGGATGCCCCCGATGATGCGGTAGGGGATGCCGTTGCGCTTGAAGGCCTGCTCAAGCTGGTTGGACTGGGCGTTCATGCGGTAGAGCACCGCGTGCTCCCGCCAGCTCCGGCCCCCGGAGAAGCCGGCGAGGATCTGGGCGGCCACGAACTGGGCCTCGTCGTGCTCGTTCATGGCGGTGTAGCAGTGAACCTTGTCCCCCGCCTCGTGCTCCGTCCACAGCTCCTTGCCCTTGCGGCCCTCGTTGTTGCGGATGACCGCGTTGGACGCCTCCAGGATGTTTTTGGTGGCCGCGTTTAAAATGTTCTGGGTGGAGCGGTAGTTCTGCTCCAGCCGGATCACCCGCGCCCCCTTGTACTGGGACTCGAAGGAGAGGATGTTCTCGATGGTGGCCCCCCGGAAGCGGTAGATGGACTGGTCGTCGTCGCCCACCACGCAGATGTTCTCGTACCCCCCCGCCAGGGTGGAGGCCAGCAGATACTGGAGGTTGTTGGTGTCCTGGTACTCGTCAATGAGTACATAGCGGAATTTTTTCTGGTAATACTCCCGAACGTCATCAAAATTCTGGAGCAGGCGGACGGTGTCCAGGATGATGTCGTCGAAATCCAGGGCGTTGGCCTCCCGGAGGCGGCGCTCATACTCGGCGTAGACCTTGGCGATTTTCACCAGCCGGTAGTCCCCCGCCTTCTCACACTCCTGAAGGTAGTCCTTCCCCAGCTTCATGGCGTCCTTGGCCCGGGAAATATAGCCCAGGATGGAGCGGGGGGCGAAGGCCTTCTCGTCCAGGTTGAAGTCCTTCACAATGTCCTTGATCACCCGCTCGGAGTCGGCGGTGTCGTAGATGGTGAAGGAACTGGTGAAGCCCAGCCGATCGATGTCCCGCCGCAGGATGCGCACGCAGGCGGAGTGGAAGGTGGAGGCCCAGATGTCGTTGGCCGACGGCCCCAGCATCCGCTCCAGCCGCTCCTTCAGCTCGCCGGCGGCCTTGTTGGTGAAGGTGATGGCGATGATGGACCAGGGGACCGCCGGGTCTACCCGGCACAGCCGCTCCTGCTCCGCCTTTTGGGCGGGATCGGGGTTCTGGACGTAGCCCTCCAGAAAGGCCAGGTCTGCGGGGGCGGCCCAGGCGGGCGCCTCATCGCAGTCCGACCCGCGGCCATACTTCATCAGGTTGGCGATGCGGTGAATGAGCACGGTGGTCTTGCCGCTGCCCGCCCCCGCCAGCAGCAGCAGCGGCCCATCGGTGGCCAGTGCGGCCCTCCTCTGCTCCGGGTTCAGGTTCTGGTAGTCCAGGGCGATAGCCGCCCTCCGCGCCTTGCAGAAGCGCAGTTCCTCTTCTCTGTTCAGCATGGTTTTCTCCTTGGCAATGGCGGAGCCGCCCCTGGGTGGACGGCTCTTGTCTCAATACCTCTATTGTAACGAAAACTGCCCCCCAGGTCAACCTTCCGAAATGGAATCTTTTGCATGTGAAAACCGCATTGCCCACGGCCAAAATCTTTTTGACTTTATAGTGCAAAAGCGTCTCCGGTATGGTATAATACCTCTCCAGGCAGATTGGAAGGAGGTATCCCATGCACCGCTTTGTGTTCCGCTCCCCCCGGCTGGGCTTTCTGGCGGTGGGCCCCGCCCTGGCCCGGCCGACCGCCGCCTTTTACCGCCGCAACCGGGCGGCCTTCGCCCCCTTTGACCCGGTGCAGCCGGAGGACTTCTTCACCGAGGAGGGGCAGGCCAAGCGCCTGGCAGAGGAGCTGGGCTGGGCGGAGGCGGGGCGGAGCTTCCGCTTCCTGCTGGTACAGCCCCGGCACCCGGGCAAAATCATCGGGGCGCTGGGTTTCAACGAGATCGTCCGGGGGGCCTTCCAGTCCTGCTTTGTGTCCTACAAAATCGACGCCGCCCTCTGGGGGCGGGGCTACGGCTCCGAGGCCATCCGGTACGGCACCGGCTGGGCCTTCCGGGTGCTGGGGCTCCACCGGGCGGAGGCCAACGTCATGCCCCGCAACGCCGCCTCCCTGCGGGCGGCGGAGAAGGCGGGCTACCGGCCGGAGGGGCTGGCCCGGCGCTATCTCAACATCAACGGCGTGTGGGAGGATCACATCCACATGGTCAAGCTCAATGAGGAGGAATATCATGCATAAATCCGGTTCCGACGGCAAGTTTACCAGCTCCATCGGCTTTGTGCTGGCCGCGGTGGGCTCCGCGGTGGGCATGGCCAACATCTGGCTCTTTCCCTACCGGGTGGGGCAGTACGGCGGCGGCGCCTTCCTGATCCCCTATTTCCTGTTCGTCGCCCTGTTCAGCTATGTGGGCCTGTCGGGGGAGTTCGCCCTGGGCCGCCTCACCGGTACCGGCGCCATGGGCTCGCTGGACTACGTGCTCCGGCAGCGGGGCCGCCGGGGCGGCCGGGTGCTGGGCGCCATCCCCCTGCTGGGGGTGCTGGGCATCGCCATCGGCTACTCGGTGGTGGTGGGCTGGGTGCTGCGGTACGCCGCAGGCTCCCTCACCGGCTCCGTCCTGGCCGGGGACGCCCAGGGCTTCTTCTCCGCCCTGGCGGTGGACTTCGGCTCCATCCCCTGGCACTTCGCGGCGGTGGCGGTGACGGCCGCCATCCTGATCTTCGGCGTGGCCTCCGGCATTGAGAAGCTCAGCAAGGTCATGATGCCCGCCTTCTTCATCCTGTTCCTCATCATCGCCGTCCGGGTGGCCTTCCTGCCCGGCGCCATGGAGGGCTACCTCTACCTGCTCCGGCCCGACTGGAGCTATCTGCTCAACCCGGAGACCTGGGTGATGGCCATGGGACAGGCCTTCTTCTCCCTGTCCATCAACGGCGCGGGCATGCTCATCTACGGCAGCTATATGAAAAAGGGCGAGAACATCCTCCGCCACGCGGGCATGACCGCCGTGCTGGACACCTTGGCCGCCCTGCTGGCGGGCTTCGCCATCCTGCCCGCGGTGTTTGCCTTCGGCATCGACCCCACCAGCGGGCCGCAGCTCATGTTCGTCACCCTCCCCCAGATCTTCCAGCAGATGCCCGGCGGGCGCATCTTCGCCCTGCTCTTCTTCGTCTCCGTGTTCTTTGCGGGCATCACCTCCCTGATGAACATGCTGGAGGCCTGCGGCGAGGCCCTCACCTCCACCTTCCGCCTGTCCCGCACCGTTTCCACCCTCCTGGTGGGCGCGGCCGCCTTCCTCCCCGGCCTGTTCCTGGAGTCCCTGGCAGGCATGGGGGGCTGGATGGATCTCATCACCATCTACGTCTCCCCTTTCGGCGCGCTGCTGGTGGCGGTGTGCATCTACTTTGTGCTGGGTATGAAGGACATCGGGGCCGAGCTGGCCCTAGGCCGGGCCCGGGCCCCCGGCCGCCTTTTCGGCATCACCGCCCGGTTCTATGTATTCCTCACCGTGGCGGTATGGATTCTGGGCATCGCCTACGGCGGCATCGGCTGAATTCCCCCGCAAAAAGCGGCCTGCGCGCTTGCGCAGGCCGCTTTTTATCGCCCTTCCAGCCAGCCCTTGAACTGCTCCAGCAGCTCCACGGCCTTGAACTTCACCACGTAGCCCTCGTCCTCCCCGGTCATCAGGGAGACCTGGTTCTCCGTCAGCCCGGCCTCCAGGGCGGTTTCCTGCGTGGTCTCGCTGACGGAGCCCAGGCAGAGGGGCGGGAACACCACGCACCACCAGTTCTGCCCGCCCCCCGCGCCGATCTCGATGCGCAGGGCGGTGTACGCCCCTGCCGGGAGGGCGAAGTCGGTATAGGTCTTGGTGGGGAACCAGTAGTCGTGCACCAGTGAGGCGGTCACCGGATAGGAATAGCCCGCCTCCCCCACCACCTCCGCCCCGGCGGCGGCCAGGTCGTACAGGTGGGCGCGGAGGAGCTCCTCTGTCTCCGCCCGGCCGGCTCCGGGAACAAACAGCTCCTCCGCCTCGGCCAGCACCGCGTCCCGCACCCGGAGCTTGAGGGCCTGGTCGGCCTCGGAATCCGAGTTGGCCAGCACGTGCAGGCGGATCACCTGGTCGGACAGGGCCGTCTGGGCCCCGTCCAGCCACACCCCCAGCAGGGCCGCGCAGGCCACCCCCAGCAGCAGCGCCAGCTCCCAGCGGCGCAGGGTCTTGGATTGCTTCATAAAACATCACCGTCCACTATGTAGTGCCTACATTGTGGACGGTGATGCCGGTTTCTATACCATTTTTTCCAGGCTGAGGGCCAAAAATGTATCCCGGTAGCTCTCCTGGAGCAGCTCATAGGCCCGGCGGGCGGCCTCCTCCCGGTCGAACAGGCCGAAGACGGTGGAGCCGGTGCCGCTCATAGAGGCCCCCAGGGCCCCCTGCTGAACGAGGGCGTTCTTGATGCGCTGCACCTCCGCGCCCCGCCGCCCGGGGAGCACATCCTCAAACACGTTATACATGCGCCGGGCCACTCCGGCCAGATCCCCCGCCGCCAGGGCGGCCAGCAGACCGGCGGTGTCCGGGCGGCGGCGGATGCGGCAGCCGTCCAGCCTGGCGAAGAGCTCCGGCGTGGGCACCGAGAAGGCGGGCTTGCACAGCACCACATGGCAGTCGGGCAGGGCGGGCAGAGTGGTGAGCACCTCCCCCCGCCCCTCGGCCAGGGCGGTGCCGCCCCGGACGCAGTAGGGCACGTCGGAGCCCACCCGGGCCCCGATGGCCTCCAGCCGCTCCGGCGGGAGGCCCAGCCCCAGCAGGCGGTTGAGCCCCCGCAGGACGGCAGCGGCGTCGGCGCTGCCCCCCGCCAGCCCGGCGCACACCGGGATGGACTTGTCCAGCTCAATGGACAGCCCGCCGCAGTCCGCCCCCGTCTCCGCGCACAGGCGCAGGGCGGCGGCCGCCGCCAGGTTGCGCTCGTCGGCGGGCAGGAAGCCCAGGCTGCTGCGCATGGACAGGGGCTTTCCCGTGCCGGTCTCCAGGCGGAGGGCGTCGCTGAGGGTCACGGTCTGCATGACCATGCGCATCTCGTGGTAACCGTCGCTCCGCCGGTCCAGCACGTCGAGAGAGAGATTCAGCTTGGCGTAGGCCCTTGTTTCCAGAACGGGCATCGGGTCACCCCCTTATCGGATCTTGCGCGCCTCCAGGTAAAAGCGCTTGTCGTGGGCCTCCCCCATGGAGAAGGTCTTGCGGGGGAGCACCCCGTCCCGGATGACGGTGGGAAAGAGCTGCTCCTTGCCCATGGCGGGCAGCAGGAAGGCGATATTGCCGGGGCGGGCGGCCAGATCCCGGGCCACATCCGCGCCGTGGATGTAGTCGATGCTCCCCCCGTGCTCCTTCACGTAGGCGTCCAGGAAGGGCTGGAGGGTGCCCACCTCCAGCTGGGCCTCCGGGCGGGGCACAGTGACCGCGCCCTTCCCCCCGGCATGGGAGAAGCGGAGCACATGGCCGTCCCCCTCCCCCCGGTATGCGCCGGGGAGGGCGGAGAGCAGCTCCTCCACCACCCGCTCCGGCTCCACGCCGAAGACCACCCGGTGGATGGGCTCGAACTCTAGGGAGGCGTCGTGGAGGTTGACCAGCTCGCACAGGGCGTACCGGGCGGGCAGGCTGTCCCACTGCTCCCTGGGGGTGAGCTTCTTCTGCCGCTCATAGCACTCCTTGGCGGTGGCCAGGGAGTGGTTGCCGTCCCCTACGGCGAAGAGGAGCACCGGCTTGTCCTCTACGCCGTAGCGGGCGCGGAAGGCCGCCGGATCGGCCAGCTTCCAGAGGGCGGCGGCCACCAGGGCCATGCTCTCCCCGTCCAGCCGCCAGCCGGCGATGTGGCCGCCCCGCTCCATGAGGTCGAAGACGTACACCTTTTCCATCTGGTCCTTGCGGGCGGAGAGGGGCTCAAGCACCGTCTTTTCCGGGTCGTCGGCCAGCAGCATTACGTGGGGCAGCTCCAGGGGGGCGTTCTTGCGCACCGCCACCCGGGGCGGAATGCGGGCCATGACGGTGCCCTCGGTGGCCCGCACCTGGGCCTCCGCGCCGGGCTCGTAGTCGTACTGCTCCAGATCCACCATGCCCACCAGGCCCCGGCGCAGGCGCAGGTTGTCCAGCCGCCGCTCCACATAGATCAGGCTGGCGGGCAGGGTGCAGAACCGCTCCTCCCGCAGGTAGCGGGTCATGGTGTTGTTGACCTCCATGATGTCGGTCTCCACGCTTGGGCCGTCCAGGCAGCTCTCGGGCAGGATCAGGCGCAGGGTGGAGGGGGCGGAGCCCACCAGCTCCTCCACCTCCTGCCAGTACTCCGGCTGGGAGGTGTACTGGTCGCAGGCCACCACCGACCACTTGGTGTAATCACAGTTCTGTGGCAGGAGGATGTCCGCCGGGCGGAAGGCCAGGCCGTCAAACGGGTCGCGCATACGTCCGCCCTCCTCAGTCCATGGCCCGCCGGATGGCGGCCAGCAGCTCGTCAAAGCCCTCGTAGGCGGGCACCTCCGGGTGGTCGGCCTTGATCTGCGCCGTGCTCTTGAAGAGGAAGCCGGCGCGGCTGGCCTGGATCATGCCCAGGTCGTTGTAGCTGTCCCCGGCGGCGATGGTGTCGTAGCCGATGGACTGGAGGGCCTTCACCGTGGTCAGCTTGGACTGTGGGCAGCGCATGCGGAAGCCGGTGATGGCCCCGTCGGGCGCCACCTCCAGGGTGTTGCAGAACAGGGTGGGCCAGTTCAGCTTTTTCATCAGGGGCTGGGCGAACTGCTCAAAGGTGTCGCTGAGGATCAGGACCTGGGTGAAGCTGCGCAGCTCGTCCAGAAATGCCCGCGCGCCGGGCAGGGGGTCGATTTGGGCAATGGTAGCCTGAATCTCCCGCAGCCCCAGGCCGTGCTCCCGCAGTATGCCCAGGCGGTACTCCATCAGCTTGTGGTAATCGGGCTCGTCCCGGGTGGTGCGCTTGAGGGCGGGGATGCCGCTGGCCTCGGCAAAGGCAATCCAGATCTCGGGGACCAGCACGCCCTCCATGTCCAGACAGGTGATGTACATATGCTGCCTCCTCTTATGAATGGGGGTGGATGGAAGCTCAGCCCTCCCGGGCCTGCTTCTTGCGCAGGTTGGTCAGGAAGTTGTCCATGCGGGTCAGGGCCTCGGCGATGTCCTTCATGCTGGTGGCGTAGCAGCAGCGGATGAAGCCCTCGCCGCCGGGGCCAAAGGCGGCGCCGGAGATGACGGCCACCTTCTCCTCCATCAAAAACCGCTCGCAGAATTCGTCGGAGGTCAGGCCGGTGCCCCGGATGTCGGGAAACACGTAAAAGGCGCCCTTGGGCTCGAAGCAGGGCAGGCCGATACGGCGCAGGCCCTCCACCAGATAGCGGCGGCGGCCGTCGTACTCGTCCCGCATCTTCTCAATGTCCACGTCACCGTTACGCATGGCCTCAATGGCGGCATACTGGCTGGTGGTGGGGGCGGACATGATACCGAACTGGTGGAGCTTGAGCATCTGCTGGAGAATAGGCGCGGGGCCGCAGACGTAGCCCATGCGCCAGCCGGTCATGGCGTGGCTCTTGGAGAAGCCGTTGACCACGATGGTGCGGTCGTACAGCTCCGGCAGGTTGGCGGGCGACACGTGCTTCTGGCCATAGGTCAGCTCGGCGTAGATCTCGTCGGAGAGAACCATGGCGTTGGTGTCCTTCAGCACCCCGGCCAGCTCCTCCAGATCGGCCCGCTCCAGAATACCGCCGGTGGGGTTGGAGGGGAAGGGGAGCACCACGGCCTTGGTGCGGGGGGTGAGGGCGGCGCGGAGCTGCGCGGCGGTGAGGCGGAACTCGTTCTCCGCCTTCAGCTCCACGTACACCGGCGTACCCCCGGCCATGGACGTCAGGGGCCCGTAGCACACAAAGGAGGGCACGGGGATGATCACCTCATCGCCGGGGTTGAGGATGCACCGCAGGGCCAGGTCGATGGCCTCGCTGCCGCCCACGGTGACCACAATCTGATGGGCGAAGTCGTATTGCAGGCCGAAGCGGCGGTTCAGGTAGGCCGCGATCTCCCGGCGCAGCTCCGCCATGCCGGCGTTGGAGGTGTACTTGGTGAAGCCCTTCTCCAGAGAGTAGATGCCCGCGTCCCGGATGTGCCAGGGGGTGACGAAATCGGGCTCCCCCACGCCCAGAGAGATGGCATCCTTCATCTCCTCCAGGATATCGAAAAAGCGCCGGATGCCGGAGGGTTTGACCTCCTGGATGCGCCGGCAGAGTATTTCATCGTAATTCATGAAAAGATCCACTCCTTCTCCTGCTGCTCCTGCTTTTCAAAGATCAGGTGCTTCTCCTTGTACTTGTGCAGGATAAAATGGGTGGCGGTGCCCGTCACGTCCTCCAGGGTGGACAGGCGCTCCCCCACAAACTGGGCCACCTCTTTCAGCGTGCGGCCCGAGATAATGACGGTGAGATCAAAGGCGCCGCTCATCAGATAGACGCTCTCCACCTCGTCGTACTGGTAGATGCGCTCGGCCACCCGGTCAAAGCCGTCGCCCCGCTGGGGCGTCACCTTCACCTCAATGAGGGCGGTGACCGCCTCCCGGTCGGTGCGGTCCCAGTCCACGATGGCCTGATAGCCCAGGATGGTCTTGTCCGCCTCATAGCGCTGAATGGCGGCCTTCACGTCCGCCACGGTCATATCCGTCATGGATGCAAGCTGTTCATGGGTCAGCGTGCAGTCTTGTTCCAGAAGCCGGAGCAGCTTTGCCATAATACTTCCTCCCATCTGCATTTGAGCCCGCGCAAGCCGCGGGACAGCTTTATAAACTCTTATTATATACGCCCCCTCCCAGGATTACAATAGCGCATTCAAGCTCCCTCGCGCGGCATTCGCCGCTTTGTGCGGTATGATGAAATATTTTATTTATCCCTGCCATTTTCTTGTAGAAATCCATCTCTCAATATGGTATGATAAACGGTGACGTACAAATCCCTTTTCACTTCAAACAACGACGGAGGTGTTACGATGGACTACGCCGAGATGGTCAGCCAGATCATGGCCGCCGAACAGGGCGCCAAGGTGCTGGCGGAGGAGTCCCGTGCCAGGCGGCAGCAGCTCCAGGCCGGCCTGGAGCAGGAGATCTCCGCTATGCGCGAGAGCTATCTGGCGCGGGCCCGGCAGCGGCTGGAGCAGGTGCAGCAGACTGAGGAGGCCGCCGCCGAGGAGGCGCTGGACCGGCTGGACCGAAAGCTGGAGCAGACCATGCGCGCGGTGGAGGCGTCCTATGAGAAAAACAAGGAGCGCTGGGTGGACACCCTGTTCTCCCTGATCGTGGGCGTACAGCCGTGAAAAACGCGGAGATGACCTACGGCGCGCTGTCCGCCAAGATCCGCGCCCTCTACGGCAAGCGCCTGCGGGCGGACGACTTTGCCCGGCTGGCCGGGCTGAAAAATGAGGCCGAACTGCTGGAGGCCCTGCGGCAGCATCCGGGCTGGAGCCGCGCCCTGTCCCTGGTCCCCCCCGGCGCCTGGTCCTACGTGGGCCGGGTGGAGATGGAGGGCGCTCTGCGGGACGAGCTGCGGCTGGAGTACCGGAGCCTGTCCTATTACGTTCCCCGGGAGGACAAGCCCCTGATGCAGTTCCAGCTCCGGGCTGCGGAGCGGAGCGCCCTCCTGGCCGCCCTGCGCCGGCTCAAGACCGGCCGCTACGCCAAGGAGCCTCCCCCCACGTCTGCGGTGCCCCTCCGCCTGCGGCTGGACGAGGGGGCCCTGGCCTCCTGCACCAGCTACGACCAGCTCCTGGACGCCGCCCGCGACACCATCTACGCGCCCGTGCTCCGGCACCTGCGCCCAAGCCGGGACGGCGCACTGCCCGACTTCACCCTGGCGGAGGCCGCCCTGCGCACCGCCTACTTCTCCCACCTCTACCGCATCGTCCACCGGCAGTATACCGGCCGCACCCAGAAGGTACTTCTCCGCGCCCTGGGGGAGCAGATCGACCTGCTCAACATCATCCATGTGCTCCGCCTCAAAACCTACTTCCCCCAGACGGAGCCGGAGACCTATCTGCGCGTTCTCTTCCCCTTTCACTACCGCCTCAACCCCGACTTCACCCGCGCCCTCTGCGCCGCCCCCGGCGTGGACGACGTCTTCGCCCTGCTGCGGGACTCCCCCTACCGGGACTGCTTCGACGGCGTGGCGGTGGGCGCGGTGGAGGAGTACTACCAACGGGCCATCTGCCGCTTCAACAAGCGTCAGCTCGCCGCCGTGCCCCCCTCCATTTACACCGCCGTGGCGTACCTGGAGCTCAAGGAGCTGGAGCTGAGTGTGCTGATTAACGTGATCGAGTCGGTGAAATACGGCGTCCCTTACCGCGCAGAACTCGCAGATCTGGTGGGCCAATAAGCCCCCCAAGCCCATGTCAAGGAAGGAGCTACCGCAATGTCCGTTGTCCCGATGAAGCTGCTCACCATCGCCGGGCCGCTGGAGCGGTTTGACGATGTGGTGCGCGCCTGCGTCATCGACCAGGAGTTCCACCCGGAAAACGCCCTGCAGCTCATGCGGAGCGTGAAGGGCCTGCGGCCCCTGGAGCTGGAAAACCCCTACAGCGCACTCCTCCACCGCTCGGTGGAGGTGGCCGATGAGGCGGGCATCCCCCTGGCCTATGCCCCCTTCGACCCCGCTTCCCCCTTGGAGGATTTCGCTTCCTATTTCGATTCCCTCTCCGGGCGCATCGTCGCCCTGCACCGGCGGAGGGAGGAGCTGGAGCACAAGGCCGACGAGGCCCGCAGCATGGTGGACCAGCTCCAGAACCTCCGGGGACTCAACGTCAGCCTGGACGAGCTCTGGGGCCTGGATCACGCCCGGTTCCGATACGGCTACCTGCCCCGGGAGACCTACGACGGCTTCCGGGAGGCCCTCAACGAGGAGGAGGACATCTTTTTCGTCCCCACCACCCTGGGCGCCCGGCGGGTATATGGGGTCTACTTCACCACCAAGGAGGCCCACCACAAGGTGGACTCCCTGTTCAATTCCCTGCACTTTGTACGCATTCGTCTGGAGGACCCGCCCGGCGGGACAGTGGACAACGCCACGGCAGAGCTCAACGCCCAGGTGGAGGCCGCCCAGGCGGCGGTGGCCCAGGTGGGGCAGGAGCTGGAGGAGCTGCGCCGGCAGGAGCGGGAGCACATTCTATCCAGCTACTCCTACCTGCGCTACCACAGCGAGTGCTGCGGGCTGCGCCAGTACGCCTGC
>OGFR01000848.1_pt1 | contig 18099 bp, 17 predicted proteins | sample 1571001 | NCBI WGS metagenome assembly OGFR01 (sample SAMEA2582064, study PRJEB24529) | metagenome | biome: Human gut stool | place: China | collected 2011 | reverse complement strand
AGCATCGCTCCTTACTCAATGCGTATCGGGCCGGTGTCCCCGCACGGCCTCCCGCGCCGCCTGATCCGCGTCCAGAATGTCCCCCAGGGAGGGAGACTGCACCGCGGGAACCGCGGCCATGGCGTAGGCCACCTGCTCCGCAATGCCGGAGAAAGAGAGCTGTCCGGCCAGGAACTGCCCCACGGCCTCCTCGTTGGCCCCGTTGAGCACCGCCGTGGCGCTGCCGCCGGTGCGGGCGGCCTCCAGGGCCAGGGCCAGACAGGGGAACGCCACATAGTCCGGCGCATGGAAGGTTAGGGGCGGGCAGGACAGCAGGTCCAGCGGCTCTGCCGCCGCCGCAACCCGGCCGGGCCAAGTCAGGGCGTATTGAATGGGCAGGCGCATATCGGGCACGCCAAGCTGCGCCAGCACCGCATGATCACAGTATTCCACCAGGGAATGGACTATACTCTCCCGGTGAATCACAATGGAGATTTTTTCCGGGGGCATGTGGTAAAGGCGCATGGCCTCAATAAATTCCAGTCCCTTGTTCATCATGGTGGCCGAGTCCACGGAGATCTTGGCCCCCATATTCCAGTTGGGATGGGCCAGAGCCTGCTCTACCGTCACTCCGGCAAGATCTTCCCCTTTCCATCCCCAGAAGGGGCCGCCGGAGGCGGTCAGGATCAGGCGGCGCACCTCTCCCCTGTCCCGGCAGCCCTGGAGACACTGGAAGATGGCGGAGTGTTCCGAGTCCACCGGCACCACTTGGGAGCCGCTCCATGCAGCCGCATCGCTCACCAGCTCCCCGGCGCACACCAGGGTCTCCTTGTTGGCCAAGGCGATGCGCTTACCAGCCCGGATGGCGGCCAAAGTGGGACGGAGTCCCACGATCCCCACCACGGCGGTGAGCACCGTGTCCGCCGCCTCCAGGCTGGCCGCCTCCAGCAGGCCCTCCATCCCCTCCGCCACGCGGATGGGCGTGTCAGCCAGGCGCAGGCGCAGGGACGCGGCGGCCTCCGGGTCCATCATCACCGCCAGCTCCGGCTGGAAGCGGCGGCACTGCTTCTCCATCTGCTCCACGTCCCGGTTGGCCGTTAAGGCGGCCACACGCATGCCACAGGCGGCAATCACGTCCAGTGACTGCCGCCCGATGGAGCCAGTGGAGCCCAGCAGAGAAATACAGCGGTTTTGTTCCATGCTATGCTCCTCCCACGGCGGGCAGGAACCGGAGCAACAATTCGATCAGGGGCGCGCAGAAGATCACGCTGTCAAACCGGTCCAGCACGCCGCCGTGTCCGGGAAAAATGTTGCCGAAATCCTTGATTCCATACTGCCGCTTGATATAGGAAAATGACAGGTCGCCCATCTGGGAGATGGCGCTGCCCAGGGCTCCGTAGAGGGCCAGGTACAGGTAGTTCACAGTATAGCCGAAGGCGAAGCGGAGCAGCACGCCGTACAGTACCGTGCACACCACCGTCCCCACGAAGCCACCCACGGCCCCCTCCACCGTCTTTTTAGGAGAGAGCTCCGGCGCCAGCTTGTGCCTGCCGAAAGCCATGCCCGCAAACAGTGCGAAGGCATCGCTGATAAAGGCCGCCACCAGGGGCAGGATGAGCAAAGGCTCCCAGTGCTCCATCTGGCGAATGCGCAGGAAGGAGGACAGGAAGAAGGGGATCACCACAGTCAGGAAAAAGGCGCCTCCCAGCTTCTCCAGAGACAGGCGCTTGTGGCTTGCGATGGCCTCGGCAAAGAGAAGCACCACATACACGAACAGGCCGCACAGCGCGGGCAGAGGCCGCCCGTCGTAGTAGACCCAGAAGGGGATCAGCCCGGCCAGTATGATGGAGTAGCCGGAGATGCGGGTATGCTTCAAAAAGCCGGTGGACCAGAGCACCTCATGCACCGCGATCATGGACAGCCCGGCAATGAGGAGGCACAGAGCCCAGGGATACGCGGGAGAAATCAGGTAAAACAGCACCAGCAGGAGCGGGATGAAAATAACCGCCACCATGATTCGCTTACCCACTCAGACACCTCCAAAACGGCGGGAACGGCCCTGGTAGGCCGCCAACGCCCTATGCAGCTCCTCTTTGGAAAAATCGGGCCACAGTACGTCAGTAAAATAGAATTCCGCATAGGCGGACTGCCACAGCAGGAAGTTGGAAATGCGCACTTCCCCGCTGGGGCGGATCACCAGATCCGGGTCTGGTACACCATTGGAGCAGAGGTATTCGGAAAACAGCACCTCGGTCAGCTCCTCCGGTTTCCGTCCTCCCGCCGCGCAGTCTGCGGCGAAATGTCGGGCGGCCCGAACGATCTCGTCCCGTCCCCCATAGTTGAAGCAGACGTTGACCTGCATCCCCTCATACCGCTCGGAAATCTCGCTGGTTTTCCGGCACATATCCTTGAGCTCCTGAGGCAGCGGCTCCAGATCACCAAAAAAGTGGAGCTTGATTTTGTCCTTCTCCATCTTTTCGATGGACTCCAGCAGATACTTTTTCAGCAGGCCCACGATGGCGGAAACCTCCTCCAGCGGGCGCTTCCAGTTCTCCGTGGAAAAGGCGTACACTGTAAGGTACTCCAGTCCGATCTTCTGACAATAGGTGGCGATGCTGCGGAAAGTCTCTGCCCCCGCGGCGTGCCCCGCCGTACGAGGCAGGCCACGGCGCTTGGCCCAGCGGCCGTTTCCGTCCATGATGATTGCCACGTGGCGGGGCAGGCGGTCAAAATCCACCTGTGCCTCCCCGCTCTCTTTCGTTTTTAAGAATGACATAGTTTATCCTACCCGGTCCCATAAAATTCCGGTGCGGGACATCCAGGTGTCCCGCACCGTGAGGTCTATCTGCTTTACAGGCTTAGACCGCCATCAGCTCTGCCTCTTTTTTGGCAGTGAGCTCGTCGATTTGCTTGCAGCGCTTTTCGGTCATGTCCTGGAGCTCCTTCTCATAGTCCTTCCGGTCGTCCTCGGTAATCTCCGACTTCTTTTCCATGGCCTTAAACTTTTCCATGGCATCCCGGCGGATGTTGCGGATGGCCACCTTGCCGTTTTCGCCGTACTTCTTGACCTGCTTCGTCAGCTCCTTGCGGCGTTCCTCCGTGAGCTGCGGAAAGGCAAGGCGAATTACTTTACCGTCATTCTGGGGATTGATGCCGAGATCGGAGGTCTGGATGGCCTTTTCAATGGCCTTGAGCAGGGTGCTATCCCAAGGCTGGATCATCAGGCTCCTGGGGTCTGGGGAGGAGATAGCCGCTACCTGGTTCAGAGGCGTGGGAGCACCGTAGTAGTCCACGGTGATCTTGTCCAGCACAGCGGCATTGGCGCGGCCGGCCCGGACGCTGGCGAAATCGCTCATGACCACGTCAATGGTCTTCTGCATCTTTGCATCGAATTCCTTGTTGACTTCCTTCATATCACGGTTCCTCCTTGACAATGGTTCCAATTTTCTCTCCCATAACGACCCGCAGGATGTTTTCCGGGTCCTTCAACGCAAACAGAACCACCGGGATCTTGTTGTCCATGGACAGGGACGTGGCGGTGGAGTCCATCACCTGCAGGTGCTGGGCCAGCACATCGTCATAAGTGATGGTGTCATACTTGACCGCAGAGGGGTCCTTCTTCGGGTCGGCGCTGTAGACGCCGTCAATGTTCTTAGCCAGCAGAATGGCATCCGCGTCGATCTCCGCGGCCCGCAGCACCGCGGCCGTGTCAGTGGAGAAAAACGGGTTGCCGGTGCCGCAGCCAAAGATCACGACCCGGCCCTTCTCCATGTGCCGGATGGCTTTGGAGCGGATGTACGGCTCGGCCATGGCGCGCATCTCGATGGCGGTCTGCACCCGCACGTCCACGCCCTTCTGCTCCAGCACGTCGGCCACGGCCAGGGCGTTGATGGTGGTGGCCAGCATACCCATGTGGTCGGCGCGGGTGCGCTCCATCCGGTCGCCGCCGTCCTTGACGCCGCGCCAGAAGTTGCCGCCGCCCACCACGATGCCGATCTGCACGCCACAGGCTACGCACTTCTTGATTACGTCGCACACACTACCGATCACGTCGAAGTCCAGGCCACGGCTGGCCTCTCCGGCCAGCGCCTCGCCGCTCAATTTCAAAAGGACCCGCTTATACTGCGGTTCACTCATACGTTCAACCCCTTTATACGGTATTCAGTCCCTTTTATTTTAATATAGTTTTCCACGTTTGCCTAGGGGTTAGGCCAAAGTTTTTACAAATTATTCGTAATCGGAGTTTTGCCGCTCACCCGTTGAAGGGACATCCTCCGGCCAAGCCTCCAGCTTCGCCCGGAAAGAGATCCGCCGGGGCGTCTCCATATCGTCGAACTGGACCAGGTGGGCTCCCCGGTTCAGGTCCACGTCCAGCACCCGGCCCAGCCCGAACACGAAATGCCGCACCCTCTGGCCCACCGGAAGGAGCACCGCGCCGTCGTCCGGGGGCAGGGCGCGGTTGCTGCTCTCGGCGTACCCCCTGGCCGCCTTCAGCAGGCCCTCCTGGGGCTCCGGTACGGGGATGAATGTCCCCCACATGTCCAGCAGGAACCGGGAAGAGTAGCGGGGTGAGCCGTCGAAATTCGTCCCGTCCGCCTCGGACAGGTACAGCCCCTTCTCTGCCCGTGTAACCGCCACAAAGGCCAGCCTCCGCTCCTCCTCCATTCCCTGACGGGTGCGCACCTTCCGTGAGGGGAAGATCCCTTCGTTCATGCCGCACAGGAACACATAGGGGAACTCCAGCCCCTTGGCCGCATGGACGGTCATCAGCTTCACACGGTCCCCCACCTCCCCGGTGTCGCTATTGGTAAAGAGGGCCACATGGGCCAGGTAGTGCTCCAGGGTACATTCCTCGCCGCAGGTGGTCTCATACTCATAGACCGCCTGCTTCAGCTCGGCCAGATTGTCCAGCCGGTCCTGGCTTCCCTCGGTGCGGAGCATCACCTCGTAGCCGCTCTCGTTGAGTACGGCGGACAGCACCTCCGAAACTGGCCGCCCCTCGCATTCGGTGGAAAGCCCCTCGATCAACGACACAAAAGACCGGGCCCGCGTCCCCTTAAACAGGGGCTCGTCCAGGCACTCCTGCAGGGCGCGGTATAGAGGGCAGCCCTGCTGCGCCGCGTATTCCTCCAGAAAAGCCATCCGCCGCTTGCCCAAGTTGCGCTTGGGCGCGTTGACGATGCGCCGGAAGGATAGATCGTCCCGGTAGGCGAGCATCCGCAGATAGGAAAGGGCATCCTTGATCTCCATCCGGCTGAAAAAGGGCACGCCGCTGTAGATCGTATAGGGAATCTTCTCACGGAGCAGAACGCCCTCCACCGCCCGGGTGACATAGTGGGCCCGATAGAGCACCGCCATGTCCCGGTAGGGCACCCCCTTTTCCCGCAGCTTGGACATCTCACCCGCCATCCATCCGGCCTCCGTCACCGGGTTCTCCCCGAAATGGCACAGGACGGGCCCGCCGGATGGAAGGGTGGGGCGCAGCTCCTTTGGGATACGGGCGGCGTTTTGTGCGATTAGGGCGTTGGCCGCCGACAGAATCTCCGGCGTGGAACGGTAGTTCTCCGTCATCAGGATGGTCTTTGTGCCCGGAAACTGCTTGTCAAAATCCAGCAGGTACTTTACGTTGGCCCCCCTCCAGGTGTAGATGGTCTGATCCGGATCACCCACGATGAACAGATTCCTGTGATAGCCGCAGAGCACCTCCATCAGTCCATACTGGAGCCCGTCAATGTCCTGGAACTCGTCGATCATGATGTACTCCAGCCGCTTCTGCCACTTGAGCCGGATAGCCTCATTTTCCTGGAAGATATGGAGGGTGAATTTGATCAGGTCGTTGTAGTCCAGCCCAAAGCACTTTCTCTCTTGGTAGAGGTAGCCATAAAAAATCATATCCCCGGCCTGTACCGCGTCCAGATACCTCTGCTTCAGAGCGTCCAGCGACAGACTGAGCATGTCCCGGTAATACTCAGGTTCCTTGAACAGCTTGCGGATTTCGATCATATCCCGCGCCGCCCGGAAGGTCATATCCCGAAGGCTGAGGCCCCGCTCCTCATAGATCATCTGCAGCATGGCGTCAATGTCTGCGTTGTCCAGTACCAGAAAGCTCTTTGGATACCCCACCGCATGGCTGTCCTCCTGGAGCACGGAGACGCAGAAGCCGTGAAAGGTGTTAATGTAGCCCGTGTCGTCGTCCCCGGTCAGCCGATGGATGCGCTGACGCATCTCCGCGGCCGACTTGTTGGTGAAGGTCACGCACAGGATATTCCCCGGCAGGATACCCAGCTCATTGACCAGGAACGCAAACCGATGGGACAGGGCGCGGGTCTTGCCGGAGCCCGCCCCGGCGATCACCCGAACAAAGCCTTCGGTCGCCGTGACCGCCTCCCGCTGCGCCCGGTTGAGTCCCTCCAATAAATCCTCCATGGCATCGCCCCCTGATAGAACATCCGTTTTCTTTTATTATAACAGGCCCGGGGACACGTCTCAAGAGAAAAAGCGGCGGCCCGGACTGTCTCGCCGAACCGCCGCTTTCTCTCACTTGAGCTTCTTTCCGTCCTGGAAGGCGTTGCCCACCTTCTCCCCCAGCACCAGGTAGACGCTGTTTGCCATGTCGAAGGTGATGGGGCGCAGCTTGGCCGGATCAATGGCGCCGTCCGCGTTCAAGATGCGCTCGTCCGCACTGACGTTGACGATCTCGCCAACCAACAGCTCACTCTCCTCGTCAAAGCTAACAAACCGGCACTCCAGGGCCAGGGGCAGCTCGTCGACCAGCGGGGCGTCCACATGGGCACTCTTGGTCACATGGAACCCCGCCCTGGCCACCTTGTCCGGCACCTGATTGGCCGACACAATGCCCAGGTAGTCGCACTCCGTCACGTGGTCCGCATCCGCCATGCTCACCGTGAATGCCTTCCGGGCCAGGATATTTTTCACCGTCTTATGGCTGGCGCTCAGATACATGGCTACCCGCTTCATGTCGGCAATTCCGCCCCAAGCGGCGTTCATTACGTCCGGGGTGCCGTCTTCGCCGTAGGTGGCGATCATCAAGACAGGCTGAGGGTACAGGAAGGGTTTGGCTCCAAAATCTTTCCTCATGATTGTTGTCCTCCGTTTTCATTTTATAATGTAGTACTTAGTATAGCACGTCCCCCGCGTCAAGCACAATCCCCCTGCACCAAACAAAACCCGCTGTCACGGAAAAGCGCCGGACACTGAGCGTCCGGCGCTCGAAGCCAATCTGCGGTTTACTTGCCCAGCTGCTTGGCGATCTCCTCAGCGAAGTTCCGCCCCGATTTTCATTCGATTGGGGCGGAATGAATCCGCCCCAATCCAAGGCTTTGCCTCCGGCAAAACGCTTGTACGCGCCATGCGGCGCGGCCCGCCGGAGGCGGGCGCAGGAGAACGCGCAGGCATGGAAAAGCGCCGGACACTCAGTGTCCGGCGCTCGAAGCCAATCTGTGGTTTACTTGCCCAGCTGCTTAGCGATCTCTTCGGCGAAGTTCTCCTGCTTCTTCTCGATGCCCTCGCCCTTCTCAAAGCGGACGGCGTTCTTGAAGGTAATGGTGCCGCCCAGAGTCTTGGCAACGGAGGCGATATACTGCTCCACGGTCATGGCGTTATCCTTCACGAACTCCTGCTGCAGCAGGCAGTTCTCCTTGTAGAACTTGCCCAGCTTACCGGCGACGATGCCCTCCTTGACCTTCTCGGGCTTGGAAGCCATCTTAGGATCGTTCTCCATCTGCACCAGGAGGATCTTTTTCTCCTCATCCAGGGTGGCCTGGTCAACCTGGCTCTTGTCCCAAAAGCGGGGGTTCAGAGCGGCGATCTGCATGGCCACGTCCTTGCCCACGGTCTCCACCTGTTCGGCAGTCAGGCCAGTCTCTAGGTTTACCAGCACGCCGATCTTGCCGCCAGCGTGGACATAGGGCACGGAGATGCCATCGGTAAAGAAAGCAAAGCGGCGGACCTTGATGTTCTCGCCGATGACGAGCACCATCTCCTGCTGCTCCTCCTGCACGGTGCGGCCGTTGCCGTAGGAAAGGGCCATCAGGGCATCCAGGTCGGCGGGCTTGTTGGCGGCCACAACGGCGGCCACGCCCTTAACGAAGTCCACGAACTTCTCGTTCTTGCCCACGAAGTCGGTCTCTGCATTGACCTCGACCACCACGCCGACGCCGTTCACCACGGTGGCATAGGCCATGCCCTCGGCGGCGATGCGGCCCGCCTTTTTCTGAGAGGCGGCCAGACCCTTCTCGCGGAGGATCTCAACGGCCTTGTCCATGTTGCCCTCGGCCTCAGTGAGGGCCTTCTTGCAGTCCATCATACCCACGCCGGTCATCTCGCGCAGGGTCTGTACGTCTTTTGCAGTGATTGCCATGATCACATTACCTCCATCTCAAATATCAAAAGGAGCGCCCGCCCGCGCGGGCGGGCGCTCTCAACATCACGGTTTGGGGCCGGAATTACTCGGCGGCCGCTTCCTTCTCAGCGGAAGCCTCGGCAGCGTCCTGGCCCTGCTTGCCCTCCTGGATGGCGTTGGCCATCACGCCGGAGATCAGCTTGATGGCGCGGATGGCGTCGTCGTTGCCGGGGATGACATAGTCGATCTCGTCGGGATCGCAGTTGGTGTCCACGATGGCTACGATGGGGATGTGCAGCTTGCGGGCCTCATTGATGGCATTGCGCTCCTTGCGGGGGTCAACCACGAACAGCGCGCCGGGGAGCTTCTTCATCTCGACCACGCCGCCCAGATACTTCTCCAGCTTGGCGATCTCGCCCAGGTGCTTCATGACTTCCTTCTTGGGCAGCATGTCAAAGGTGCCGTCCTCCTGCATCTTCTTGAGCTGGTTCAGACGCTCCACGCGGCCGCGCATGGTCTTGAAGTTGGTGAGCATGCCGCCCAGCCAGCGGGCGTTGACATAGTACATGCCGACGCGCTCGGCCTCTTCCTTGATGGCCTCCTGAGCCTGCTTCTTGGTGCCGACGAACAGCAGGGTCTGGCCGGACTCGCCCAGGGAGCGGACGAAGCTGTAGGCCTCCTCCAGCTTCTTCACGGTCTTCTGCAGGTCGATGATATAGATGCCGTTGCGCTCGGTGTAGATATAGGTGGCCATCTTGGGGTTCCAGCGGCGGGTCTGGTGACCGAAGTGGACGCCCGCCTCGAGAAGCTGCTTCATAGATACGACTGCCATGGTAAAAATTCCTCCTTTATTTGTTGATTCCTCCACCCGGTTCATCCGAAGCCGGCCAACCTCCCATTTGGAAAGCACCTGGCCCATCGTCCGCGGGTGTGCGTAATCACATGCTTTGGTATAATATCACATCGTTCCCCGTTTTGCAAGGTTTTTTTCATTCCCGCGCAAAAAAGGGGCCCGGATAGCTCCGGGCCCCTTCATAAAGTATATACTCAGTCCTTCCTCCAGTAATAGTTGACCTCGTTCCAGTAGGTTTCATTTTGAAAATGCCGAGGGCCGAAATCAAAGTGGATTAGAGTGCCGGTCCGGTCCTCCCCTTCATAGATTCGGCTGTTATCCCCTGTAAAGACCAGATTCTGTATTTCCGCCACATCGATGGGGGACTCCAGTTCGAAACGGACATGATCCGCCCGGAAAAAGGTTCGTCCTGCATCATCGTGAAATACGTCCTGAACCCCTCCCACCTTCTCAAACCGGGTTTGGATCTTGCTTCCGTCTGACATCAGGACATACATCTGCCAAGGGCCATCCTGACCGAAGGCCGCGTCATAGGCCGCCCCGTCCGGGATCACCAGATCCATGCTGACGCTGATAGGCGAGATGGTCAGGTTCTCTGCCACCGCCAGAGTCACGCCGTTCAGATTCACACCGCACCGGCCCTGGAAGTCGTAATGGGTACCCATGCCAACCAGGGGGACGATCAGATCGATGTCCATACCATCCAGCATGGTGACCCATTCCCCCTGATACTGCATACACAGGGACTGGATCCCGGAAAACAGACAGTATGCGGCATCCTTCGGCATCGGATCTATATGCCCACGAATGATAAACTCCATTTTGTTGTCTGTGGGGTCGCTGTCCTCCACATAGTCTATTGCATACCCCGCCTCGCTGGAGCCGATAAAGCTGGTGCAGCTCTCGTCCCTATAGGCTCCGAAGCCGATTCCCCTGCCGTCCGGCCCGCCCCAGAGGACGGCGCGGTTGAAGCCCTCCTCCACCTGGTCGGGCTCGGGCAGTACCGTCCCCTCCGGCGCAGCAAACTCCACCAGGATATAGAACTGTTCCTGATCCGCCGCCGCCTCCTTCACGGTGACGGTGGCCCCGGAGCCGTTCTTGTCCTCGAACACCTGGTTCATCTGTACAATCCCCAGGTTTTTTGCCTGTTCCTCGCTGGTGATGCCGAACAGCTCCCGGAAGGCTGGGGACACCCCGGCAAGTGAGACGGCCCCCACCGCTCCTGTCAGGAGTGAAGCGGCGGCTACGATGGCCACCAACCCGCGATAGGGGAAGCGTGGGCGCTTCTCTTCCTGCCCGCTCCTCCGCTCCAGCAGGCGGCAGGTCAGCGCCTCCTTTTCCTCCGCCGAGAAGTTCAGCCGCTCCAACTCATCCCGATAGCCTGCCATAGCCCAATCCCTCCAATACATGCTTTAATTTCATCCGGGCCCGGCTCATCCGGGTCCGCACCGCATCGGCCCGCAGGCCCAGGATCTCCCCTATCTCGTTGGTATCATATCCTAAATAGTAGTAGAGCACCAGCACCTCCCGGTACTTGGCAGGCAGACGCTGCACCTCTTCCAGCACGCCGCCCTCCTCCGGCTGAAACGCCGCAGGCTCGGCCACGGCATCCAGGCCCACAGTGCGGGTGCGCCAGGGACTCCGGCGGACGTTTTTGCAGGCGTTAACCGTCACCCGCGCCATCCAGGCCTGTTCGTGCTTCTCATTTTCAAAGGCACCTGGATATTCCAGCCGCTTAAGCAGCACCTCCTGGCATACGTCCTGGGCGTCGGGCACAGAATTCAGGATGGAATAGGCCAGCCTCAAGAGCCGGTCGGAGTAGGTCTCCACCAGCCGGGCAGCCAGCGCCTCCTCCGCATGCTCCGCCATGAATCTCCCTCCTTTTTCTCCGTTTGGAACGCGTTCACCTGATATACACCTCACGGCTCCCAAACGTGACACCCTCCAGCAGAAAAAATGCCCCGGTTTTCACCGGGGCGGCGGAACGTATCTCTTTTTTAATTATCATTCAACTGCGCACTCATGGCCTGGTCGAAGTGCTGGTTGATCTGCTTGGTAAACTCCACGGCGGCGTTGTACCCCATCTTCTTGTGGCGGTTATTCATGGCCGCCACCTCGATGATCACCGCCAGATTTCGGCCAGGCCGCACCGGCACGGTGAGAGAGGGCACCTGCACGTCCAGAATCGTGGTGTAGAGGTTCTCCAGGCCCAGGCGGTCGTACATGGCCCCGTCCTTCCACTGCTCCAGGTTGATGACCATATCGATCTCGGCCTCGTCCTTGACGGCGCTCATACCGAACAGGCGGCACACGTCGATGACGCCGATGCCCCGCAGCTCGATATAGTGGCGGATCAGCTCCGGCGCAGTGCCCACCAGCCGGTCGGTGACGTTGCGCTTGATCTCCACTGCGTCGTCCGCGATCAGCCGGTGGCCGCGCTTGACCAGCTCAATGGCGGTCTCGCTCTTGCCCACGCCGGACTCGCCCAGCAGCAGCACGCCCTCGCCGTACACCTCCACCAGCACGCCGTGGCGGGTGATGCGGGGAGCCAGATAGGACTTCAGCGCCGCAATGATGTTGCTCATGAGCACGCTGGTGGTGTCCGGGCTGCGGAGGATGGTTCGGTCGTACTTCTCGGCCATCTCCATACACTCGGGGAAGGGCTCAATCTCCCGGGAAATAATCAGGGCCGGAATGTCCTGGGAGAGCAGCAGTTCGAAGCTCTCCCGCCGCTCCTCGGAGGTCAGCCCCTCCAGATAGGTGGTCTCAACGCGGCCGATCACCTGGAGCCGCTTGGCGTCAAAGTAGTCGAAAAATCCGGTGAGCTGCAGGCCCGGCCGGTTCACGTCCTCCGTCCGGATCGACACATCCTCGTACCCCGCCCCGCCCCTCAGGACCTCCAGGCGAAATTCCTGAATCAGTTTTCCCAGCTTTACGCTATAAAGGCTCTCCATTGGCGCTGCCCCCTTGCGGTATTATTAGTTATAGTATACCATTCTCCCCTGCTCCTTTGCAACACACTTTGGAAGAAAGGGATTTTTTGAAAAAAATGCTTGCAATTTTCGAAAAGCTCTGTTATTATATCATTCGATGCTTTATCAAGCTATCCTGACGAGCGAGGAGGTATAAGCGAATGGCCAAATGTGAATTTTGCGATAAGGGCGTTGTGTTCGGCATCCGGGTGTCCCACTCTCACCGCCGCTCCAACCGTCCTTGGAAGCCCAATGTGAAGCGCGTCAAGGCGATTGTCAACGGCACGCCCAAGCACGTCTATGTGTGCACCAGATGCCTCCGTTCGGGTAAGGTCACCCGCGCTGTGTAAGTTTGTAAAAAAGGGACCAGCCTTTGGCTGGTCCCTTTTTTCTTTGGAACGATTGCGCCTGTCCCCACATAGCATGGGGACAGAATGGAGGCGTATTCCATGGCTGATGCTCTGTGCCGCCTGCCCCGGGTCCTGCTGGATGGCCGCCCTGCCGCCCGTGCACTGCTCTGTGGCAGCAACGCCCACCCCGGCCTGCGGGGCGAGGCGCTGTTTTATCCCTACCAGGACGGAACCCTATTGCTGATACGCGCCCTGGGGCTGCCCGGGGACGGCTTTTATGCCTGCCACATTCACGCGCTCGGCGACTGCTGCACCGGGGGCGACGTGGCCTTTCACTGCGCCGGTCCCCACTACGATCCGGAAGGCCGCGAGCACCCGAACCACGCGGGAGATCTCCCCGTCCTGCTCTCCAGCGGCGGCCGGGCGCTCTCCCTCGTGTATACCGGCCGGTTTCAGCCCGGGCAGGTGCTGGGCCGGTCGGTGGTACTCCACGCTCTGCCCGATGACTACCGCAGTCAGCCCACCGGCGCCGCCGGGGGCCGCATTGCCTGCGGCGTCATCTCCCCTGTGGCCTGAGCCGGGCCCGCATGGCTTGTCATGCGGGCCCGGCTTTCTGCTCTCTATTATCTATTGTATCTTGTTTTGCTATCCCACGGTCACCACCCGCACCACGGCGTCCCCGCCCAGTGCGCCGCTGTAGTACACGGTCAGCTCCGCTCCGTAGGATTTGGCGGCCGAGAGGGTCGTCCAGCGCCCGGTTTCTTGGTTGTAAACCTCTACCCCGTCGCTGACGGGCACCCGAAGGCCTTCCACCACCACGGCCTCCTCTCCGTCAAAATCAGCCCGGCTCACATCGGCCTTCTTCAGGCTCACAACCTCCACGGCCTTTCCCTCGGACGACACCGCGATGCCACCCATGGTTCCGCTCCTGACCGTCTTTCCCGTGATATATGCCTGGCTGGCTCCGCTGCTGTTCTCCACGGAGACGGTTCGGTTGGTATAGGTCATGCTGCCGCTGCCCCCAGTCTGCTCCCCGGCGGTCAGCAGACCGTAGGTAAATGCGTTCCCGGTCACATCGTCCAGCAGGAGGAGGCAGACCTTCCCGTTTTCGTCTGTGGCGTAAAAGTCGATTTGGGAGGCGGGTACGGTATCCGTCAGAATATCCTCCAGGGCAATTTCCGCCACCACGCTGGAGCCGGCCCGCTCGTAGAGCTTCACATCCTCCGACAGCGGAAGGCTCCCCAGGGTGCCGTCCGACGGATCCAGGGCATACTGGCTCCCACCGGACACCGGATAGACCGACAGGGCCCCGATCCCGGTGGAGCTGACCCGAACCAGCTCACCCACACCGGCGCCGTGGACGCTGAGCTCACCCGCCGCAGTCAGCCCGCAGGTCAGCTCCACCCCGTCCTCCTGAAGCACGCCGTAGAGCTCCGCCCGCTTCTCCGAGGGGGCGCAGGCAGAGATCACCTCTCCCGCCCCGTTCAGGGTGACGGTAATCCGGTCGCCCACCGCGAAGGCGGACAGCCCGGCCGCCGCCCCGTCCGCCACCTCCAGCTCCACGCCCAGCAGCGTGATGGAGGCGGGCGACGCGGCGTTGGGGCTGGCATTCTCATAATAGCCGGTCAGCATGACCCCCTCATAGGCCGCCGCCTCGGAGGCCACGACCAGATCGAGCGCCCCGGAGTCCGTATAATACAGCGTCACCTGCTCCCGGCCCTCCATCTCATACCAGCAGTCGCCGTAGGTGCTGACCGCGCCGTCCAGCAGCACCCTGGTTCCGCTGGAGATGGCATACGTTCCCCCTCCGGCGGCGGTGATGCCGTCCGCCGCCACCTCCGCCGGGCGGAGGGTGCGATGGGACGAGTCGTCCGGCAGGAAGCCCACCGCCTTTCCCGCCTCGTCCAACAGCAGCGCGCCTTTCCGCCCCACCAGGCGATCCGGCACTGCCTCCGCAGGTTCATACCAGTTGATCGTCTGATTGGCATAGACCTCCACCGTGCCCAGGGTGCCGTCCGCCGCCTCGGCGTTATTGTCCAGCAGCACCGCGCCGGTTACCTTGGAGGCGCAGAGGTTGTCGATGTAATCCTGTCCGTCCCGGTCTGTCTGCCGCAGCACGCGATAGAGCAGCAGGGCCGCGTCTCCCCGGGTCAGGCCGGCTCCGCCGTCTGCGGGCAGGCCGTCCAGAAGCCCCAGTGCCCCGGCCTTATTCAGATAGTCCTCCGGCCAGAAGGGGCCGATCTCCTCCGCCGTATAGCCCAGCAAACGGAGAACCACGGTTACCGCCTGTCCCACCGTCACCGGGTCGTCCGGGCCAAAGCGGCCATCGCCATAGCCGGAGACCAGCCCCTCCTCACAGGCCAGATTGATATAGGGGGCAGCCCAGCCGCCGCCCGGCACGTCGGAAAACCGGGTGCGGTAGGCGCTCCCCCGCGCCTGATCCCCGTGTCCCTCCGTTAGAATGGCCAGCTTGCAGAACTGGGCGCGGGTCAGCGCGTCGTCCGGGTGGTAGCTCCCGTCGGAGTACCCGGAGACAATGCCCAGGCCGGAGAGTACCTCCACCGCCTCGGACAGCTCTTCTCCGCTCACATCCGAAAAGGCCAGGGCGGGCGCCGCCGTGATCAGCCCCAGGCACAGCCCCGCCGCCAGCAGCAGCGCCAGAATACGTTGTTTCATCTGTGTTTCTCCTCTCGATTAGTCGGCGCGCAGGGCGTCCACGGGCTGCAAACCGGACGCCTTGGCCGCCGGGTAGATGCCGAACACGATTCCGATGGCGACAGAGAAGGCGAAGGCGCCCGCCGTCACCAGCGCGTCGGGATACAGGATCAGATCATACATGGCCTTTCCCAAAATGAGCGACAGCAGGTAGCCCAGGGCGATGCCGATGAGGCCGCCCAGAGCGCTCAGGATGGCGGCCTCCACCAGGAATTGCCCCACGATCTCCCGCCGGGGCGCGCCGATGGACTTCTTGATGCCGATTTCCCGGGTCCGCTCCGTGACGGTGACCAGCATGATGTTCATGATACCGATTCCGCCCACCAGCAGGGCGATGCCCGCGATGCCGCCCAGTACCACGCTCATGGAGGTCATCTCCTCCGTGCTCTCGCTCATGGCGGAGTTGCCGTTCTCCAGCTCATACTCCCCCACGCTCGCGTCGATGGTCTCCCCCAGGAAACGCTCCAGCTTCGCCATCACTGTGTCCATGTGGTCGGACTGATCCACCTTGACGGCAAAGCGGGTGAGCTGGGCGGTGCCCAGTATGGCCCGATCCAGGGAGTAGGGGATCACCGCCATGTCGTCCATGGAGCCCTCCTCGCCCCCGTCCTTCTGGTAGTAGATCCCCACCACGGTGAAGGGCTCACCGCCGAAGTAGACGGTCTCCCCGATGGGATCCGCATATTGAAACAGGCTGTCCGCCACGTAGGAGCCGAGCACGCACACCCGGCTGCGCCGGTCGACGTCAAAGGCGCTGATGTCCCGCCCCTCCTTCAGGGTGTAGTTCCCGCAGACGGCGAACTGATCGCTGCCCAGGTAGAGCGTCCCGCTGTCCAGCGTGGTGGTGCGGTATTTCATGGGCAGGCTTGTGGACAGATCGGGGCTCACCCCCAGCACCATATCGCCCAGCTCTCCATTCCCATAGTCATAGAGGGCGTCCATCACATCCACAGACCGGCTGGCGTCGTACCAGTTCACCGTGACGTTGACCTTGTTGACGCCCAGCTTCTCATAGTAGGCGGTGATGTCCGCGTTGTAGCCGGACACCAGCGCCACCAGCACCAGCACGGCGGTCACGCCGATGATGATGCCCAGCATCGTGAGGAAGGAGCGCCCCTTTTTCTCCCGGATGGAGTCCAGGGCCATGCGCAGCGCGTTCATGGCGCCACCCGCGCCGGCGGGGCGCTCCAGTCCACCAGCACGCCGTCCCACAGGCTGTCGTGGACGATTCTCCCATCCTTCACCCGCACGGTACGGTCGGCCTGGGCGGCGATGCCGTTGTCGTGGGTGATCAGGATCACGGTGGTTCCCTCGGCGTTCATCTGGCGCATGAGGCCCAGCACCTGTTCGCCGGTTCTGGAGTCCAGCGCCCCGGTGGGCTCGTCGGCCATGAGGATGGGCGAGCGGGCGGCGATGGCCCGCGCCCGCCGCTCCGCCAGCGGGACCCGCTGGTAGAGCATGGGCAGCGCCACATTCTGCCAGACGTTCAGGGATGGGATGAGGTTATAGCCCTGAAAAATGAACGCAATCTGCCGGGAGCGGATCTGGGACAGCTCCCTCTGGGTGCGCTCCCGGATCGGGGTGCCGTCCAGGAGATACTCCCCCCGGGTGGGCACGTCCAGGCAGCCCAGTATGTTCATCATCGTGGACTTGCCGGAGCCGGAGGTGCCGATGATGGCCACAAACTCCCCCTGGTCTATGCTCAGCGTAACCCCATCCAGCGCGTTGACCTGGTTTTCCTGCCCCTCGGCGTAAATTTTATAGACGTCCTTCAATTGAATCAGGCTCATACAGAATCCCCCTTCTCAGCCCATAGGGCCGCCGCCGGGCATCCCGCCGCCGAAATCCGGCATTTCCCCGCCGCCCGGGAAGCCGGATTGCTCCTCACTCTGGCCCTGGCTGGTGGTATCCCCGCCGTTCGGGGCCGCCTGCTGGTAGCGGGTGAATACCTCCACCCCCTCCTCCACGCCGGAGAGGATGCGCACATACTGGCTGTTGGACACCCCGGTTTCCACCGGCACGGCATAGAACCCGTCGGGCACCACGCCGTCCTCCAGCTCCACCGCGTTGTCCGGCGCCGCGTCCGCCTTGACGAAGAGGCAGGTTCCCTGGCTGGTGCTCTTGAGGGCCGCGATGGGGGCCAGCACCCCCTCGGACTCGTCGCCCACGGTGATGGAATAGGAGACGTTGACGCCGGCGGAGAGGGCGCCCCCGCTGGGAATGGTGATGGTGATGGGGAAATAGGCCACGCCGTTGGAGTTGGTGGCCTCATAGCTGATCTCCGTGACGGTGCCGGTGTAATGGGTGTCGCTCTCCGCCCCCGACTGGGTGATGTCCACCTCCATCCCCATGGCAATGCCGTCGATGTCCAGCTCGTCAATGTTGGCGGTGATGGTCATGGAGTCCAGGTTGTAGAGCACCACCGCGGTCTGCCCCGCCTCCCGGGGGCTCTCTCCCTCCCGGACATTGACCATGATGATCTTCCCCGCCAGCTCAGCGGTCACCGCGTAGTCGGAGCGCTTCTCCTCCGTCTCCGCGCTCTTCTCCTGGAGCTGGACAATCTTTTCCTGGGTCTGGGTGATCTGCTTGTTCACCGACTCCACCTGCTTCTGGTAGTCGGCCCCGTCGAGCTGGACGAGAACGGCCCCGGCGCTCACCTGCTCATAGTCCACCGCCCCGATGCCGGTCACCTCGCCGCCCACCTCGGCGGTGAGATCCTGGCTGCGACGGTACTCCAGCTCCCCCTCCACCGACGGATAGAGCTTTTCGCCCGAGTCCGCCACCAGATAGCCGGCGCCCGTCATTCCCTCGGTGAAGGCGCCCGGATTGTCCAGGGTGACGGTGACGGCAAAGCAGTGGGTGCCCTCC
>OGFR01000847.1_pt1 | contig 18119 bp, 10 predicted proteins | sample 1571001 | NCBI WGS metagenome assembly OGFR01 (sample SAMEA2582064, study PRJEB24529) | metagenome | biome: Human gut stool | place: China | collected 2011 | reverse complement strand
CAAACTGTATGCCATACACGTGTTCATCATAATTTGACGATATATAATAACCTTACTATAATATAAGAAGATAGTCAGACGAGTCGTAACGTCAGGCGCATCTCGAAATTGAAAAAAGATTAGGAAATGGCCTTTCAGTTATCTAGTTACACTAGGCAACGGAGGGCTATTTGCTTTTTGTAAGGCTTTTTTAGTTATCCTATACAACGATTTATCTATATAGATACATCATATGTGTATTGAAGTACTCTTTATATTCATCAATAGTGGAGAATTTCCCTTTATTCTCCTGTATAACAGCCTCAAAATCTGGTTTGATTACGTCTACAACAAGTTTCATTTCAGTTGCTACTGTTTTTGTTTCAATTGTTGATGGTTGAGTTCCGTTCCAGAGGCTGTTATATTTGCTTTCATAGTAAGCCCAGCTAGCTTGTGTATAGGCTTGTGTAACATAGGCTTTATCATAGTTATCTTGCGCTAAATCTAAATTACCAAGGGCTTCGTCGATTTGACCCATCATATAGAATGCAAAGGTAGACCATCCATAATCACTCGGTACGGGCTCAAACCAATGTCTTGCCCTCTCAAAGCTTGTGTGTAAATTCTGCTTGATGTGTGTTGCCGCTTCTCTATCCCCCATATGTACAGCGAGCACAACCATATACTTAGCACATAAGCATTCTGCGTAATAGTCTTGGAAATTTCGTTTACCATACATAGACCATAATTGGATCAACGCTTTCCATAAATCTTGGTCTAATTGATCTAGGTAGAAACGATGGATGGCTTTCAAGAGAACTAAGAAATATACAATATCATTACTATTGAGTTCAGTCTCTAAGTCTAGCAAATCATGTATTTGTCCATATGCCTTGAAAGGCATCTTGAAGTATGGATGATCGATAGACTGAACATGATGCTCGTAGCTTTCACGATTATCTATTTCAATATCATGATGCAACAATAAATACCGCAAACATTCTAGATTAAAGACATTGTCCTGACAGCTTACATCACAAATATAGTTATTGAAATAAGGCTCATGAACCAACGGCGCTTGCTCTTGTGCTGTAATAAGGTCTTGCAATAAATTCCAATAGGTATTATTTCCTGTGAAAGCATTCCCTAGCATGCGGTACCATTTAGATAATCGAGATACTCTCTGCACATACTCAGCCTGCCAAGAGTCAGGAGATTCAATATCTACCTCACCTATAGTTGCATCCAAAGTATCAACGATAGGCACAAGCGCTTCATAGTTCTGATATCGTCGAATAGCCTCATAACAAGCATCTAGAAGGCAATATATACGTTCCAATACCGTCAATTGAACTCCTTCATGAGGCAGTGATTCTACTCGAGACAATAGACCTCCACAGGTATTCCCATCATCAGTCATATCGTTCTGGCAATCATCATCTTCTTTAACGCCTATCTTAATAAGCATGTTCTTTGCATGGCTCGTATAGGGCACCAAGAAATTAAAATACGCTGTAGCTTTATCCAAGCCAGGATATAAATCGATACGTAGCTTTTCCTGAGATAATTCTCTAACAAGATCATCCGCCAAAGGACTTAGTATACGATATCTCACATAACCAAGTACACCTTCATTTTTTTCCTCCCAAAAGTCTAGTCCCTCACTGAATCTGTCATATAGATTATATATATAATCATGTAACAAGCTATCAGTCCAGTCGTTACTTTCATCATATACAGAAATGATGGCATCATTGGTCAAATTCCTATAAAACCGATGAACAGGTTCACAAATTTTGCGGAAAAATGGATCTTTGGATAGTGTATCTAACTGTTCAGATTCTGTCTGACCATGCATGGTCTGCACCATATAAGCCCCCAATGCATCAGCAATCAACAGAAACTCAGACCGGTTTGATTCATCCATAGAATAGGTATTATCTAGGGCTTGAACAGCAATTAACTCAGGTAAATAATATCTATCAACGCGATTTATTGCTTGATGAATGGTATAACACCGCAAAGGAGTGGTAATACGCTGTGCTCCTGCTGCCATTCCAAAAATTCCACTCCTACCATATAAAGACTCTATTAAATATCCCACCATATGGTCAGATAAGTAAAGCATCCCATTCGTATTTCCATAATTACGTTGGAATAGTAAATCTCGTCCACGCGCGCTCTTATACAAGGCATGGACATTGTAACGCCCTCTTCTCTTTACTGAAAGTAGCTCCTCACCTTTATAGGTACCATCTAGCATAAACTCAGGCAAAGCCTTTACGAACTCATCTCGTAATTCGTTATACGGTTTACCATGTTCTGCGCAAAGAGCGATTATAAAGGCTCGAATCCGTTCATGCTCTAGCTCAATCTCAGGTCCATTATCCGTAATATCATCGCCCTCTTCAAAAGGCAAAATATCATCCGTACTATACTCAAAAGCATTCATAAACGTAATCCCTTCCTTGCCCTCTACAAGAGGAAACAAAGAAGGACGAATCTCATTAAAAATGCCTGTCGTTGTAATTGTTACATTATACATACAACATCCTTTTATTATAAAACTATATACACTAATAAGTATTTGTTACACTAGTATCCGTACAAGACTAATATATGTTGATTTCTTAATATCACAATATATTATTATAGTCCATTAATACTACAGAATACGTAAAACTTAAGAAAAAACTTAAAAGCCCGTACTTTTCTTAAATACGGACCTTTAAATACCTTACTATAAATTATGATTATTTACTATTAGCTTTTCCAAAATATCTTTGTATCATATCCTTTAGTTGATATTCTATTCTATCAGCACTAACCGATAGGTCTAATATTTCAACATCTAGCTGGATATCGCATACATTATGTTCAAAAATTTTTTTCCCATTCATTTCATCCTGAGTGCCAGCATATAATAACAATCCACTTATATTATCCTCAATATGATTATATTTATAATGCATAATATACGAAAAGATTTGATACAAATTATTTGATCTAAATACCTTCTTATTACCTCTATCTCGAGAGGTAAATATCTGTTTATAAAACTTTGTATCAATAATAAGGGTCTTACATGCTCTGCTATCATGCAATAAAATATCGGTACGCATAATAGGCATGAATTCGCCTTTATCACTGTTACACCATTCCATTTGTCGGGCAGAAACGCTAATATCAGGATAAACATTACTGCAATAATGTTTACAATACATAAACACGAACTTCTCAAATATATTACATAAAGATTGATTATTTATAAAAGGTAAATCAACATTATCTTCATCAGTACATAGGAGCCATGCTTCAGTAATTAATTGACCCCAAAATAATATCATTCGATACCTAATATTTTGTCGATTATATTGAATTTTGTCCCAATCGATTAATCTTAATGATATCGACTGAACATCTCCCCAAAATATGCCCCATGTATATAATTTTTTCTTCTGTTCAGGTAAAAGCATGTCAGAATGTTTAAAAAGCAACAATTCAATAACAGCTTTAATAATACTATTATGAATAGTATCGATTGAAAGCTCATCAAAATCACAGACTATTGTATTATGACCACGGCCCTTTAGTCGTAATGAATCACTCAGCACAATCTGACCACGAACAGTATATAAAGGTTCATCATAATTAATATATGTTTTATATAAACCTTGTTGTACAATCTTTTTCAATTCTTCAGAAAAAAAATCAATATAATAGGAAAATAGCGTTCTATTGTCAGTTTTGAGATTACCTGTAATTCTATGATCAAATGCTATTCCACTTATGTATGTAAGCATATAAAAAACATTTTCAATTGGAATCGTCTTATATAAATACATATAACACCTATTGTACCGCCGCAAATAATGTTTCTTTCCATTTCTTAACCATATCAGTATCATCGAACCAATATTCCTCTAGTAACGGAACAATATCATATTCAATTACATCACGTAAGCATTCCTTAGTAATATCATTATCATCGATGGATAAATTACAAAAATAGCTATGCCCTATTATAAATCCTTTTCCCAGTTTATCTTCAATCTCTCTATTTAAATCAATAACGGCTTTAATTAATGATTTCCCATACTCTGTATTCAACTTCTCTTTATTTAGAAAACGTGCAAACACCCGTTTAGCTTCATCAGCAGAGCTATCTGGACTCCCCCAACTTATTAAATCATCGCCTTTTATCCCCTCGAATACAGGTGGTATAGAAATAAAACTAAACCTACGACGTAATGCATAATCAATCATTGCCAAACTACGATCTGCAGTATTCATCATACCGATAATAAATAGATTCTTAGGAACAGAAAATGGTGTATTACTTGCTAGTGAAATAGTATGACCTCGATAATTATTTTCTATGAGCATTAATAATTCACCAAAAATTTTACTAATATTTCCACGATTAATTTCATCAATGGTAAATACATATGGATTTACCAACTCATTATCAATATCATACATTTTATACGCTTCTAAACAAGCTGAATAAAATTTACCTTTTATTAAATCAAATCCACCTTTATCATTTGGTTTATATCCTATTACAAAATCTTCATAAGAATAATTTTGATGAAATTGCACAAAATCAGAATTTGATGTATTAGTAATAGAATCAGCTATTTTCTTTGCAATATAAGTCTTTCCCACACCAGGAGGCCCTTGAAGGATAATATTCTTTTTTCTCCTTAATAAGTCCACTATTTTATTAATAATAGACTCAGGCAAATATAATGAATCAAAAACATCCTGATTAACCGAAAAATCAATATCTTTATCTTTGCTAATAATATTAAATTTAGAAGAACTAATAAAATTCAGCTGCAACCTTTTTAATTGATCATTTAAAACACTTCTAATACCCGCCAAATCTATAATTTTATTAAACTTCTCTTCATCACAAGATGTAAAACTATTTTGGTATCCTGTTTTCAGATTATGTTTAGTTAGCTCATCAATTGTAAGATTATTTTCTAAAACCATAAGTGGCTCAACAGTAACATAATCATTTTCTTTAATAGTCGCTTTATCTATAGGTACATATGATATATAACCTACACCTATAATTCCATTTTTTTTCGCATGTATTAACACTATATCATTTTTATTAAGATTTGTTACATTACCCTTTAATCGTGTTTTGGATGCAATAAAACAGTTATAGTTAATAGGTTTATTCCAGTCAGACCACTTCTTAAAACTATCTCCTAATTCTGGTTTCCACTTTTTAAAGTCAGCACTTAAAATCCAATACGCCATTTTAACACCCCTTAAATATTTCCCCATAAACCAAAATACTATAAAAAATATCTCTTAAATTAACACGATTACAGTACTCAATATCAGAGTTAATCTAAAATAAAATTTCTTCTTCTCTACCTTGAAATCTCTCAAAATCACCATAACCGTCTCACCCAATTGTATCATCTTATTTTCATAATCCAAATAACACCGCTAATTTACTTTCTCATATCTTATGATCGCAACATATAATAAAAATATAAAAAATGGTTATAGAATAAAATATATCAGATTATAAGACCTATAAGACTAAAAAACTACCTTAAAACTTTGTTCTAAGGTAGTACTTTTTAATATCATAAATAATATAAATTTATAAAAGAAGAGTACTATCAAGGTCTAGTCAAACTACAACTCACCCCTCAAAATATCAATCTAAAAATTATAAATCTAATCATTTGGGTTATTAAATTTTTTACGAAGTCGTCGTCTCAAATAAACAATAGACTTTTGAGTCACATGTGAAATATGTGAATCCTCCCTAAAAATATGCTGTGCATGTGATATATAATCGTGAAAATTACCATTATTACAGGTAATAATACTCACATGTTTTTTTTGACTATGTCTGCGCCTATATGATTTTGTTCCTTTATATGTAAATCTATCAAATACCTTGTACAAAGGAATTCTTTTGCTTACACTTTTAGCCCGTTTAGGATGCGTAACACCATTTTGTCGAGAAATAGCATGAGCTGAAATAGTCATTTTGCTAAAGTAGCGTGACAAAGTTTTAGCTCGTACCGATATTCGCTCTCCATCAAAACTAAACCCTAAATAATTAATTAAGGTACTCTCATGATTATGTGTATGAGAGTTTGGTTCCACTAGAAAACTGTCAGTAATATTAGTTACAACATTATCAGAAATTTCAAAAATTTGTCTTTTTTCATCTTTAAGAATTAGACCTTCTGCATTATCTACACATTCACGAATCTGACTTATAATATATTTAATCCCACACTGATTTTCATCATCAGAGAAAATAAAAATAAAATCATCACTATATCTCTGATAAAATCCATTTACTGACCTTGCTATTTCAGTTAGCCTTTTATCAAAATGAATCATGTATATATTTGATAATACCGCACTAATAGGTGTCCCTTGGGCAACACCAACATTACAGTTATCTTTATGAATTTTAACTTTATCACAACCTAATTCTTTTACATCTAAAATACGACCACAATTAAATGTAACTTTATTAATAATTCTCCTTGATTTATCAGTATGGTCTAATTTATGCCAGTCTAATATATCATTTAACTCAACATAAGTAGCTCTTGTTATATTTTTAAAGACAGCATACATATCATGACTTAATCTATCCTGATTTAAAACAAGCTGTAAACGCTCCTTTAAGCATTTATGATTTAAGCTATCAAAGAAATCTGTAAAATCACCAATAATTACATAAACCTTCTCATTATTTCTTTGGCTATCCTTAATAAAAGAAAAAGCATTATTGGCAAATGAGATATTATTTTCTCCAGGTTTATTATTTCTATAGGCCACGGATACACGATCAATATCAATTTGTGATGCATACCTATTATAGGCTTCATTAATACAATATGCATAATACCTATATATCCAAGAGTCGATATGCGCTGCATAATAAATATCTCGTTTTTTCTCAGTACTGACTCTTCCCTTCCCCTGTTCTTTTACCCATTTAGGCTTTGGCATTTCAAAATGAATTAATGGATAAAATCCATGTGCCTTGACACGCAACGAATCCAATATATATGCTTTAACATTCTGGTAACTAATCCATAAGTCAAAATGACTATACTTACGACTAATATTAGAAACTTTCTCTTCCCATTCAGAAAACTCCATATTAAAGCCTCCAATTGCAAAACCCGTAAACAGGCTTTAGTGGAATAGCAAATTTACGGGTTAACATTTTTACACTATGCTTTTTTATCGAGCAGGCGTCCACTAATAATTTAACAATTATTGTGTATGTTATACTAAGGAGTACACTAAAGATGAATCTTCAATGCGAACTAAGTATTACAATACTAGTTATCATTACTCGTGTAATACTTGAAGCCGTAGCTTCTTGTTTACCAAACAAGTATAGTGGAAGAAATAACTTCTACCACTTGACAACAATTATGCTCCATTAAGGCAAATCCTTAATGTAATTTTATTATATGCTATATCATCGTTGATAGCAATACTATTAAGCTTTATTTATTAACTAACCTAATAAACCAATTGCCAAGGAAGTTAAAAAAAGACCATAATATCCATATTGAATATTCATTCTAAGTATGTTTTAATGAAGACAAATACCATTCGTTTATGACAAATTAAATATCTATCCTTTATTAGAAGAATTCACTATATTTACGCTACATAATAGGTCTTTACTACCATGCTTATATAAATCTTAAACACATCATGGTAGATTTTTTATTACGTAAAGGAGTATAGATGTATGAGTAAGGAGAAATTAGAGTTTGTAGAACCAGTTGATACAAACACAGATAATGAGTACTCTAGAGAGCCTGTCCCGTTAGGGGCAAAGAAGTCCTGCTTTTCTCTCACCATTGTTTGGACTGGATTCGTTTTTCTTGTAACTAGTATGATGGCTGGTGGTGGATTAGCGGCAGGGCTAACTTTTAACGAATTACTATTAGCCATGATTCTAGGCAACATTTTCTTATGTATCATCGCAGGGCTAGTGAGTGTAATCGCCTATAAAACAGGCCTTACCTTTGCCCTTTTGACGAGATACAGCTTCGGTCAGGAAGGATCTAGAATTGCCTCTCTCTTTGTACCTATCGTCAATCTAGGTTGGTACACGATTCAAGCGGCTTTATATGGACATTTTATTGCTCAAGTTTTTAACCTTTCCTACACAGGCGAAATCATTGCGATGATGCTTAGCGCCGTTATCATGGGTATCTTTGCAGTTCTCGGCATTAAATCCCTCGCCGTATTCGGCTATATTGCGATTCCGTCCATCGTATTCCTCTCCCTAGGAACGGCGGCTCGCTCCGTTCAAACAATCGGTGGCTGGCAAGAACTATTTAACTATGTGCCCTTGCAACCTATAGATTTACTGTCAGGCATTACCATCGTTATCGGTACATGGATTTTGTCTACTGCTACATGTATCGCCGATATTATGCGTTATGGTAAAAGCAAGAAAGATGTTATTACAGCCAGCACAATCGGTCTATTGGGCGGCAATACCTTGATGATTAGCTGCGGTGCTATCGCAGGCGTTGCTATGAATGATGGTGACTTAATCAACGTACTATTAAGCTTTGGCCTCGTGTTCCCAAGCTTACTATTGTTGACTACAAACATTTTTACAACAAATGGTGCGAACCTCTATTCCACATCATTGAACCTAGCAAACTCTTTCAAACTAAACAGAAATATTATGCTAGCCGTGCTCATTGCTATCTCTGCATTAGCAACAATGACACAGCCATATAAAATCGACTCCCTCTTTGTATTCTTAAGTACACTAGGCATCATCGTTCCGCCACTATGCGGTATTATCTTAGCAGACTTTTACCTGGTTCATCGCGGAAAATATATCGATTACAACAAAGCAACTTTCAAAAAATGGAATCTAGTTCCATGGATCACATGGGCCATCGCATTGGTCTGTGTTAAATTCATACCATTCGGACTGGCTTCGCTGAACGGGATTGTAATCGGGGCCCTACTGTACGCACTCATTACGTATATTGTTAAACCTAATGTTGTTAGTGAAAGCAAAGGGTGATTATCATGGCAATTCATAAACTATCAGCTATACTAGGCACAATCATTATGGGCATCGGATCCTTTATTACCTGTCTAGCCACAAGTGAAAGCACCATTACCCTTGGTAATGGCATGCTCGTAGTGAGCATTATTATGATGGGATTTGGATATTCGAAATGGCAGCCGTAAATTAATAAATGTATAAAACATTAAAGGGGCTGTAACAGAATGTGTTAAAACCACATTCTGTTACAGCCCCTTTAATATTAACGATAAATTAAAAATTTTAACTCATTAATTTGTTCAAAGATTTTAATTAATACATCAACAACTATACTATTACCTGCAAGACGTTCTAATCGTTCACGAGAATAAAGCTTCTTATTTTTTTGTAGTTGAGGGTTGTATTTCAGTATTTTATTATAATCAGACTCATCAAATCCCATTAATAGGAAGCATTCTCTAGGAGTTAGATTTCGATAAGGGCTACCTCCTGTACGATGTTCAGGAAATTCAAGAATACCAGCGTTGGGATGTCGATCTTGTTTAGTCGTTAAAGTACCAAGATATTCATTAAAACCTGTGGGCTTATTAAGAATATCATTACCCTCATATATTTTACGACGAGATGGTGTATCGTTAGGATTAGAAATATTTGCCTCTTCTTTATAGATTGGATTTGAGTAATCCATTCGTAAAAAACGCTCAAGCTTTTTCGGCTTTTTCTTAGCAATTTCTTCTAAATCATTATCTTTAAAATATTGCTCTACGAAAGTCTGAATATCATTATTCGGTAATAAAACACTAACCATAAAGGTCCTTACACGTCGCTGCGGGCTACCAAAATTAGATGCATCTAATGTATATACTTTATTGTAATAACCTAATCGCTCTAGCTGATTTTTCCAATCATTAAAATTAGATGCATGTCTCTTAGAAAGAATATTACTAACATTTTCCATCAATAAAAACCGAGGCAATTCTTTTCCGTTCATTTGAATTGACTCCAAAATTCTTTCAACTTCCCAAAGTAACCCTGACCGATTATTCGCATCACGATCAATGCCCGAATGATTATTATGCCAAGCACCACCAATAGACAAATCTTGGCAAGGAAAAGAATACGTTAATACATCAACATCACTCGGGAAAGTAAGATGATCTACCTTTTGAATATCACCTAAATTACGAGTTCTATTATATGCAGCCCATATAATTCGCAATGCTTCTACTGACCACGCCTTTAAAGCAATTCTAGAGATAGGATTCTTACCATCACTACTAAGATTGAGTGGAACTAATCGCTCTAATAACTCTAGTTTTGTGAGATTCTTATAAGGAGTTATATCTGGAGCACCATTATGTATAAAATCATAAGCAACAAAAGCTGATATATCCCATTCCAATATATTAACCACTTTATAGTCAATGCCTAATTTTTTTAATGCTTTAGCCTGACTGCCAATGCCACTAAAGGCTTCAACTACATTTAACATTAATACTACTCCTTACTACTATATAACTTATTCAGGGAACCCTTCTGAACGGGCACGGTCAAGAGTTTCTAAAATTTTAATACATTGTTTAGCACTTGGGTACCATCCTTTAGTATTGATTTTTATAGCACAATCTATAAAATCTATCTCTTTTTGAGTTAACACGTAATGGTTACTATTCCAACTTTTTAAATTGTACCATAAAGATGCTTTTATCTTAAAAACCTCAATCATAGCCAGATCTTCAGTCCACTCCGTCGTATTAGGTCCTTCAGCTATTAGCTCAGAGGTCAAGACTAATTCATCAATGAAATCTCCTTCTAGAGAAAAAGGCATCATTTTAAAGCGGTCCCAACAATTAGTTTTTTTAGCCCATTCTGTAACATTTTGTACATCTCTACTATCATCAATCAAATAGTCATGTGTGAATTTTGTCAAAATTTTTAACTGGTTACGCATCGCTAAACTAATATTTTGATTTTTCCAGATATAGTTAAAATTAATAGACTTACCTTTATAACGTTTTTCTATAATATCAAAAAGCTTACTCAATGTATAGGCTACGATGTTCGCCTTATAACTACCATACCATTCTGAAGACTTTACAACATTATCAGTCTCTCTAAATAAAATTTTATAGCAAATTAGCTCTTTAAAATAACTTGGTCCAAAATCTTTAGGATTACGGTCCCATACCTTAGAGATATCTTCCATAAAATGAACAAAAGCTTTTTGCCCCCCGGCACTAGCTATATGTGGGCGACTTGAAAATATATTAACAAGTTTTGCCAATTCAGTTTTATCAAACTTCTGTTTTTTAGGATATTTTGCTTCAAAATTCTTTTTAGTAGATACCGTAGCTTTATGCGTTTCTTGAGCATATGATCCACGCGCACGCTCATAGTACCAATATGTACCAAACTGTTGACCATGTAGAGCAGGAACACTAGTTGTTTTCGACAATTGCTCAATTCTAACATGATACGGGTGGTTAGCAGATAAATCGGCTTCATTTACTTTATTCTGACTATTAGCATATCTAGAAATATTGGCAACGAGCTCTGCCGAGTTTTCATCTGTAACTACAGAAATCTTCATCGGTACATAAATATCATTAATATTTTTTTCTAAATGTTCTTTTTTGTCTAAAAGAGCTGATGCCAATGAAGCTGTAGTTTGTCCACCATTTACAATTTGAAGATTTTGACAGGATATTAATATTGGAGTACCATTATCACTATCAATTTTGATAGAATCCGCAGTACATGTAATACCATTATTATATGCAAAAAACTTATTAGGTTCTTTTATAATAGTATTTCTGATACCTTTATTAACTTTCCCTCTAATTTGTAAAAAAGAGCGCACATTACTCTCTAATAGTTTAGCCCCAAACTTATTATATAGTTTTGCTAACACAATGCCTGGAATACAGGCCATATAACCTTGATAAGCTTCACCACTTGTAACCGATAAGCAAGGAATTGGTTTATCGCTAAATTCACTAAATTCTATCTCATAATCTTCCTTCAAAGTTAAGTTTTGGGATAGTTCATATAATCTAGCTATATCCCATACATGATATTCTATAGGAATATCTCCGATTTGATCTGCTTCAAGAGTTTTAATACGAGTAGACATCTGATTATTAGTAAAAAGATAAATTTTATATTTTTGAATATCAAAAACATTATTCTTTATATCTAATGCCAATCCATATCCTGGGGAACTCTCCTCCGCATGACTAAGTATATAGTCAATATCTTCAAGAAAATATCTAGCACGTTTTACTATTGTGTCTATCTCTGTAGCTGTAACTACATTATCATCATGACGGTAATCTACAAGTGCTAATGACATACAATTGGATAACTCACCATAAACATATCCATCTAACTGTAATCTATGTTGACGATAGCCTATACCTTCATATTCAACAATTTGAAATTCAGATTCAAGTTCATTATCTCCTAATAAACCAGATGCAGCCTCTAAAAAAGCTGCTTTTGTACTAACACCAGTTCCATATACACTCGTCTTAATCTCTTCATCAAAATCTTGTTTATATTCTACTAACCCCATAATATTTACTCCCTAAGAAATTTTAAACTCGGAAATAGAATCTAAATTTAGATTATAAGAAACCGATGTAATAGCCGTAGATATATCATTACGTTTAATTTTGGGGAACCCATCAGTAACACTAAAGTAATCCTTACTGATAATTCTAAAATAAACTTCATCAGCTTGACTTGAACCATATCCAACTAATAATAAATTCTCTCTAAATTTATTTAATAAAAGATCTTCATTAATATTGGCATCAATTTCATCAATAACCATTGTTAAAGATATAGCTTTGCTATCATGAACATTTGATTCTTGTACAGTTACAACAACGAGCTCTCCTTCACTAATGTCTGAATCTAATTGTTCCAAAGAGGAAATTCTTATATCTCGTTTTCCTAAAATAGTAGACTTAACCTCAAGCCAACTATCTAAAAGAATAAAGTCTTGCTTACCACCTTTAGGACCTTGCCACATTTCTAAAGCTTCTGATACTCCATACTTTGGAATTAAATCTTCTTTTAATACTAATAACTCTGCCATCAGCCCTTGTTGTTTTAATGGCCCAAACGAATCTGGCACCTTAGAAAGCAATTGTTGCCAATGCTCATATCTATGACATAAGGTTTCAAGGGCCTTCTTTTCAGATTGACTAAAATCAATAGCTTTTATAATGTCTCGAAAGATATATTTAAACATATCTTTACTGCTATCACTTGAAGATGTCAAACTAAATAAAATTTGCCATTCATCTCTATTAGGATTGTACATTTTATGTACAGATATCAATTTAGTCGATAATAGAGTTTTAGGCTCATATTTACTTATAACACTATATACACGATAGCCATTAGCATTATCCCCTTTATAAATTCTCAAAGGCCATTCTGGATTTATCAATCCAACTTCAACTTCTAATTCTTCCCCATTAATCATCATCTTCTCCTAAATCATCAACTTCAGATAACATATCATCGTCTATGTCATAATATTTTTGAAGCCATTTTACGTTAACCTTATATTTATAACTAAGAGCTTTTGGTTCACGAAGTTTAGGTATACCTAGTGCAAGACCTACCAAAGGTTGATCTTGAATAATATTTTCAGAAGATTTTAAATCTATTAAATAAATAACCAATAATGGTCTCCGCTTAAATCCTAGATCAAAGAACCTACTATCTGGTATGGTTACTTCAGAATAATCAGTTTTTGGATCACTGTCCGCTAACAGTTTAAAAAAGGCTTTATACTCTTTCTCTGTTAACCCACTAGATACAACACCTGGCGACCCCAAACGTCTGGAATTTAAAGCAATCGTATCTCTACATATATTAGCAGCAGTACGCTCTGTAACACGGATTTTTTCATCAAATATATCAAATTTACGTTTAGATTTACCTTGAGCAATTGCAATATCCCAACTGTCAAGAAGCTCATCTGTACTTTCTTCAAGTAATTTTGCAATTTGGCGTGCATCAAATTTAATATTCTTAGAATGGGTATCTATATTTCTCAAAAACTCTACAATATAATCCTTCTTAACACGTAAAATTTGTTTAGTAGACTTATTATGCAATGATTCCGTTTCTGGATTAGCTAATTGATATCCTTTGATTTTTAAAAACTCAAAAAATTCTTTTACTTGTATAACATTACCATCTATTGACTGTTGGCTTCTAGAGAAATAAGGTGTTTCAATATAATTTCCATTAAGAGAAATATCTACTTCATAATCACCTGCACTCCGCATTTTATTTCGTGCTGTTACAATTAAAGCTCCTTCACTTGAACGTACTTTAATACCAACATCTATAGGCTTATATTTTTTATCATTTATACAGCGACGGATTTCATCTCTAAGCTCATCTGTTGCATCTGAAATATGTTGATACCAACTATAGGATTCACCAGACATCCAAACTTGACATATGTCCTCGTAATTATGCCTATATCCAAACCAACGCCCCATTTGCATTAATGTATCATACATAACAGAATTTCTATAAAAATAACTTACACAAAGTCCTTCTAAAGTTAATCCTCTTGATAAACTTAATCCACCAACAGCAATTATACGTAATCCCTTTTCATATACTTTATAATCCAATAATCTTGATGCATTTCCACCATTTATAGATTCTACTTTAATATTTTCAATAGATTGAATAAGTTGTTTCTTTATTGTCTCCCAGTTTATTTCACTATTCTCTTTATATTTTCCTGGCAATATAAATTCACTATTATATACATCATATAGAAGCTGAAGTAAAGGATACTGATTATAAGAAGGTAATAATATATAATTTTGAATAACATTTTTCACATTAGAAATAAATATGTTAATTCGATCACTAAGTTCGTTTTGAATAGCAATAAACCGACTTACATTCACCAACATTGAGCGATGTGATGTTATATTACCTCTTAAATCTCTAATTGCATTAATAATAAAGAAAGAAAGTATTGCTTTTTTTAATGATAGTGGTAACTCATAAGGAACTTCCGCATCTTTTTTATGTTTAAGGGGAAGATATTGTTCAAAATCATCAATTTCCCTATACATAGATTTATATTTACCATTTGCTGAATAAATCTCCCTAGCACCAATGTAGTTACTTGGGGAATCTAAAACATATATATAATCACGAGGAAATAAATCCGCATTATACATATCTGCTCCATTACTAGGTTCTATAAAAACATTAGCATATGGTGTTGCTGTATAGCCAACATAACTAGACCTTGCAAATAATGACAAAATTTTTCTTATATATTGGTTAATTGCAGTAGGACTATTATCACTACTATTAGTGTTGATAGATGCATTATCTGCTTCATCATCAATAAACAATAATGAATGATTAATTTTACTGTCTATTGCATCAGTAGTCTCCCTTCTAAAGTATTTATATACTCTATCTAAAACAGTCTTATTCTTTTTTACAACTAAAATTAATGGACTTGATATAGAATCTAATCGAATATTAGAATTAATAAGAGTTGTTTTATTAAAATCTTTAATAGTAGATGTTAATGCAACTGCATTGCGACTTGAATCTTTTCGGCCCACACCAATTAAACTTCTACGTCCTGCATTACGTTCTAAATCAGAGGTATTATCACCAATAAACCCCTCATCAACTCGAGCCTGTGTTTGTTTTCTAAGCTTTTCAATTGTGCCAGTCAAAAGAACAATTACTTTATAACCAGCATCAGCAGCTTTATTAATTACAGAGATATAATTGGCGGTTTTTCCAGACTGAACATCCCCTATAACAAGCCCTTTTTTTGCAAAACTTATATTTTTTTTAGGATCTCCAAGCAAATTAACTATTGATGTTGTAGAATTATCAATTGCATCAACTACATACTTTGAAAATCCTAGATCAGTAGACAAATACTGTTTATACCGCCCCCAATAAGAATCTGTTAAAGGTCCATTACTATACCAATCTTCAAAATCTGAATCTTCAGAAATAACCCAACCATCATTCATAATAATAGAATATTTATGATGTAATGTTTTTCTTATCTCTTCAAATTCCTCAGGTTCTAGATTACAACCGGGTAACATTGTTATTTCTTTAATTTTTGAATCTAAATACTCTTCTGAAAATTTATCAGGCTCATTATCACCTGATAAGAGTGCATCTAAAACATTAAGTATCTTAATTTTCTTTTGCTCATCCATAAATCACTTATACCCTTCCATTTATAATTAAGCATTATTAGCAAAAAAGTCTATTTTCTCTAAAGCCTCTATTAACTCTTCTCGACTCATAGTATCGAAACTAGATAAGTCCTGAAAAAGCTTACGCGCCTCATCTGAATAATCTTTATCAAATGTTTCTTCATTTTTAGCAAGTAAAGTATATGCAGCTTTAAACGGAACTGTAGCTTCTATAAGCTTTATAAGTGCTTTAAATTGTTTTGCTTGATCTGTAGATAAAGATTGTAAAAAGGCTTTGTAAATAAGAAGTTTCTTATTGATTTCAAAGAAGGTCTCTTCCTTTGTTTCCCGCAATTCCCATACATGATCATGCTTATCATTAATTAGTTTATTCCCTTGATGAGTATATACACGTTCACTAGAGCCTATAGCACGCTTTACAATGAACTTTAAGTTTTGTTTGATCGAATTAGGTAAGCTAGCAGTGGATTTTTTTATATCAATATCCCAAATATGGTCTAACGAATTAGGTATATCTACTCGGATACGAGCTAGTTTATTTAGCTCATTTTTAGTATCAAGTCTAAACCAAGTTCCCCAAATGATTAAACGATTATTTCGATAAACATATATCCCTTGTTTATTGCGTAAATCATCAAGTGTGCCTAATAAATTAATATCTTCTGGACTTAATTTATTTATATAAGGCAAAATATATGGTTTTACCCTAATATTATGGCCTTCTAAATCAATATATTCTTCTGATAAAGGCTGTGTCCCTGGATGTCTTATTAAGAATGGGTCTTTAGCTGCTAACGGACGGTAATTAAATCTTAATTCAATAGGACTTTTACTCGTTTTATCTAAGAAATTATGATAAATAAGTTCTAAATGTGATCGAGCAATAGATATTTTTTCATCAAATAATGTATCCGGTTGACTAGCACCTTCAAGCATCTTATCGAAATTTTCCCAAATAACAATAGTACCTGATTCATAACTATTGAGTTCATCTAAGATTTTAGGAATTGCGGCATTATATTGATTTACCATTTCATCATAATCATAAACCTTTAATGACCAACCTTGTTGCTCAATAATGAAGTCTAGATCCCATGATGCTGCAGATATAACATTATTTTTCTTACTAATAACAGTCAGCTTCCTACATTGTGATAGAGAGGCCGTCTTTAAACCTAAGCCGAATCTCCCCAAATCTGATTCAGCACGTTGCTCATTTACATTCTTACTACCATAACGCATAGCTATAATTAATTCATCTGATGTCATACCACAACCATCATCTAAGATAGCTATGTATCTAGGAGTGATACTAGAAAATCTAACATCTATATGTGTCGCACCATTACCAATACTATTATCAATAATATCCGCCAATGCAGATTCAAATGTATATCCGATAGATCGTGTCGATTCAACTAAAATATCTGCTCTAGGCTCAACAACTTGAACATTCATACCATATACCCCTTATATGAAATTTATAATGCCGGTTATAATCACTCTCATTCTATCATAATTTATGATTAAGTTCACATTATTTTCATGTAATAAATTTGATTTTAACAGAATAATTGCTTATGAATTTGCGCAATCTAAATATTACTTTATATGTTATCATATAAGACGCGTATTTTTTTACTCATGTGATTTCAAGCATTATGTGAAGATTTCTTCATTGTTTACACATACAATAAAAAAACCACCCCTAACCAGGGGTGGTTCTATTTTTAGTATCTAATATTCATGTTTACTGCTCCCGCAGTTTCTTCTTTTTCTTATACGCCTATCCTCCTTTCCCAGATTTCTCTCCACCCTCCTACTTCTAC
>OGFR01000822.1_pt1 | contig 18672 bp, 19 predicted proteins | sample 1571001 | NCBI WGS metagenome assembly OGFR01 (sample SAMEA2582064, study PRJEB24529) | metagenome | biome: Human gut stool | place: China | collected 2011 | reverse complement strand
TGGCCCACGCCGTTCTCTGTGTACGGTATAAGGTTAATCAGGTAATCAGCGGAATCGGGCTCAACCTCCTGTCGGTAGCGGCAACCACACTGTTGATGCAGCTCTTATGGGACAACAAGGGATCGTCTCCGCAGGTGGCCTCCATTAACGCCGGTGTGTTCGCATCTCCAATCACCTATATTATGCTTTTTGCCGTAATCGCAGAGTATGTGGTTCTGTTTAAAACACGGTTCGGCTTAAGGCTGCGCATGGTGGGGGAAAACCCGAAGGCTGCGGCCAGCGTGGGGCTGGCGGTACATAAGATCAAGTATATCGGAGTCATTGCCTGCGGCGTACTGGCCGGATTGGGGGGCGCATACCTTTCCATCGACCACCTGGATATGTATGTGCGGGATATGTCGGCCGGACGCGGTTATATTGCGGTGGCAATCATGATCCTCGCAAAGTACAACCCGGTCATGGTCCTGTTCTGCGCCCTGATATTCGGTTTTTCCGATGCGGTACAGATCAATTTTCAGGGGTACGGAGTTCCGCCGCAGATTATGGCGATGATTCCTTACGTGGTGACGCTGTTCGTGCTCGCCTTCGGTGTCCGCCATATCACACCGCCTGCCGGTGTCGGAAAGCATGATGATGAATAAATACTATGAGGAAGAAAGAGGATAAAAATATGAAAGCGATAATGGTAATGTTCGATTCCCTGAACCGTCATATGCTGCCTCCCTATGGCTGCGATGACGTGATAGCGCCGAATTTTAAACGGCTGGCAGAAAGAAGCGTGACCTTTGACAACTGCTACGCAGGCAGCCTTCCGTGTATGCCGGCGAGAAGAGAGATCCATACGGGACGCTACAATTTCCTGCACAGAAGCTGGGGACCGCTGGAGCCTTACGACGATTCCATGCCGGGTATTTTAAAGGCAAACGGAATTTATACCCATCTGACTACGGATCACTGGCATTACTGGGAAGAGGGCGGCGGAAACTATGTAAATAAGTACAATTCCTACGAGTTTGTCAGAGGACAGGAGGGGGACCCCTGGAAGGGCAGAGTGGAATGGGAGGTTCCGGAGCACCTGGGCGGAAGAAAGGATTTCTGCGGAAGGCAGGAGTACATCAACCGTTATTACATGCAGGAGGAGGCCAATCAGTCGATTGCCCAGAATTTCTCCAACGGGCTTGATTTTATCCGGGATAATCACGGAGCCGACAACTGGTACCTTCAGCTGGAGAATTACGATCCCCATGAACCGTATTTCACACCGGAAAGCTACAAAGAGCCGTATAAGGACGGATACCAGGGCGTGATGTTTGACTGGCCGGGATACCATGAGGTGGTGGAGACACCGGAACAGGTGGAGCACTGTATCAATGAGTACCGGGCGCTTGTGACCATGTGTGATACGTATCTGGGAAAGGTGCTGGATATGATGGACGAGTATGACCTGTGGAAAGACACCATGCTGATCGTCAATACAGATCACGGCTTCATGCTGAGCCAGCATAACTGGTGGGGAAAGATGATGATGCCGTATTATAATGAGCTGGCGCATACGCCGCTTTTCGTCTGGGATCCGAGAACCGGAGTCTGCGGGGAACGCCGTCAGGCGCTGGTACAGACTATCGATCTTGCCCCAACCTTATTGGAGTATTTCGGGCTTCCAATTCCGGCGGATATGGAGGGACGTCCGCTCCGTGAGACGATTGAGAGCGATAAGAAGATCAGAGATTATGCGCTCTTTGGCCAGCATGGAATTCATGTAAATATCACAGACGGCAGATACGTGTATATGAGATGTCCGATGCCGGATAAGGAACAGGAGCTCTTTAACTATGTGGTGGAACCGACCAGCTATCCGGGAGCAATCACGGTGGAGGAACTGAAAACGGCGGTTCTCCACGAGGGATTTTCCTTTACAAAGGGCTGTCCCATGCTGAGAATAAAGGGCGGCTACGGTATCCGTACGCTGGGATTTCCGCCGAGATCACTGATGGAATACGGAACTTTACTTTATGATACGGAGACAGATCCGGGCCAGGAGCATCCGCTGGAGGACAAGGCGACTGAGGAGCGGATGCTCCGGAACATGGTGCGTATGATGAAGGAAAATGACGCGCCGGACGAGCAGTATGTAAGACTCGGATTGGAGCAGTGGGTCTAAAAGAAGGATTGGGGATACAGATATGTTAAATGAAAGAGAGATCATCGAAAATAGTATTGGGATTATTAGGGGAAAGACAGATTTTGTGCCTGAGATCGGCCTGATTCTTGGAAGCGGCCTGGGTGACTACGCGGAGCAGATTGAGAATCCGGTGGTGATACCGTACGGGGAGATTCCGGATTTTCCGGTCTCCACGGTGGCGGGGCATGCAGGACAGTTTGTGCTGGGAACCTGCAAAGGAAAGAACGTCATTGCGATGCAGGGCAGAGTCCACTATTATGAAGGCTACAGCCAGAGAATGATAACGCTTCCGGTGCGAATTATGAAGCGGCTGGGGGTTCAGTACATGGTGCTGACCAATGCCGCAGGGGGCGTAAACCGGAATTTTGATCCGGGTACGCTGATGATGATTCGGGATCACATCAATTATTCGGGCGGAAATCCGCTGATGGGAGCGAACTGGGAAGACGACGGACCGCGCTTTCCCGATATGACCCGGGTATATGCGGCGGAACTGCGGACTCGTCTGCGGAGCGCTGCTGCGAAGAAGGGCATTAAGCTGGAGGAAGGCGTCTATATGATGTTTTCAGGGCCATGCTATGAAACTCCGGCCGAGGTTCGGCTGGCCGGAATCCTGGGCGCCGACGCGGTCGGAATGTCAACTGTGCCGGAAGCGATCGTCTGCGCGCACTGCGGGATTCCGGTGATTGGAATCTCCTGCATTACCAACTTTGGTGCCGGAATTCTGGAACAGCCGCTGAATCATAAGGAAGTGGTGGAGACCGCAGCGAGAGTGAAGAAGACGTTTGTGGAGCTGCTGGATACGATTCTGGAGGAAGTGATCGGATAGAAAGGAAGAACGGATGGATCAGAAAATTTTAAGCGCGGTGGATCATACCCTGCTGACACAGACAGCAGCATGGGCAGAGGTAAAACAGATTTGTGACGATGCAGTGGAGTACCGGACCGCATCCGTCTGTATTCCGCCTTCCTATGTGAAACGGGCAAAGGAGTATGTGGGAGACCGGATGAAGGTCTGCACGGTTATCGGGTTTCCCAACGGATACCAGACAGCGGAAGTGAAGGTGTTTGAGACGGAGGATGCGGTAAGGAACGGAGCGGATGAGATTGATATGGTGATTTCAATCGGTGCGTTAAAGGATGGCGATTATGAGACCGTGAAGTCCGAGATTGAGGCTGTGAAGGCGGCGTGTAAGGGACGGATTTTAAAGGTAATCATAGAAACCTGCCTGCTGACAGAGGATGAAAAGATTACCATGTGCCGGATCGTATCGGAATCCGGAGCCGATTTTATCAAGACTTCCACCGGATTTTCAAAAGCGGGTGCGACCTTCGGGGATATCGCATTGTTTAAAGCCCATGTGGACGCTGGCGTGAAGATTAAGGCAGCAGGAGGAATTGGAAGCGAAGCGGATGCAGAAAAGTTTCTGGCATTGGGCGCAGACCGGCTTGGAACCAGCCGGATCGTGAAGCTGGCCAAGCAGGAGCATGTGGAGAGCGATTCCTATTAAAAGGCATCAGCCTGATAACAGGGACTCATATAGGAGCAGAAAAAAACGACCAGGCGTTTTAAACGCCTGGTTTTTCGTGTACGGATAGACGAGTGCAAGAAAAACTTAATTTTACAGATACTCGTTCGTGCTGTATAATAGGTAAATATATACAGATTTACAAACAGACAGAATGGGAGGCAGGATATGGAAGAAGACAGGCTGTATGGATATGATGGTCCTGATTCCAGAAGGGAACCGGTGGAGGAAGGGCTGACACCAGCGGAAGGGCTGGCCGGCGCGGGAGAAAGACCGGTGAATACAGAGGAAGGACCGGCGAATATAGAAGAGAGTCCGGCAACTGCAGAAGAGAGTCCGGCAACTGCAGAAGAGAGTCCGGCAAATGCTGAGAAAGAACTGGCGAATGCAGAAGAACCAGCAGCAGAAGACGCAGCTGACCGTTACGACACGCAGAACAGCGGAACGGGATCGGATTTCCATGAGTTGAATGGATATCCGGATACCGGAAGCAGACAGTATGAGAGCTGGGGCAGAGAAGAATACAGGCAGAACGATAACTGGCAGCAGGACAACCGTGAGAGGGGCGACTGGCAGCAGGACAGCTGGCAGCAGGACAACCGTCAGCAAAACAACTACCAGCAGCCCAACTACCAGCAGCCCACCCCCCAGAACAGCTATTACCGGGACGAATACCGGCAGGCGGCTAATCCTGCGTATACGCAGCCTCAAAAGCAGAGCAGCATGGCGTTGGCTTCCCTGATTATGGGGATCATCGGAATCGTTACATCCTGCTGCTGTTACGGCGGGGTGATTTTTGGCAGCCTGGGAATCCTGTTTGCGCTGTTGTCCAAAATGGGAGATACGATGGAGGGATATGCGAAGGCAGGTCTCATTACCTCGATTATCGCGCTGTTTCTGGCGGCCATGGCAATGATATTTCTATTTGGAATGATGAGTTCATCCCTTCTGTCAGGAGGTACTTTTTAATGAAGACAACGTCAACGGAACTGAAAAAACGTGCGAAGCTTACGCTGTCAGGCAACTATGGAACAGCCGTGGGCGCCATGCTGATTGTGTATGTCCTTCTGATCGTCGTTATTATGATTTTTATCGGTATATCTGCAGTCAGCACACTCTCCTGGATCGGCAAACCCGGCTTCAACCGGGGAGGCTGGATGCGCTCACTGGCAATCGAGATGGTGATTTATTTCATTGCGATCCTTTTGGTTTACCTCATAATGGTCGGAATACGAAGGATGTTCTACCATATGTGTACAGGCCAGCCGTATTCACTGGGAGATATGTTGTTTGCCTTTACTCACAGGCCTCAAAGATTTTTAGGCGTTTACTTTATCAACCTGGTATTTGGTATGATCATTGGAATCCCATATTTTGTGGTAAGCGTTTCCGCCCGTATTACGGGTTATATCCCCATACTGGCAGCGCTTCAGTTTCTGATGTATCTGCTTCAGATAGTCGGAATCGTCGTGTATAGCCTGCATTTTAAAATGGCGGTTTACCTTCTGATGGAAGACCCCGAGCGGACGGTGATCAGCTGCTTCCGGGAGAGCGCGGCGCTCATGAAAGGGAACAAGGGCCGCCTGTTTTATCTGGGAATCAGCCTGATCGGGATGTATTTGCTGGGGTTCGGATCGTTTGGAATCGGGTTTTTATGGATTTTACCGTATATAGAGACGACCATGATTCACTTCTATCTCGATATGAGCGATGGACCGCGCCGGGAAGAAGCATATGATTACGAGGAACCGGTTTATGACGGAAGAAGCTGTGACGGCCTTTACGGAAATGTACCGGAGTAATAATTTGTATCACACATAGGAAATGCGCATAGAATACACTAAGGAATATAGAAGGTGCAGGCTATGCGCATTTCAGATCTTAAACAAAAAGAAGTGATTAACATCTGCGACTGCAAACGCCTTGGTTATGTGGGCGACGTGGATTTTGATATGGATACGGGCTGTCTTCTGGCGATTATCGTTCCCGGGCCGGGCTGCTTCTGTGGATTTCTGGTCAGAGAAAAAGAGTACATCATTCCCTTCTGTGACATCTGTCAGGTGGGGAGAGATATTATCCTGGTGAAAGTAGATCTGGAAAAAGCTGAGGAAAAATGCAAGATATAGTGTAATATGTGCTTGCGAATCTACGGATTGTGGGGTATGATATACATAATTAAAAAGTAACGGATCCGGAGCCGCGAAAAAATGTGTATTTTTTTTCGCGGTTTTGGGCCCTGCACAAAAAACAGTGGGATTTCTCATTTCTGAAAAGAAGGAAAGAGAAATCGCCCAACAGGAGGATAGCGACGTGAAATGTCCATTTTGTAATGAAGCAGATACAAAGGTCATTGATTCAAGACCGGCGGATGACAACAGCTCCATCAGGCGCCGCAGGCAGTGTGAGAAATGCGGAAAGAGATTTACAACGTATGAAAAACTGGAGACTCTCCCGCTGATGGTTATTAAGAAGGACGAGTCCAGAGAAGTCTATGAACGTTCCAAGCTGGAAAAAGGAATCCTTCATTCCTGCCACAAGCGTCCCGTTTCTTCCCAGCAGATTGATTCCATGGTGGACGAGATCGAGACACAGATATTCAATATGGAAGAGAAGGAAGTCTCCAGCTCCGCGATCGGAGAACTTGTCATGAAAAAGCTGCAGGAGGTCGATGAGGTCGCATATGTCCGTTTCGCCTCCGTATATCGTGAGTTCAAGGACGTGAATACGTTCATGGAAGAGATCGGAAAATTATTGAAAAAGTAGGAAGATGTATGTTTAACAGATTTTATCCGGATGAAGACGTGGCCTCTGCGTATGACATTCCGTATGACGCCCTTTATAAAAAGGGAATCAGAGGCGTAATCTTTGATGTAGACAACACCCTGGTGCCCCATGATGCGCCGGCGGATGAGAGAGCGAAGAACTTGTTTTCTCATCTGCGGGCGCTTGGCATGGACACCTGCCTGCTTTCCAATAACAAAGAGCCGCGGGTGGCAGCTTTTGCAGAAGCTGTCGGCGGCTCTAACTATATCTATAAGGGCGGAAAGCCGGGCGTGAAGAATTATAAGAAGGCGATGGAGCTCATGGGGACGAGCTTAAACAGCACGATATTCGTGGGAGATCAGCTGTTTACCGACGTCTACGGGGCCAAACGGACGGGAATAAGGAGCTTTCTGGTGAAGCCGATCAATCCGAAGGAAGAGATTCAGATCGTATTAAAACGGTATCCGGAGGCACTTATCTTATTTTTTTATCGCAGGGACAAAAAGAGGAGACAGTATGATAAGCGGAAAAAGTAAAGTATGCGGAGTCATGGCGTATCCGGTGGAGCACTCCATGTCACCGCTCATGCATAATTATTACTCGGAAAAGACAGGAACAGATCTCGTCTATGTACCGCTTAAGGTGGAGCCGGGACGTGTGGAAGAAGCGGTAAAAGGAGCCTACGCCCTTAATTTTACCGGCATGAATGTCACGGTTCCTCACAAGCAGGAGGTCATGAAATACCTGGTGGATATTGACGAGGACGCAAAAGCCATCGGTGCCGTCAACACGCTGGTGCGGACCGACGGCGGCTACAAGGGCTATAACACGGACGCGGCAGGACTGAAACGAGCCATGACGGAGGCGGGAATCGAAATCCGGGACCGCACCTGCATCCTGTTCGGAGCGGGCGGCGCGGCCAGGGCGGCAGCCTGCGTGCTGGCGAAGGAAGGCGCGTCTGTGATTTATGTTCTGAACCGGAGTTTGGAAAAGGCGGAGGCCCTTTCTGAGATCGTCAATGAGCGGTTCGGCCGCAGAGTCATGCTTCCCATGGCCCTGGACGATTACGGAAAGCTGGAGTGCAGCTCCTGCCTGGCGGTTCAGACCACCAGCGTAGGGATGCATCCGAACGTGGATCACGCCCCGGTGGAGGATGCGGAATTCTATAAAAAGATCGATACGGCGGTAGACATTGTGTATACGCCGATGGAGACGAAATTTATGAAATACGTTCGGGCAGCCGGCGGCAAGGCCGTGGGAGGGCTCGATATGCTGATTTACCAGGGCGTTATCGCCTACGAGCTGTGGAATCCGGAGACCGTGTTTACCAGAGAGATGATCGACGGTGCGAGAGTGCTGATGCGGGAAGAACTGGAGGCTGCGCGATGAAGAACGTGATTTTGATCGGCTTCATGGGGGCCGGTAAGACAACGGTCGGAGAACGGTACGCAAAGAAGCACGGTCTCCCTATGGTGGATACTGACTGGCTGATCGAAGAGCGGGCAGGCATGACGATATCGGAGATATTTGCGCAGAAGGGCGAGGACGAGTTTCGTAGGACGGAGACGGCGGTTCTCCAGACGCTTCTTTCCGATACACAGGAAAAGGTCATTTCCGTCGGAGGCGGGCTGCCCCTGCGGGAAGAGAATAGAAGGCTGCTGAAACAGCTCGGGACCGTGATCTATCTGGAGGTGAATCCGGATACCGTGCTGAAACGGCTGAAGGGAGATACGACAAGGCCGCTGCTTCAGGGCGGAGACGTGACGCGGCGTGTGGAAGAGCTGATCGCGGCCCGCGGCCCCATATACCGGGAGGCCGCCGGACTGATCGTAGATGTGAATGGACGGAGTGTCGGTGAGATTGTGACGGAGCTGGAAGAAAGGATGGGATTTGAATGAAGCTGCTTCTTTTAAATGGACCGAATTTAAATTTTCTTGGAATCAGGGAAAAAGGTGTATACGGCACTGAGGATTACGGATATCTTGTCCGTATGATGAAAGAGAAGGCGGAGAGAGAAGGACATGAACTGGATATTTACCAGAGTAACTTCGAGGGCGGCTTAATCGATAAGATCCAGGAAGCGTATTATAACGGAACGGAAGGCATTATCATCAATCCGGGCGCGTTTACCCATTACAGCTACGCGTTGAGAGATGCCCTTTCCTCGGTGGAGATTCCGAAGGTGGAGGTACATATTTCCAACGTGCATAAAAGGGAAGAATTCAGGCATACTTCTGTTACGGCGCCTGTCTGCGACGGCCAGGTTCTGGGGCTGGGACTGAAGGGTTATGCCCTTGCCATGGACTATTTGACAGGCCGTGAATAACGGCGTGTATACAGAAAATGAAAAAAATAGTTGAAAAAGGTATTATTATAGTATAGAATAAAAAGGATTAAGAGAATTTCAAGGAGGAATATCATTTATGATATCAGCGGGTGATTTTAGAAACGGTATCACATTAGAGATTGATGGTAATGTTTATCAGATTATGGAGTTCCAGCATGTAAAACCTGGTAAGGGTGCTGCATTTGTCAGAACTAAAATTAAAGACGTAGTGAACGGCGGTGTAGTAGAGCGTACTTTCCGTCCTACAGAGAAGTTCCCGGCGGCCAGAATTGACCGTGTGGACATGCAGTATTTATATGCGGATGGCGATCTTCATAACTTTATGGATACGAACACTTACGAGCAGATCGCACTGAGCCCGGAAGTAATCGGAGACGCATTAAAGTTCGTGAAGGAGAACGACATTTTAAAGGTTTGTTCTTACAATGGCAAGGTGTTCTCTGTTGAGCCTCCGTTATTCGTAGAGCTGGAGATCACTGATACAGAGCCAGGCTTCAAGGGTGATACGGCACAGGGCGCTACAAAGCCGGCTACCGTAGAGACCGGAGCAGTCGTTTACGTTCCGCTGTTTGTGGATCAGGGCGATAAGATTAAGATTGATACACGTACTGGGGAGTATTTATCCAGAGTATAAGAACAGGATACGCCGCAGACTAAAGCAAAAGACGGTAAAAGAGTGTGGTAAATGTTGGCCTGGAGGCCAGGATTTACTACCCTCTTTTACCGTCTTTTTTGTATTGCCGAAGCATTGGTAACCGTTCAAACATTGACAAAGAGGGGGAAGACGCGGTAAGCTGGTAAGAAATGGAGATGGGGAAAGGGAGGATTTTATGTTTCGGATTTTGCTGGTGGATGATGAGGCGCAGGAGAGGGATGGAATCCGGTTCCTGATTGAAAAATATAGGCTGCCGCTTTCGGTGGTGGAGGCGCAGAATGGGCAGAAGGCGCTGGAGTATTTGAAGGGGCATCCGGTGGATATTCTGTTTACCGATGTGAAGATGCCTTATAAGGATGGGCTGGAGCTGGCGAAGGAGACGTTTCAGTTTAATCCGGATATCCGGATTATTATCTTCAGCGCGTATGGGGAATTTGAGTATGCGAAGAGGGCGATGGAGGCCAACGCCGTGGATTATTTGCTGAAACCGATTGAACTGGACGAGTTCGAGAAGGTCATGAATAAGGTGATCGGGGATCTGGAGAGGCAGAGAGAGGAGTCAAAGCAGGAACAGGAGCAGAAGGAAGCTTCCATGAAGCGGGTGTTTTATAAGGTGTTTACAGGAGGGAGCGTGTCGGCGTCTGATCTGGGGATGCTGGAGGAGTATTTTCGGACGATTGGAAAGGAACGGAAGGTGCTTATAAGCCTGGAGAGCGGGCGGAATATTTTTGAACAGCAGGAGGAGGTCTTTTTGAAGCTGCTGCATACATATATCCGAATTCCATCCGAATATGTGAACCTGTATCCCGATTCGTCGGTGGTGCTTCTGGCCGATGAGAACCGGATCGTGGGAAGCGGGCTGCAGAAGCAGCTGGAGAAACTGGCCAGGGACGGCAGACAGCTTCTGGGGACTGAGATCTCTATCGTGGTCAGCAGGGAATTTACTACGGTGGAGGAGATGAACCGGCAGATGGAGGAGATCAGCCAGATTCGGAAGAATTTCTATGGGACGGGCGGTGAGATCACGTTTCTGTCTGAGATTGTATTAAATTCGGAGTATTATGCCGCGGAGGTGGAGCGGATTAAGGAACTGATGATCGAGGCGATTGGGGACAGGAACGACGATCTTGTGATCCTGTACGGAGATCAGCTGGTGGAGACGATGGTGGGCGGCCATGTGGTCAGCCGGATCTATGTGCATCATGTCTTTTACGATATTCTGTCGGCATTTTACAGCCAGTATGGAGTCAATGACAAGCCACGGCTCTTTGAGAGCGTGGAACGGCTGCTGTCCTACAAAGATGGCGAGGAGCTGGAGGTGAATTTCCGGGCAGTCTTAAATGAGGTGCTGGCAAAACGGACGGACGCCGTGGGGGACAGTCCCAGGATCGTGGAACGGATCAAGAATATTGTCAGGGATGAATACAGGAGCGATATCGGACTTGAAGATATCGCCGAGCGGGTCAATCTGGCTCCGGCCTATTTGAGCTATCTGTTTAAGAAGGAGACCGGGGCAAACCTGGTCAAATATATTACCGATTACCGCATGGAACAGGCCAGGAAGCTGCTGGAGGATGAGGAACTGAAGATCGTTCTGGTGGCAAAGGCCTGCGGATATGAGAATCAGCCGTATTTTAACCGGCTGTTTAAGAACTATTACGGAATGACGCCCCGGCAGTACCGGGAGAAGAATGGAAAGCAGCAGGGATGAGGATGAAACGATTGCTGAAGTGGTATTATGGAAGCGCCTCGATCCGGAAGAAACTGGTAATCAGCTATCTGCTGCTGATTACCGTTCCGATACTGGTGCTGGGAGTGTACTCGTATTCGGTGTCGAAACGCAATATGGAGCGGCAGACGGAGGAGACCATACGGAATAATGTACGGCTGATGGCCTCCGATTTGGAGACCTCGCTGAAGAGGGAAAATGACAACATCAAATATCTGTCTTATAACGCAAAATTCCGCCAGGTGCTGAAAAACAGCAGGGGAAACCAGGTGGAGGTGGCTCAGGTGCTCAACGAGGTGGTCGAGCCGATCTTCTGGTATTTTATCACCAGCGATTACAATGAAGGGGATCGAGATCTACACGCCCTATGTGAGCCAGGAGGTGGGAAGCTTTTTAAAACCGGTGGGCAGCAGCAGTGAGGAATCGTGGTACCAGTATCATCAGAAGAATTTCGGGACGCTGTGGACGTATGAGGACGGCAGTATGTTCGCCACCAGGACGCTTCTGGACGCCCAGACGGCATCAGAGCCCATCGGTGTGCTGAAGCTGAGCGTCCATCCGGCGTCGGTCCTGGAGCCGATCTCCAGTAATACATTTTTAAACAACGGGATTCTCCTGACGGATACGGAGGGAAGGCCCATATATTCCAGACAGACGGGGACGGAGCAGGCGGATCAGTCCGTCTTAACCGGGGCAGAGGCGGGAACGCTTCACGACGGCGACCAGGGGGACTATATTCTGATGTCTGAGGAGATCACCACCAGCGGATGGCGCCTTTACTACTATGTGACGAAAAGCGAGATCACAGGGCGGCTGTATGAGATCCTGAAGTCCACGCTGCTGATCGTGGGACTATGCCTGGCGGTCAGCCTGTTTCTGATCGGTATCCTGTCTAAGGTTTTAAGCCGCAGGATTCTGGAACTGAAGGAGAGCGCGGAGAAAGTGGCGGAGGGCAACTTTAATCTGGAACTGAACCACAACGATTCCGACGAGATCGGGATCGTGGCAAAGAGCCTGCAGACCATGTGCGACCGGCTGAATGAGATGATCAACCGGGTCTACAAGGCAGAACTGGAAAAGAAGGCCATGGAGCTTAAGGCGCTTCAGGCCATGATCAATCCCCATTTCCTGTATAACTGTCTTTCCAGCATCAAATGGAAGGCCATCCGTACCGGCAATGACGAGATCAGCGATCTCACGGGGCTGCTGGCCAAGTTCTACCGCACCAGCTTAAATGGAGGAAAACAGATTACCACCGTGGGGAGCGAACTGGAAAATGTGAAATCGTATGTGGAGCTTCAGCGCATGACCCATGAAAACAGCTTCGACGCAGAGTATGAGTTTGATGAGACGCTTCTCGGATATTCCATGCCGAACTTCCTTTTGCAGCCGATTGTGGAAAATGCCATTGAGCACGGCATTAACTATCAGGAGGAGATCGACGGAAAGGGGCGGCTGATCGTGCGGCTGGAGGAAGAGGACAGCCATCTCATCTTCAGTATTTTAAACAACGGCCCCCGGGTGGAGCTGGAACGGCTGGAGGAGATATTAAACACGCCGGGCAAGGGCTATGGAATTTATAACATTGAAGAGCGGATCCGGATTTACTACGGAGCCGGATGCGGTGTCTACGCATCCGTCACGGAAGACGGCTATACGAATTTTACGGTGAAGATATTAAAAGAACTGAAGGAGCTGTCCGTATAGATGGGAAGTTCTAAAAATAGTGCAAGGTTTCTAAAAAATTTGTTAAAAAGTCTTCCTCCGGGAGATGGTAAGATAGAGACATCAAAGGAATCATAACAAGGAGGAAGGTAACATGAAAAGGAAATTATTAAGCGTTCTCTTATGTACGGCGATGACTGCTTCTGCTTTGGCAGGCTGCGGGGGCTCTGGAGCTTCTGGCACGGAGGCGGCCAAAACAGAGGGGGGAGAGGCGAAGACAGAGGCTGCTGCCGATAAAACGGGGGCGGACAAGGTCAAGATTCGTATGACGTACTGGAACAGTGAGGACACCATGAAGGCGATGCTGGATTATCTGGCGGAGACGCTTCCGGAGATCGAGATTGAATACCAGTTCATCGACAATTCCAATTACGATACCATCGTAGATACCCAGCTGTCGGCGGGAGAAGGCCCGGACATCATCTGCGAATCACCGGGATCTTCCTTAAAGCACGCGAGACTGGGCTATTTAGAGCCGTTGAATGATTTGGGGGCCGAGTATTCCAGCGCCGGAACCAGCGTCTATTCCTATGACGGAAACATCTATGCGCTGCCGGGAATCAGCTGGTTCGAGGGAATCTATTACAACAAGGCCCTGTTTGAGGAGAATGGAATCGCACTGCCGACCACATTCGACGAGTATATCGCGGTCTGCAGGGCGTTTAAGGAGAAGGGGATCACCCCTCTGGCAGCAGGCTTAAAATCCTGGGAGCCAATGCTGAAAAACTCCATGGCGTTTGTGACTGCGGAATACTTATCTACAGACGCAGGGAAGAACTTTGGCTCCGATTACCGGGAAGGCAAAGCCAAAATGGAAGGGACCTGGGACCCGTACGTGGAAAAATGGTCTGAGATGATCTCCGAGGGCGTCTACACCACAGACATGACGGGAATCGACCACGATCAGGCATTAGAGCAGTTCGCAACCGGAGGCGCGGCCATGTTCTGTTCCGGTCCCTGGGATTTGGATACCATCACCAGCAAGAACCCGGATCTCCAGATTGATATGATGCCATTCTACGGAACCGCCAAGAGCGATGGATGGCTGATCGGCGGCCCTGGATGCGGATTTGCCGTAAACAGCGCCTCTGCCAACAAGGAAGCGGCTATGAAGGTGGCCCGCGCGATCTCAACCGTGGAAGGCCAGAAGGCACTGTGGGAAAACAACCAGGGCGGCTCTTCCTACTTAGAAGGCGCATCCTTCGACTTACCGGCTGCCTACGAGGGCGTTTCGGGAACCCTGGCGGCCGGCAATGTATACTGCCCGTGGAATGAGTGGGGCGCGGCAGCCGGCGCTCATGAGACATACGGAACCGAGATGCAGAGCTATCTGTTAGGTTCCCAGGATTTAAAGACCACATTGTCGAATGTGGACGCGGCCGTGGCGGAGCTTTTGGAAAAGTAAGGCTGGCACTGACGAACGATACCGATGATGGGAGCGGCAATCCATGCTGAAAAGAATATTGGCGTACGCATGGAGGACGCTCCCTTTTTGCGCCCATTTTTGGGCGAATTGAAGAAAAGGAGGGGTATGAAATGGAACAGATTCAAAGAAAAAGGAGGCAGGCAGGAACGCTGGGAAAGTATTTCTATGTGTTCATCCTGCCGGCTTTCATCGTATATCTTCTGTTTTCCATCGTTCCGTTTTTATATACGTTTTACTACAGCTTCACCGATTACACGGATATGAATCCGGTCAACTTAAGCTTTGTAGGCCTGAAAAATTATATCAAGGTTTTCAACACGCCGCTGATGATGACGGCGATAAAAAATTCCGTAATTTATGCCATCATGCTGACGTCACTCCAGACCATTCTCGCGCTGCCGCTGGCGGTGCTCCTGGATAAGAAGCTGAAGACCAGGAACTTACTGAGAGCCGTATTCTTCTTCCCGGCCGTATTCAGTTCCCTGATCATCGGCTATCTGTGGAACTTCATCATGTCGTCGTCGGATTACGGCCTGATCAACAACCTGCTGCATCAGCTGGGCTTCGGAACCTTTAATTTCTTTACGGCTAACCGGGCGCTGTTTTCCGTCATTTTAACCCAGGCATGGCAGTGGACCGGATGGGCCATGGTCATCTACCTGGCCAACTTACAGAGCATTTCACCGGATCTCTACGAGGCGGCGGACATCGACGGAGCCGGAGGGATCAAGAAGTTCTTTTACGTGACACTGCCGCTGATGTGTCCGTCGGTCAAGATCATCGTGGTGACCGGCTTAATCGGAGGCATGAAGGTCTTCGACATCATCTACTCCATGACATCGGGCGGTCCGGGCAATGCGACCGAGACAGTTATGACAGTCATGATGAAAAAGGGTATCTCGGACGGCTTTTACAGCACCGGATCAGCCTTCGGCGTGTGTTTCTTTGCTATCGTGCTGGTGATCAGCGCCGTAGTCACAAAATTAATGGGGAAATGGAGTGATTCGATACAATGACGAAGAGAAAAAGAAATTTATATGTTCTGGAAGCAGTCATGCTCGTGATTGCGGTGATCTGGTTTATCCCGATTTACTATCTGATCGTAACGACACTTAAGAATCCTCAGGAGGCCACGGCCAATCCCCTGGGACTGCCGATTCACTTAGAAATCGGAAATTACATCAAAGCATGGACCAATATGCAGTTTCCGAGGGCGTTTGCCAATACGCTGTTCATCACGGCCACGGCGGTCGTTATCATCGTCGTGTTCGGCGCCATGGCCGGATACGCTCTGGCGAGAACGAAGACGAAAATGGGCAACCGCATGTTCCTGTTCTTCCTGGCGGGCCTGATCGTACCGTTTCAGATGAATATTGTCAGCTTATATAAGATCGTCAAGAGCCTTCACCTGATGAACACTCCGTTTGCAGTAATTCTCGTCAACGTGGCCATCAATACGCCGCAGGCGGTATTCCTGTTTAAGGAATTCATAGAGGGAACGGTGCCGAAGGAACTGGAGGAGGCTGCGGAGATCGACGGCTGTACCGTGTTCCGCAAGTTTTTCAGAGTGGTGCTGCCGCTTCTTACGCCGGTTATCTCGACGGTCGTTATCATCGTCACACTGAACGTGTGGAATGAATTCATGACGCCCCTTCTGTTCCTGCAGAGCCGCGAGAAGGACGTAATCCTTCAGGAGGTGTCCCGGAACATCGGGCAGTTTGCCACAGACTGGACCGCGCTGTTCCCCATGCTGATGCTGGGCGTGGCGCCGCTCATGATCTTTTACGTGTTCATGCAGAAATACATAATCGCCGGTGTGGCCGCCGGCGCGGTGAAAGGATAATGGAATATGGATAAGAGAGAGTCTGGAACATTTCCAGGGAGCCTGATGGTGATCGTACCGCATCAGGATGATGAAATACTCCTGTGCGCCGGTATCCTCTATGAGGCCGTCCGGAGAAAGATTCCCGCCACTGTCGTGATGGTGACAAACGGCGATTACGGATGCCGCGATTATTCGATTGGGCGGAGCCGTTTAAGAGAGACGCTTGCCGGGCTTGCCATGCTGGGAATCGAGGAGGAGGATGTGGAGTTTTTAGGCTATGCCGACACGGGAATGCCGAAGGAAGAAAGCTTCATAAGCCGCCTCTATGAGGAGACGGATGAGAGGAGACGCCATAAGTCCCACTGCTCGGAGGAGACCTACGGCCTGGAAGAGAAGGAAGAGTACCATAAAAAGAGGTGGGGAACCCATGCGCCATACGACAGGGCCCATCTGGCCGCGGATCTCCACGGTGTGATAGAGGAGCACCAGCCTGATATGATTTTTACCACTTCGGAGTTTGACACTCATGGGGATCACAGTGCGCTGTACTTATTTGTCCGTGATATCTTAGTGCAGATGAAGGCGGAGGCGGAGGCCGGGAAGGCGGACTGCAAGAGTCAGCCGGTAAGCGGGGAGAGGCACGCACTTCCCCGCCTGTACAGCGGAATCGTTCATTCCCTGGCGGGAGATGAGAACTGGCCTGTCAGGACCAGGGAGGTGGGGCCGTATACAGAGCCGGCCCAGTCCCGGGAGACCTCCTGTTTCCGCTGGGAGGACCGGATCCGCTTTCCGGTCCCCGCATGCATGAGGACGGAGGAGCGGGATGTGAACCTGAAGTATCAGGCGCTTTCCTGTCATGTCACGGCTCTGAAGCCGGATGCGGTGGACTTTTTGTATGCATTTATCAAGAGTGAAGAACTTTTCTGGGAGATTAATTACTGAAGGAGCGAGACAGAATGGAAATTAACAAACAGCCGATCTATCCCGTCGAGCCGTGGACGGTGACGGAAACGGAATTTAAGATGGAGACAAATTACCGGAATGAGACGACATTTTCCCTGTCGAACGGGTATCTGGGGACGAGAGGAACCCTGGAGGAGGGGTATGACTTCACGGTAAATGAGGGACTGGAAGGCAATTTTATCAATGGATTTTATGAAAGCGAGCCGATCCGCTACGGAGAATGGAACTATGGGTTCCCGACAGAGAGCCAGTCACTCCTGAATCTTCCTGATTTAAAGACGATCAGGCTCTTCCTCGATGGGGAAGAACTGGATATCAGAAAAGGGGAGGTGTCAGGCTGGCGCAGAACACTTCACATGGACCAGGGGACAGTCACCAGATCCTTTGACTGGACCTCCCCGGCGGGACGGACGGTTCACGTGGAGACGGTCAGGCTTGTAAGCTTCGGGGTGAAGAACCTGATGGCCATGTCATACGAAGTGACACCGGTCAACTTTGACGGAGAAATCACGTTCCTGTCGGTTCTGGACGCGAATGTGGAGAATCATACACGGAAGACGAATCCGCTGGTGGATTACGGCCCCTTCGGCTGCTGTCTGCTCACCGACAGGATCACCGCAGATGAATCCATGCTGTTTTATCAGGGGACGACGGAGCACAGCGGCCTTACTATGGCCTGCGGCAGTGTGATGACGGTGAGGTCCCCGCTGACACAGGAGTGGAGCGTCACGGAGGACGGCCTTCACTGCCGCCATAAGATAGCCGTTCACGGAACGAAAGGTCAGACGATCACTGCGGAAAAGCAGATAGCCTACACCTCCTCTCTCGATCTGGAAAAGAACGCGATGAGAGATTTTATTCTTTCTATATTAAAGGAGGCGGTAAAAAAAGGCTTTAAGAGCGAGGCGGCCAGTCAGGAGGCCTGTATGAAAGCCATGTGGAATCAGGCGGATGTGGTGATCGAGGGAGATGACGCGCTCTTGCAGGGCATGCGGTTCAACCTGTTCCATATCCTTCAGTCTGCTTCCAGAGACGGGAAAAATGGCATGGGCGCCAAGGGTCTGTCGGGAGAGGGCTATGAGGGCCACTATTTCTGGGATACGGAAATGTACGTAATGCCGGCGCTGATTTATACCAACGCAGACCTGGCAAAGTCTCTTCTCGGCTATCGTTACCGGACGCTTGACGAGGCGAGAGACAGGGCCAGGGTTCTGGGGCATGAGAAGGGCGCGCTGTATCCCTGGCGTACTATCAATGGTCAGGAAGCCTCCACTTATTTCCCGCTGGGGACGGCGCAGTACCACATTAATGCGGATATTGCCTACGCCTTTAAACTGTATCTCGATGTGACCGGAGATATGGAATTTTTAAAGGATCAGGCCGCGGAGGTGCTGGTGGAAACGGCCAGAGTCTGGGCGGATGTCGGCTGTTTCGCTGAGTCCAGGGGCGGTAAGTACTGCATCTGCGCCGTAACGGGGCCGGATGAGTACAATGCCATTGTGGACAACAATTTCTATACGAATCTCAT
>OGFR01000811.1_pt1 | contig 18844 bp, 17 predicted proteins | sample 1571001 | NCBI WGS metagenome assembly OGFR01 (sample SAMEA2582064, study PRJEB24529) | metagenome | biome: Human gut stool | place: China | collected 2011 | reverse complement strand
CCAACATCCCGCCTGTCTCAAACTCTGCCCTTGACCCCGCAGTTCTGTATCCCAGCACCGGATTGGTGCGGTATTTCTCCATCCGTTTAGCCAGGCTGTAGGAATATCCGGTGTCTGTTTCCATGCAGATTCTCTTTCTCCACTCTTCCCCATTCATGACACATCACCTCAAAAATAGCTGTAGGAGTAAAATTCCCATACTCCTACAGCATCCTGTATTCCGTGTTCAGTTGTGTTACTGGTTAATCTTTGCCCCGTCATCCCCTACCCAGTAGGAATCCGGCGTCAGACAGTTGGTCAGCATCTCGCCGTTGTCAGCGCAGTAATACTCCCTGCCTTCCCACTGTATCCATCCGGTGGCCATATAGCCCTGTGCGTCAAAGAAATACCACTTATCTCCTATCTGCTGCCAGCTGTTGGCCGGATAGCTGCCGTCCGCGTTGCGGTACCACCATTTACCGTTTTCCGGAGTCTGCACCCATTCGCCGTTTCCTCCCGTGGGATTCTCCCTGAACTGGGCCGCCTTTTCCTCCGGTATGTACGTGCTGGGAGATTCCGCCCAGTCTCCTTTTTCCTTGCTGTCAAATTTGCTTACAGGCCTTACCCTGACCGTGTATGCCGTATTGCCCTTCTGCATGCGCTCGCGGCAGTTGCATGTATTGGTGCTGACTGTCATGACAGCGCCCACTGCCTTGTCGTCCCTGTACACGCGCACCTCATAGCTGCCCGCTGCCGGTATGGCGTCCCAGGTGGCTATGCCGTCCTCTGTGAGGACCACATTTGTCAGAGCATGAAGGGAGGTGTTCAGGGCCTGGAGCTCCACATCCATCAGCAAGGTGGTGCTGGAATCCTCCCGCTTGGAATTTTTAAACTCAGCTCCGCCTTTTATGGTCACCTTATCCTTGGGAAGGGACTGGAAATAGTAATCGTCGTTGGCCGTCAGGGTAATCTGGATTCTGGGTACGGTGTCCTCCCGCCATTCCACATCGTCATTCAGGATCTCATAGCCGTCCACAGAGTACTTGTTGCTGCTGGTCTCAATCTCTATGAGCTCATCTCCGAAATCCGTATCCGGCTTTATCTCTGCTTTTATGGTCAGACTTATGGACTTAATGGGTTTACGGCTTGCGCCGTATGCAGGAAACACCATCAGGGCAGCCAGTACACCTGCCGCAGCCATCATTAATTTCCGCTTCATGTGCAGCATATCATGATTCCTCCTTTTTACGTTCCTCATATAACCCTACTTTATCCAGTTTTGCCAGCTGTGTCAATATACATTTCCTTACGATTCCATGGCTTAACATTATCCGGCCCAGGATTTCCTGGCTTAGGGTTCCCCGGCTCAGGATTTCCTGCCTCAGGATTCCCCGGCTCAGGATCTCCCTACATCTCATGGTATTTATCCAGGATAGGCTGGGAGCGCTGCCTCACAGCCCCCATGATGGTATCATAATTCTCCACGAACATGGATACAATCACTGAATCTATAAGCCCCTTTTCCGCCATGTCCTCCAGAATGGACACTGTTTTTTCCTTCGAAAATGCATCCTTATAGCTTCTGGTTCCTGTCAGGGCGCTTATGATATCAGCCACCGCCACAATTCTCTGGGGCATATCCAGAGATTCGGCGTTTAACCCCCTGGGATAACCGGAACCATCCAGCTTCTCATGATGGCGCAGGGCGATATCCCTCACCCTGGCTGACACATTTGTTCCCAGAATGTGCTCGGTCAAATCCACATGGGTCCTCATGACCCGCATGGCCTGAGGGCTTAATTTCCCGGGAAATTCCAGTATCTCCACAGGTATTCCTATCTTTCCCAGATCATGAAGCATGGCTGCGCAGATCACGTCCCTGATATCATTGCCGCTGTCCAGCATACGGACTGCCAGTTCCTCGCTTATAACAGTGGTTGTAATGGTATGGGTTACGGTATGGGAGCTTCTGAAGTCAATGACATAGGTCAGCATGCGCAGAAGCGCCTTTTGCTCATCCTCGGTAAACGGAACCTCTTCCATGGTCCTGTCAAATTGCCCGGACACATCCTCCGGCAGACAGTATTCCTGGCCCTGGACAGCCAGGCGGTCCAGAACTTCCGGTCCCAGGCGCCTGAAAAGTCCTGATACTCTGGGGCTGTAGGCCAGCCCTTCCTGCCTTCTCAAAAACTCCGTGAATCTCTGGTATCCGCCTGTATAACCGGATGATCCGAAATAGATGTCTGCCCGGTCCGCCAGATTGAGGATCTGGGCCGCCTCCCTGACTCTCTCCGGCACATCCTTCTGTTTTCTCAGCCGGTTCCAGGGCATATGGTGATACAGGACAACGGAATCCCAATATTCAAACGGCGTAAAATAGTGAAAGAACAGATATCCGTAAATGGAATGATTCCACACTTCCTTCGTCTCGAATTCCACCATCCTGTCAATTTCCTCGGTCTTATATGCGCCAATGTCATGGAGTGCAGCCAGAATCAGCAGGTTTCTCATCTCCGACGGTGTATAGGTGCCATCCTCCTTTAGCATCTGGAACACCAGATAGGAGACCCGGGCACCGTGTCCAATCAACCTTGGGTCAACCAGATTAAAAGCTCTTCTTGCGATATTAATTAAATCCTTATTGCCCACAGGCAGGGAATATTCCGGCATAACCGCTCCTTTTCTCTCACTCCGACTTATACTCTGCCTCCTATTTTCACACAAAGCCCACTATAAATCAAGCTCAATCTGATACCCCGAAAAGGCGGCCCCTTCCTGAAAGGGGCCCTTTTTTACTCCCACTTAAAATAACGCAGCGCAATCCCGCCGCAGACCAAAAAGCAGACTGCCATGTACAGACATGATTTCCATATACCCTCAGCCGGCAGCCCCAGGGAAACCGCCTTAAGAAGTTTGATTCCCTGGGTCAGGGGCATCATATCCGCAATCCTCTGCAGGCTGGAGGGCATGGTCTCATACGGAAGGGTGGCACCCGAAAGAACCAGCATGGGAAAATACAGTATGCTGGCCCACATCCCGGCTGTCCTGACATCCGGGGCAATGCCTCCTATCATCATGCCTATGCTGAATATGACCAGCATCACAAACAGGAATACAGCCAGGTACGCTACTGCTGAGCCTGGAAAACGCGCCCCGAAAAACAGGACCGCCGCAGCATAGACCAGAACCAGGGATGCCAGGGAATAGACGGTATATACCGCTGTCTGGACCGCCAGAAGGAGGGACGGACTGGCCGGCGTTACCTGGTACCGCTTAAGTATCTTCTTCTGCCTGTATTCCGAAATCACCAGAGGAAGCCCCATAACACCGCCAGCGCAGACCGCTATGGCAGAAACTGCCCCGAAGGACTGTTCCAGAAATGTATAGCCTGCCCCCGGATAAGCGGGCCGGCTGCCGAAAATAATTCCCAACACGGATATGACCACCAGGGGCATGCAGATGGCAAAGATAATCATATCCATGCCCCTGATAGATAACTTAAGTTCTGTTTTCAGTATGGTATAAAACCGTTTCATCTGTTTTCTTCCTCCTGTGTCCACCACAAATACGCATCCTCCAGGTTACTGTACGGGCTGATATCCACCGCCTCCTTTACGGTTCCTTCAAAGACAAACATTCCATCCCTCAGGATACCGATTTGATCGCAGAGCATTTCCACCTCATCCATGAAATGGGATACAAGACATATAGAAAGGCCCTTATCCTTCATTTCCAAAAGGCATTTCCAGACCTCCCTGCGGGATTTTGTATCCAGCCCTGTTGTCAGTTCATCTAAAAACACCACCTTGGGACCTGGTATGAGCGCCAGTATAATAAAAAGCCTCTGCTTCTGCCCGCCCGACAGCTGGCTTAACATGGAATCCGCCTTATCCTCCAGCTTAAACTGCCGCAGCAAATCCCTGTAATCCGCTGTTTTCTCATACAGGCAGGCAGTCTCCTCACAGAGCTCCCGCACCTTAATGCGGTCCGGATAACTTGCCTCCTGAAACTGCACCCCCACCTGCTCAAACAGATGTCTGCGCTCTGTCACCGGGTCCATTCCCAGTATCCGCACTTCTCCCGAATCAGCCCTTCTGGTCCCCAGTATACATTCCACGGCCGTGCTCTTTCCCGCGCCGTTGGCTCCCAGCAGTCCATATATCTGGCCCGGCCGGATCGTAAGGTTCAGGTTATCAATCACCTTTTTTCCGGAATAGGACTTGCTCAGCCCTGTGACTGTCACCGCCTTTTCCCGGAGTGCAGCTTGTGCGTTCACTGCTGTTTCCCTGCCTTTCCTCTGTTCTTCCCGATTTGTCATCTTCCTGCCTCCTAGTTCACTGTGTATCGGTATATGCTATAACTGTCTTTCACAGCTGTTCCCGGCGGTTCATCTCCATCAGCTTCCCAATCTGTGACTCCACATACCCAGCATTCTCTTTTGCCTCTGCCAGGGAAGTGAGAAGCTTATCACAGGCAGTGATAATATCGTCGTCCTCTCCGGGTGTATCAATAATTTTCCGGATATCGGCGGACGGATTCCTGGATAAGGCGTTTAGCATCCGCAGAATGGACGAAAGGGAATAGTTGGCGCACCGGAGGGAGCGTATGATGGTCAGCCGCTGTATATCCTCCCCTGTATAGACCCGGTAGCCGTTGGCCATCCGCCTGACGGAAAACAGGCCGTTTAGTTCCCAATTCCTGAGCGTGTCAATGGTGACACCCAGGATACCGGCTGCTTCCTTTCTTGTATACATGGTCTGTTCCCTGTCTTTTCCGGAACACGGTTCCTTAATGCCTGCAAGCATCCTCCTGCATATCCTGACAGCCTCCTCCCCATGCTTTATTTCCTGATCCACCTGGTCACTGTAACGTTTTGTCAGCTTCAATGCCGTCTCAAAATCCCCTGACGCAGAAGTTTTAACGATAGTGACTGCCTGCTTTCTCAGTCCATTTTGCAGAACCTCCACCCGCAGGGCCGCCCTTGCCAGCTTAAACTGCTCCACATGAAGCTCCGTAAAAATCCTGTAGCCGCTCTGCGTCCTCTCTGCTTTCGGAATCAGGCCGTACCTTTCATACAGACGTACGGTGTTCACATGAATGCCGAACATCCTTGCCAGATCCACTGTCCTGTATGTATTCATAAAGATGCACCTCCTATTCTTTTATACCACAGGTTTCATCCCTGATGTTATAGTGTAGGGTTTCCCTCTGATACCCGCTACTATGCGGTATTCTGAGAACAAATAAAAAACCAGCCTGTTCCGGCTGGTTTTTTATCATTTTCCCTTCCTGGCTCAGCGCTTTAAATCTCGCTGATATAATAATACACAATGCTTATATAATCCTCCGGCTTCTGGAAATCCAGTTTCAGGGCCAGGCTCCCCTGATTCTCCCTGAATTGGTCCCATAACACCTTCTGGGCAGCGTATGACTTGTTGAGATCCCGCCGTTTTCCATCCGGAAAAATGGCATTGACCGCACCGCTGCACTGGTTCACAATCTGCAGAAATCCATTCATGTTCAATATATTTAGTTTTATCACAATCCAACACCTCCCGGAATATGCAGCCCCTTTCATGACCGTGGGAGGAAGGCGCCATCCCTTCTTCCTACTATCATTATACTGTATCATATTCCCTGAAGATATCGAATTTCTGTCATCTTGTGTCACTATTCTGCCATTTCTGACGATACTCTTTCGGACTGCATCCCATACTGCTTCGGAATACCCTGCCGAAGTAGCTGCTGCTTCCCAGGCCGCATATATGGCATATGCTGGTGATGGGTTCGTTTCCCTCAGACAGCATCCAGCATGCCCGCTGTAAACGGAAGCTGGTCACGTACTCTACCGGAGTCATGTTCAGGCAGTCCCGAAACACCCGGAAGCACTCGCGCTCACTGATGAAGGCAGATGCCGCAATCTCCTTCACCGACAGCTTGTCCCCGCAGTGCTTGTGGATGAACGCCAGCATTATCTTAATCTTCTGGTTTGACCGGCTGTTGTATTTGGGGCTTTTCTCCATGGTCTCTGTCATGGCAAGAAGGCCGCACCATATCTCAGACAGGACCGACCTCAAACGGATTTCGTAGCCGCAGTCGTCCTCTGATATCCGGAAGGACTGCCGGAGGGTCTCTAAAACAGGTACATGGGACGGCTGGTCCGGGTACAGCCCGATTATCTCTACATGGGATGCCGTCATAAGGGGCGAAACGTATTTCCGGTCAATGATGCTGCCGCTCTGTCCGCTGATCAGCAGCGGGTTAAAGATATGAAGGAGTGAGACGACTGACCCCTCCCCGTCCTTTGCCCTGGACATATGAAGCACATTTGAATTCACAAAGCCCCCTGAACCAGCCGTAAAAACAGCCTTTCCATGAGGCGTGTCATATTCCAGGCTGCCCTGCTCCATGTAAAACAGCTCCGCCTCTTTGTGCCAATGCCAGGGAGACTGTTTTCCCGCATACTTGTCCAACTCCACATAAGAGGCAATATAAGGGAATTCCGCCGAGATTCCCGGCAGTTCCTCTTCATAGCTCCCCGGTTTAAGCTCTACCTTACGGATTATCTTCATATTACCCTCCTGTTCCGGGACCTTATTGCCGGGTGTCTGCACTCTCCAGAAATATCCTGACCTCCTGATATTCCCGTCCCATAAACTCCTTTACACTGCCGGAAAATGCCTCCGCATTTCCCTCGTCCAGATACCGGCCGGCCTGAGCCACCATATCATTATATTCCATATGAAACTCCCTTTCCCTCAGGCGCAGCAACGCAATGGGATACCCCCATACAATCAGTTCCCTCAGCTTATTGTAACACTCCTTTACCAGATTCAGCCTGCAGTTCTCCGCAATAAATGTCAGCACCACCTCAAAGATCTTATAACTATTCCTATTCTTCCCGAGTTGCCGGACATCGTACTGCAGCTTTTCCACTGCATCCGCCGGTGCATTCTCCAGCGTATATTGGACCACCGGCTTAATGGTCAGCGTCATCAGCTGCAGGCTGTCAAGATACAGTTTCATGCCTTCCCTGATTTCCGGATTTGCCAGATCCGCCTTTTCCGCTTCAGCCAGGACCAGGGTTCCCTTACCCTGGAGGGACCTGGTTATCCCCATGCTGTCAAGTATGGACAGGCTGCGCCTCACGGTATTAAACGATACCTCGTAACGCTGTGCCATACAGGGAAGTGATGGCAGGTAGGTTCCGCGGGGGTAATCCCCTCTCTCTATCTCCCTGAGAATGCGGGACACAAGTGTATATCTCATCTGGGGACGTTTACGGTAAATGTTCCAGTAAAACGGAACCTGCTCCATATCCCCCAAATCGAACTCATCCTGTGCCTGTGCTATAAAAGACAGCAAATCCGCTGTGATACGGCCGTACAACGTCTCAAAGGTCTGCCCCAGCAGTGAAATGACCTCCTCCCTGGACAGTCCCTCCAGCTCCTGATCCGTCAATACCGCCTGGTCTTTTCTGACCATCAGATAAGCAAACCTTATATAACGCACAGTCTCCCAGTAAAGATTCAGGAACAGCCGGTTGTCCGGCGCCTTGAACACCAGTATATATAACGCTGCCGGCATGGATACAGATTCCACGGACAGGTGCTTCATATTATCTAAAAAGCGTTTCCAATCCTCATCGCTCCACCTCATAAGGCATTCCCGCCACAGCGGCTCAAACAGCAGCTTTCCGGACAGAACCCAATCTGCTATCCCGGCTTTCCTGGATACGAAATATCTGGCTGCACTTTCCAGGAACCCGGCGGGGCCGGCCTTATAAACCACCACGGGCGCTGTTCTCGGATCTATCCTCCTTTTTCCAACAAAGCCAGGCCGGCTCTTACAGTTGCCTGCGCCAAATGAAACATCTGACAAATTTTGTTAATGGACGGAAGGCTCTCTCCATATTTATAATATCCATATAGTATCCTGGCCTCAAAATATTCGTACACCAGCCTGTTTAAACCGCTGTCAGCTCTCATTCTTTTACCTCAAATATTTATATAGCATCTGTTCCAGCACACTGGCGTCAATGGGTTTTGCAAAATGCGCTGTCATCCCGGCGTGAAGGGCATTCTGCACATCCTCCGCAAATGCATTGGCAGTCATGGCTATAATGGGTACGGAGGCCGCATCCTCCCTCTCCAGGGCGCGTATGGCCCTTGTGGACTCATACCCATCCATCTTAGGCATCTGCACATCCATCAGGATCATGTTATAGTAGTGCTCCGGCACCTGCTTAAACCGTTCCAGGGCTTCCTCCCCGTCACAGGCTTCCTCCACCTCCACCCCCATCTCTTCTATCAGGGTTCCCGCAATCTCACGGTTCATCTCATTGTCCTCCACCAGAAGAACCCGTTTGCCTGTAAAGTCTGATTTGCCCGTAAAACCGCTCCATTGCACCGGTTCCTTTTCTCCGCTCAGCCCGCTGAGCAGATAGCAGATTTTGGACCGGTAAAAGGGCTTTGCCAGAAATGCAGATACACCGGCTTCCCTGGCCTCTGCCTCAATCTCCGACCAGTCATATGCGGTCAGCACGATAACGGGAATTTCTCTTCCCACCTCCTGCCGGATACGCCGCGCCACTTCCACTCCGTCCATATCCGGCATCTTCCAGTCCACAATGACCAGGCGGAAGGGATCGTCTGAATCCTTCAGATCCAGTACCCGTCTTACCGCCTCAGCGCCTTTTGTGACAAACTGGGGCCGCAGTCCCATATCCTCTAAAAGCTCCGACGCATTTTCACAAGTCTGCTCATCGTCATCCACAATCAGGCAGTGTATGCCTACCCATTCCTCAGGCACCTCCTCAGGCGCTGCATCCTGGAACTGCAATGGAAGAGCCACCGTAAACACAGAGCCTTCCCGGGGCCTGCTTTCTACTCTGATATCACCGTTCATCAAATCTATCAAATTCTTTGTGATAGCCATTCCCAGTCCGGTACCGGTTACCCGGCTGTTTGTGGAGTCCTGGGCCCGCTCAAAGGGCTGGAACAGTTTGCTCATAAATTCACTGCTCATGCCGATCCCGGTATCAGCGCACCGGAACACATAACGCCCATATCCTCTGCCGGCGCCTTGCTCCTGCCTTACCTCCACATGAACGCTCCCCCCTTCCGGGGTGTATTTGGCCGCATTGCTCAGGATATTAATATATATCTGGCGGATACGCAGGGAATCTCCCACCACTTCCTCATTTTTCAGCCCCTTCAGATGTACGTCCATCTCAAGGTGTTTGGCCTCTGCCTGCGGACGCACCAGCTCCGCGGATTCCGTCACCAGTTCTGCCAGGTTAAAGGGTTCCTCCCGTATGGATAGTTTCCCGCTTTCAATCTTCGACATGTCCAGCACATCGTTAATCAGGCTTAAGAGATGCTTGCTGGACAGGCTGATTTTCTTCAGGCATTCCATCACCCGTTCCCTGTCATCCAGGCGGGTGCTTGCAATAGCCGTCATGCCCACGATTGCATTCATAGGAGTGCGGATATCATGGCTCATATTGGACAGGAACTGGCTTTTAGCCTCACTGGCCGCCCTGGCGTTGTCCAGGGCGCTCTGAAGAGCGCTGCGTTTCTGTTCCTCCTCATAGCGCTGCTCATCAATACGGCGTGAAATCAGGATTGCCAGTTTATCCCCGGAATAGGGATTGTCCACATGAATGATCTGCATAGAAACCCAGTGATACCTGCCGTCTCCAAGCATCTGTCTCACATCCAGAAACACCTCATTTTTCTCCTGTCCCAGAGTCTTATTCAGATTCTCTGCCGAGAAGCGGCGGCAAAATTCCTCCAGGTGCTCCGGATGAATGGATGCGGCCACATACTCATAGAGCTGGCTGTAGGATTCCTGGTTCCCAAGCTCCAGCATCAGGCCCGGTTTTACATAGATAAAGTTCAGCGAATCCCTGGTCAGATTCAGACTGATAATCACCGGGTAGGCATTGGATATAGCTCCCACCAGGGTAAGGCGTTCCTGAAGCTTCTCCCGCTCCGCTGCCTCCTCTGCCAGCTTTTCGTCCGTGATATCATGAAAAGCGGAAATCAGTACCGGATTTCCGTTTTCATCCAGGGTCCTCTCCACGATTCCGGCTGCCCAGAAAAATCCATTATCCAATGTAATCACACGCACTTCAAAGATGTTCTTTCTGCCGCTGTCCGCTGTGTCCTTAAACAACTGTACCAGATTTTCATAGTCCTCCGGGTGTATCACATCCCGAAGGCTTTTTCCCTTCATTGCTTCATTGGACGCGCCCTCCTGACAGCGGAACAGTCTCAGCCCCTCCTGGTTCATAAGCAGGAAGTCGTATGGGGCTTCCACGGACATCAGGGCGATTCCTTCCGGCACCGCATTGTACAGACGGCTTATGTAAACGGCCTGATTCTTTAATTTCCGGTTGGTCCTGTTGGCATAGCGCAGATAAAATACCAGAAGCAGTGCAATCCCCAGTAAGATACAGCCTATCAGGGTAAAGGAACGCATGAGTATCTCATTGGTCTGGGCATTTACCACGCTCTGGGGAATTATGGAAATCAAATACCAGTCAGATTGAAGCTTTAAAGGCGTATAACAGAATACGGTGGCCTCTCCCTGGTAGTTAAAGGTGGCCCATCCGGTATAGGAACTTTGGAGAGACCTGGCAAACTGGTCCAGGCTCTCACGGCTGTTTTGGGTCTCCGGAAGCATATCAAACAGATTCTGCACTGTTTTATTGCTGTTGGGGTGGGGAGAGCGAATCAGCACATCCCCCTTCTGGTTGACCACATAGGAGAAGCCGGCATTGTTATAAAAGGACAGGGTGAAGCTGTCTACAATACAATCCACCTCATACTCCTTTACCAGGTATCCCCGCACCCCGTCTTTCAGTGTGACTCCCACAAACAGGTCAAATACATTGACACCCGTTACGCTGCTGATATGAGGGTCAATGATGCCGTTGCCCCGGTCCGTATCCAGCAGTACAGCTTCCGCCTTTTCGTCAATTACTGAGCCTGAGGGAATACATACTCCGTCCTGCAGATACAGACTGATCCCGTTTTCTATCTGTGCATAATTATCCATAAGGAGTTCCAGTTCCTCCCGCTGCCCCGAAGCAATTTCCCTCAGTACCCATGGACTGGTAATCGTCCATCAGCTGGACCTTCAGGGTATTACAGCCCTGCTGGGTGCTCTCTATAATGGTCTGGACAGACTGCTTCCACAGCTCCTCCTTCACCTCATGGATGAATAAGAAAGTCAGAATGCTGAGCACAGCGCCCACCAAAACAGCCGCCATGGCAATCTTCTTCTTTATGCTGGTACTGTTCTTATCCATTACCATCCTCCCCTTCTCCCAGCGGCCTCCTGGTCCATCCATTTCATGGTATCTTCCAGTTCTTCCCCTTTCATCAGACGTTCTGATGCCCTGGCTGTCAGTTCCCATATAGGAAATTCCAGAAGCGCATCTGTCCCTATGACAGTCCTTCCGGACTGGTAGCAGGAGACAATGGGCTGTATCTCTTTTACAGACGATGGAATCCCCTCCCTTAAGGGGCTAAAGGAAGACTGCTGGTCCGCAAACTTCTGTATGTTTTCAGACCGCGTAAAAAATTCCACAAAGGCCAGGGCTTCATCTATATGTTCACTGGCCCTATTGACGCTCAGCCTGGTATCCGCATTGATCACTACCAGTCCGCCGTCCTCCAGCACAGGATAAGGCGCCACCACAAAATCAAAATCAGGGTCCATCCCCTCCACCCGGCCTGCTGCCCATGCCCCGGTCAGCATGAAAGGTGATTCCCCCTTTACAAATTCCTCCAAATCATCCGAGGTTTTCCGGGTCTCCAGTGCTTTCTCTGCATCCACATAGCCATTGTCAATAAACTCCTTAACCAGAGAAAAACCGGGGGTCATGCAGAAACTCAGCTCTTCTTTCCCTTCATTCAGGTGTCTGAACATCTCATCTTCCCGGTTTTCCTGATACGCCGAATAAAAACTCCGGCCAATTGCCAGGGTCTTAAGGGATATATCATTATTGGCAATAACAGGGGTAATGCCCTGCTCCTTAAAATAACTGCATACCTGCCTCCACTCCTGAAGGTTCTCCGGCAGCTTCTGCTTATGTTCCTTCAGCAGCTTCTTATTACAGTAAAGTCCAAAACCTGACACAGTGGTTGGAACCCAGTAAATCTTTCCATGCTCATCCATCTGCCGGAGCATACGGTCACTGTAGTCCTGAATGGTTTTAAGGCCGGATAAATCCATAAGCTGTCCTCTGGACTGCATTTCCAGCAGAACATCGTGGTTCACCATGAATACATCGTCACCCTTTCCCGCGTCAAAACGCTTTCCCAGGGCTTCATAGTATTCATTTCCCTTAAGGCTTTCATAGGATACCCGGATGCCGGGATTCTCCTTCATGAAATCCGACAGGATTTCCTCTATAACCGTCACGTTTTCCGGCTCATATTTATTTCCGAAAAAAGTGATTGTGGTAACATTCTCATTGGGAATCTCGAAATTAACAACCTTATTCCCAGTGCCGCAGCCCCCCAGCATAAGGGCGCTTGCCAAAAACACTGCGTACAGCCCCACCATCCTTCTACCCATACCATATCCTCTCTTTGAATCCGTCAAACCGGCAAATGACCTCTGTCCTACTCTGTCCACATATATTTTAGCATGATACACAGTACGGTACAATCTTTTTTTCTCCGTGGCAGAACGCAAAACAGAGGATAACGCACAATATCCTGCGTTACCCCCTGCCCTCCTTATGATACAAATGCAGTTTAACGAACATGCCCTGGTTTATGGGGCTGTTTCTGTCAAAACAACCTTTTTCCATCTGAAATATCTATCCCAAGCTCTTTCGCCAGGCCGGTCTGCTTAAACGGATTTATTTTCTCCACTGCGCCATTGCATCTGAAAAATGAGCCTGTATTTTTAAACCAAAATGTTTTGTTTGCTTTTACACATTGTTCACGGATGTCCAGTACCCAGTCATAGTCACACACCCGGGCGTCGCGTCCTGTTTCACCGCCAACTGTAACATGGTCCACTCCATGAAGATATGGCGTCAGATCGATGGCCTCCAAAAGCGGGGCGCAGGCAATAAAACGCCGTTTTATGGGATAGGATAAGAATAGAGGAAGTCTGTAATCGGCCATTTTCTGGTTTTCAACAGTACAGCCAATATTCACATTATCATAGCCGGTTCCCCAATCCGGCGGAAGCGATACAAGGAAACGGTCAATACGCTTTGTCAGAATCAAAAAATCAATATCTGTCCTCTCCCTGATCATGGCCCAAACTTCTTTACGCCATTCATCTGCCTCGGGAAGGAAAAAGTCAGTTGCAAAGCAGGTTGCGAGAATTTTGTTTCCTTTAATGTTGTACTGTCCCTTTGCATTCCTCCTGACAGGCCAATCAAATTTGTCTGTCTTCTCTATGATGTTTTGACCGTACCGTTTTGCATAAGGCCCATAAAAATAACAATATGTACATCCGTCACTGGCTTTATAACAGCCTGTCCATGGTTCCCAGTTCATAGAACCTCCTTCCGTGAATGTCTTTTTGGACCAGGGGCCGCATACGCTTAATGGCATGATACACTCCCCCAGGGATTGATTCAGCTCTGCAGCAGTTTTTCCAAATCAGATACAGAGACATCCATTCGTCTGGAAGTCTCCTCCATGGACATCCCGGAATGGATAAACCGCCTCACAACCATTTTCATGTTCTCTCCAACTTCAATGATGTGGCCGTCCAAATCATAAAAACGCACTGTGCGCTGTCCCCATCCGGCTTCTTTTACGCCATCACCTATGTATTGAATGTCATTGCGCTGTCCTAATCTATCTATAAAGCCGTCAAAATCATCCTCCTCAAAATACAGCTCCATATTGTGTGCCTTTTCCAATATACTTTCTTTAGGGACACCTGTCAGCCAGTCAAATTCCTGCTGTAAAGACAGTCCGCCAAATGAGACGTTTATACCATAATCTTGAAATACCTCCAGATCAAATATTTTTGAAAGATTCACATCCTTCACAGCAATACATACACCTTCATATTTCATTCAAAGTTACCTCCGTTTTAGGATAATGGCTGAAAATGCTCACGGTTGTCATGGCTGCCGCCATCAAGAACATTCCGCCTAATGATAACACAGTTAATATGACAACTGTGTGTCATATTCATGGCTGTCCGCCAGTCTATTGCTGTCTTTTACCAGTTTCATTCCCGTTTCACCAGAAGCGTATCCCGGGCCTGAACGCCCGAATAAAAAAATGCCCTAAAACCGCATGAATGAATACTACATTCTTACGGTTTTTAGGGCATTTATCTACACTTCTTAATGATTACTTCGCGTAATCCGTAACTCTTGACTCACGAATTACATTTACCTTAATCTGTCCCGGATATTCCAGTTCGTCCTCAATCCGTTTGGAAACATCTCTTGCCAGCAATATCATATCGTCATCGCTGATCTGTTCCGGAACTACCATGATACGAACCTCGCGGCCTGCCTGAATGGCAAAAGACTTGTCCACTCCCTTAAAGGAATTGGTGATATCTTCTAATTGTTTCAATCTGTTTGTATATGTCTCCAGAGTCTCACGTCTTGCACCAGGTCTTGCAGCAGATATGGTATCGGCTGCCTGTACAATGCAGGAAATGAGGCTGGTAGGTTCAACATCGCCATGATGGGATTCCACCGCATTCAGCACAGTGGCAGATTCCTTATACTTCTTACACAGGTCTGCACCTAGCTGGACATGGGTACCTTCCATGTCATGGTCAACGGATTTACCAATGTCATGTAATAAACCGGCACGTTTGGCTAAACGTACATCCACTCCAAGTTCTGACGCCAAAAGTCCTGACAGCTGGGCCACCTCGATAGAATGCTTTAATGCATTCTGGCCATAGCTGGTCCTGAACTTCATTTTACCAAGTAACTTAACTAATTCCGGATGAATTCCGTGGATGCCAACTTCAAGACAGGCTGCCTCGCCCTCTTCCCTCATGTTGTTCTCCACTTCCTTCTGTGCCTTCTCTACCATCTCCTCGATTCTGGCCGGATGAATACGTCCGTCCACAATCAAACGCTCCAATGCTATTCTAGCAACTTCTCTACGTATTGGATCAAATCCAGACAATACTACTGCTTCCGGGGTATCGTCGATAATCAGTTCCACACCGGTAAGAGTCTCAAGGGTACGGATATTACGTCCCTCTCGTCCGATGATGCGGCCTTTCATCTCGTCGTTAGGAAGCTGTACAACAGAAACCGTTGTCTCAGCCACATGGTCTGCGGCGCACCGCTGAATGGCAGTCACCACTAAATCCCTGGCCTTTTTGTCAGCTTCTTCCTTTGCCTTGTTTTCAAGTTCCTTAATTAATTTAGCTGTGTCATGTTTTACATCTTCTTCAACAGATTTTAAAAGATATTCTTTTGCCTGTTCGGAGGTTAGACCGGATATCCGCTCCAGTTCCTGTATCCCCTGCTCATACTGGGCTTCCACTTCTGCAGTACGTTTACTGAGAATGTTTTCCCTTCTGACCAGGTCCGCCTCCTTCTTTTCAAGGGCATCTGCCTTTTTTTCAACGTTTTCTTCCTTGCTTAATACACGTTTTTCATAACGTTGAAGTTCCGCTCTTCTTTCCTTGGTTTCCTTCTCTAACTCATTTTTCGTCTTTAAAGATTCTTCCTTGGCTTCCAGGAGAGCTTCTCGCTTCTTTGTCTCTGCGGTTTTTAATGCTTCATCTATTATTTCCCTTGATTTTTCTTCTGCACTTCCTACCTTGCTGTCATACTGCTTCCTCTCGTAATTGCGTGCAGCAAACCAAGTAATAATAGCCACAACTATCATAACGATAATCATTATGGGGACCATTATCTGTGACACAGGAGCACCTCCTTATTTAATTTTCATTGTACGAACTACAACATATTAATTTTATACTTTTTTCAGAATTATGTCAAGTATCTTCCCCTTATTTTCCCGCAGAGACAGACAATATAGACAAATTACAACAGGGCCTAATCCTGGTTTTCAGCGGTTTTAATCTCTCTCAATACCCTGTTTATCACTTCAAAGGAGTATCCTTTCCTCCCTAAAAAGGCCGCCAGACGGCCTTTTTCCTGGTAGGAGGCTTCCTGTTTTCCTTTAAGCCGCCTGGTCAGAGCCTGCCTGGCTGATTCCTCCTCGTCCACAGGCGACTGGTCCAGCGCTTCCTCTATGTAAGCCGAATCCACGCCCTTTTGCTGCATCTCATATACCATCTGGCGTCGGCTCTTTTTCCCTGCATAGGAGCGCACATAGCTCTGGGCATAAGCGTTATCATCCAGAAAACGGTATTCCTTCAGAAAATTTACAGCATACTCCACTGCCTCTCTGGGATATCCTGCCTTCCCAAGTTTTTCCTTCATCCACTTCTCTGTTTTTCCTGAATCCTTTAATAAATGAAGGGCATACTCCTTGGACCTTGGCCGCAGTACATCCCGGAGGATTTCCTCATACACCTCATCTTCCAGCTCCCTGCCTTCCTCTATCCTGTACCGTTCCACCTCACCCCTGTATAAAACAAAGGCAAAGCCTTCCTCCAGGAAGACTTTGCTCTTTCTCTTATCTACAGGGATGACAGCTGTGACCATCATACCAGTTCAGGGGCATCCGCATCAGTTTCCCCTGTTTTAGTTTCCGCCTGTTTAGCGGCTGTCTTAAAGGCCTCGGCTGCCTCCATGGCTTCCTCTGCTCCGGGCAGTTCATACTTTGCCCTTACCTTGGCCTCCACCTCGGCGCAGACAGCCGGGTTATCAGACAGGTACTGCTTGGAATTCTCACGTCCCTGGCCAATCTTGGAACCGTTATAGGCAAACCAGGCGCCGCTCTTCTCAATGATGTTCTCCTTAACAGCCAGGTCCAGGATATCGCCTTCCTTGGAAATACCCCTGCCAAACATGATATCGAATTCAGCTTCCTTAAAAGGAGGCGCAATCTTATTCTTCACTACCTTTACCCTGACACGGTTTCCTGTGACCTCTCCGCCCTGCTTTAAGGTCTCTATCCTGCGGACATCCAGGCGCACGGATGCATAGAACTTCAGAGCACGTCCGCCTGTGGTAGTCTCCGGATTGCCAAACATGACACCCACCTTCTCACGCAGCTGGTTGATGAAGATGACAATACAGTTGGACTTGCTGATAACAGCGGTCAGCTTCCTCAGAGCCTGTGACATAAGCCTGGCCTGAAGACCCACATGGGAATCTCCCATCTCGCCGTCAATCTCAGCCTTGGGAACCAGAGCGGCCACGGAGTCCACAATCACGATGTCCACGGCACCGGAACGCACCATGGTCTCGGTAATCTCCAGAGCCTGCTCGCCGTTATCCGGCTGGGAGATATACAGGTTATCAATATCCACTCCTATGTTCCTGGCATATACAGGATCCAGGGCATGCTCTGCGTCAATGAAGCCTGCAATGCCCCCGCGCTTCTGCACCTCTGCCACCATGTGCAGGGCGACCGTGGTCTTACCGGAAGACTCAGGTCCATATACCTCTACAATCCTGCCCTTGGGAACTCCGCCCAATCCCAGGGCTATATCCAGGCTGATGGAGCCGGTGGGCACTGTCTCAATATTCATATTTGCTCTGGAATCCCCCAGCTTCATGACGGATCCTTTTCCGTATGCCTTCTCAATCTGGGTCAGGGCAGCGTCTAATGCCTTTAACTTCTCGTCTTTATTCATATCGCGGTTGATTACATTACTCTTCTCTTCTCTGGCCATAGTATCCTCCAATGCCTTCCATGCGAACAAATGTTCTCTAATAGTTACAATAATAGTATAGTTCCCCTAAAATGTCAACCTCTATTTTCCCGCCACGCCCCTTTTTTACGCTGGTTTCATATGACGGCCATAACGCTATCCTGCGCCGCTGCCGGATGGTTTCCACAGTACCTCCCTGCTTCTTTCATACTGCTTTCATACATCTGCCATACTGCTGCCATACTGCTGCCATACTGCTTCCATACCGCTGCCATACTGCTTCCATACTGTTTTCCTGTCTGTCATACAATGTGAATTCCGGGCGAAACGCCCCTTACAGGTGCCTGTGCACGCACCCCAACGCCTGCGCACAAAAACGCAGTGCCAAAGCCATCACGGCAAGAAATGCCGTGGAAGTAGTATCAGAATATCATAGAATCATGCTGATTGCAAGGATTTCCTCCGGACACGCTGCCCGGCCGGGACTTCCCCGCCGGGCGCCGGCTTACCTTCCTCCTGACAGCATATAATAAACATTGGGTACGAACCGTCTCATAGCGCCGCCAATCAGAGCGCTGACCGCCGTCATGAGGACGGGCATCAGGATGAATGCAGCCAGGGCAATGACCGCGCTTCCCGGAAAAGCAGCCGCGGCTGCCTTGTTGATAAACCTTACCCAGGCAAAATGAATGGCATACAGGAAGAAATTATGCTTCATCCACTCCCTGGCATCAGGAAGGTCCGCTGCCTTTACAGCCAGGACAGCTCCGCAGACTCCCCACAGCCTCCAACATACGGTGTAAAGCGGACGCTCCCACAACAGTCCTCCGAAACGGCCCAGGTACAGAAGAAGTCCCATGGCAGTCAAAAGAATGGCTCCTGCCGTCATATTCTTCCGGACCCCAGTTCTTTCCTCTATTCCCCTTCCCCAGGTATCCCTGTGAAGGCTCGCCCAGGCAGCTGCGCAGAAATAAAACAGGGCATCCAGATTAAGAAGGGGCATGGCCCAGTTCTTCCAAAGGCCAAAGGCCATGATTCCCAGGGCGGCGGCGCCCGTTAAATTTCCCCGCATCACAGTGTAAACCAGGGGTGCCAGCGCCACCAG
>OGFR01000794.1_pt1 | contig 19439 bp, 19 predicted proteins | sample 1571001 | NCBI WGS metagenome assembly OGFR01 (sample SAMEA2582064, study PRJEB24529) | metagenome | biome: Human gut stool | place: China | collected 2011 | reverse complement strand
TTCCGGGTAAGGCAATGGTTCTGATGCCAGGCGCAGGCTATGAGGGTGTTACCCGTTTCGTTATGGATGTTATGACCTCCTATGGCTTAAATGCATGCCCGCCGCTCTTAGTTGGCGTTGGTGTCGCAACTTCCGTAGAGACCGCAGCTCTGCTTTCCAAGAAAGCCCTGATGCGTCCGTTAGGAAGCCACAACGAGAACGAGCGCGCAGCTTCCATGGAGAAACTTCTGGAAGACGGCATCAACGCAATTGGCCTCGGACCGCAAGGTATGGGCGGTAAGTACTCCGTCATGGGCGTACATATCGAGAACACCGCAAGACATCCTTCCACCATCGGTGTAGCCGTAAACGTAGGATGCTGGTCTCATCGCCGCGGCCACATTATCTTTGATAAGGATCTGAACTATACCATTACTACACATTCGGGGGTGACTTTATAATGCTGGAACTGAAAGATGGAAAGAAAATTCTGACGACTCCGGTTTCTGAGGAGGATTTAAAAGACATTCACATTGGTGACATTGTATACTTAAACGGAAGCATGACAACCTGCCGTGACGTGGCACACCGTCGCCTGGTAGAGGGAGGACGTGAGCTGCCGGTTGATGTACGTGACGCTGCAATCTTCCATGCAGGTCCGATCATCCGTCCGCTTGAAAATGATAAGTTTGAGATGGTTTCTGTAGGACCGACCACCTCCATGCGTATGGAGAAATTCGAGAAAGAGTTCGTAGAGAAGACCGGTGTTAAGGTCATCATCGGTAAGGGCGGCATGGGCCCGAACACCGAGTATGCCTGCAAGAACTACAAAGCAATCCACTGTGTATTCCCGGCTGGAAACGCGGTTGTGGCAGCTACTGAGGTAGAAGAGATTGTCCGCGCTGAGTGGAGAGACCTGGGTATGCCGGAGACTCTGTGGAACTGCCGTGTCAAAGAGTTTGGTCCGCTGATCGTATCCATCGATACCGAAGGACGCAACCTGTTCGAGGAGAACAAGGTAGTCTTCAACGAGAGAAAAGAAAAAGCGATCGAAGAGATCTGCAAGCACGTAAGCTTCATCAAATAAGGTTCGTGTAAAACAGAAGAATGCAACAAATGTAATGTCCGATTACTGCCAGAAAGGCGCTGCGGGGAAGTTGTTCCCTGCAGCGCCTTTTTCGCTTGTCAATTGTATTGGTCAAGATTATAATAGGTAGCGGTAAATGAAAGTTTACACAAAGAGAACGTTACATTTGGAAATGGGAGGAAATGAGGTACATGGATAATCTGATATTTAGTCTGAATGCGACCATACCAATATTTTTGCTTATGGTCCTGGGCGTATTTTTCAGAAAAGTGGGACTTTTAAAAGAAAACATGATCAATGGGCTGAACCAGTTTGTGTTTAAGGCAACCTTGCCGGTGCTGCTGTTCGGAGATCTGGCAAAACAGGATTTTTCTAAGGCATGGGATGGAAAGTTTGTGGCATTTTGTTTTATGGCGACACTGCTTAGCATTTCCCTTGTAGCATTGATGTCCATGGCGCTGAAAGATAAGTCCCAGCGGGGCGAATTCATCCAGGGCGCTTATCGCAGCAGTGCGGCAATTTTAGGAATTGCGTTTATCACCAATATCTATGGCAATTCTGGTATGGCACCGCTCATGATCATCGGCAGTGTGCCGCTTTATAATATCATGGCGGTTCTGGTTCTTTCCTTTACAAAGCCGGGGCAGAACGGTATGAGTCCGGAACTGCTCAAAAAGACACTGAAAGGAATTGTGACCAATCCGATTATCCTGGGGATTCTGGCTGGTGCGTTATGGTCACTTCTCCGGCTTCCGATGCCGACTATTCTGTCAAAGACGGTTTCCAATCTTGGCAGTCTGACGACGCCTCTTGGTCTGATGACGATGGGCGCTGCTTTTAACTGGGGTGAGGCGAAAACCGGTATGGGACCAGCATTCGTGGCAAGCTTTATGAAGCTGTTTGGTCTGTGTACGCTGTTTCTTCCAGTGGCTGTACTTCTGGGCTTCCGTGAAGCAGAACTTATCGCAATCCTGGTTATGCTGGGTTCCAGCACGACGGTCAGCAGTTATGTGATGGCACGGAATATGGGACACAGTGGTGTTTTAAGTTCCAGCATTGTGGCAATTACTACGCTGGGAAGTGCATTTTCCCTGACGTTCTGGCTGTATGTGCTGAAGACGCTGGCACTGATCTAAGGCGTGGAAATCATAAATAACGAAAATTCAATTGATTAAAACATGGCTGCATGCTACATTATAAATAATGTCAATGCAGCCATATATATTTTTCAGATTATATGGGAAATGTGCATCGAATAACCTATGCGGATATCACAGAACAACTCATGAAATAGAGCGGAAAAGATTCAAGGAGTGAGTTTTTATGGCGACGATAAAAGAAGTAGCAAAGTTAGCCGGAGTTTCAGTTGGAACGGTTTCGAATGTTTTAAATGGAAAAACATCAAACGATGAATTAATTGAGCGGGTAGAAAATGCAATCAATCAATTATCTTATCGGCCAGATGCCAATGCACGAAGCCTGAAAAATACAAAAAGTAAGTTGATTGGCGTTATTATGCCAGAAGTATGTCAGTCAGATCATGCACACTTTCTTTCCAGCCTGGAGAACTTTCTTAGAGAAAAAGGATATGGACTGATACTTAAAATCAGTAATAATAACTGGCTTTTGGAAAAGAAAAGTCTGATGCAGTGTGTGGAACAATGTGTAGATGGAATAATCTGGTATTCACCCGCCAAAGAGCAGCTTACCATTCCGGAAGAAAAAAAAGAAATTCCATATGTGATTATTACGAAATATCCATTATCTGGGTATACAGGAGATCTGATCCAGATTGATTACCGCCCTGCTGTTGAGCAGGCTTATAAAAAAATGCTGCAGCTTGGAATACAGAATATAGGATTTATATTTGATTCTATGAAATTTTTTTTATATGCAACAGAATATGTACATTCCTATCAGCTTACAAACTATACAAAAATTGTAGACAGCAGGGAACGGGCGTTTCAGGCTGCATATGAACTTTTACATCAAAATCCGGAAGTAAGGGGAATTATCGCAAGCAATAGCGAAATTGAAGCTGGAATTGAACGCGCACTTGAATTATTAGACCGAAAAGATGTTGTTATTTTCTGCTGTAAGGAGAGCCAGTGGGCAGAGCAAAACACTTGCAGCATCGGTTGTGCGAATGTCTCTCAAAATGTAGTTGCGCAAGGGGCTGTGGACCGTTTGATGGATGCATTGGAACAGTCGTATACACATGAATATCTGACACAAAATATTGCGGGAACTTTCGAATATAAAGAGGCACTGCCTGAATTAGAGAAGAAAGAAAATGTCCATTTGAAGTTTGCTTTATATGATTCCCCGGCAGCAAGAGGTTTACAGATGTATTCGGACCTATATACGAAAAACACAGGGATCCGGATTTTTATAGATCTGCTGGAATATAAAGAATTGGAAACGCTGATATTGAGAAGTGCGAGAGAAAAGGAAAGTGAATATGACGGTTTTATGATTGATATATCCTGGGTGGAAGAAGCTGCTAAGAGCGGTGGAATTGCCTGCTTAACCGATCAATTCCGAAATAACCGGGAGTATCTGGACGGATTTATTGATGGAATGGTACGAGAATATGGAATGTATGAAAATGAACTGTATGCATTGCCGTTTATGTCAGGTACCCAGATATTACTTTATCAAAAAGACCTGTTTGAAGATGCTGCGCTGAAACGTCAGTTTTTCAGAAATTATGGTCAGGAGTTATGTCTGCCGGAAAGTTGGGCACAATATAATCTTGTTTCTGAGTTTTTTACAAGAAGTTTTAATTCAAAGTCTCCGGTACATTATGGAAACATTTCTGTCAGGGGAGAGAATATTTATAATACGATTGGATTTTTGAACCGTCTTTGGTCGTATGGTGCAGATATTTTCGATTTAGATGGAAACCTGACGATTCATAGTCCCAATGCAGTGACTGCTTTGAGAAATTATATAAAAAGCTTTCAATATTCAAATCCGGACAGAAACATAAATTCCTGGGATGCCGCAGTGGAAGAATATTGCAAAGGGGATACAGCAATGGCTGTATTTTATGATTCCCACGCGATGCGGATCAATGATTATACGAAATCCAAAGTGGCAGGAAATATTGGCAGTATTATGATTCCAGGAGGAGTATCGGTGCTTGGCGGTTGGAGTTTGGGTCTGAATCAGCATGGACACCAAAAGGAAGAAGCTTTTCAATATTTGAAATGGGTATGCAGTGAATATAACAGCATTCCGTTATCTTTACTCGGAGGATCAACCGTTAGAAAAAGCTTTTATCAGAGGTCGGATATGGAAGAAATTTATCCGTGGAAAAAGCAGATTCCGGAAAGTTATGAAAAAAGCAGAAAACGGCGTTTTTCCCCAATGTTGAAGGATTATCAGCAAAACGAACTTTATACGCGCATCATTCCGCATGAGATTAATCGGATTTTATATGGCGAAATATCGGAAGAAGAAGCATTGATCAATATGGAGAAACATATAAAAAGTAAAATCATGACTCCTGCGAATGGATCATGGTAATTGTTTCGTTGGGACGACAAGATGAGAAGATACAGAAGAAGTATTTAGCGATAATGCTGAATATTTCTTCTTTTTTTTATGAAAACATTCTATTGTAATTTTGATTGTGATAGTATATCATAAAACCATGAAACGATTCATGAAACGTAAAAAGAAGGGAGAAACGGTATGATTGATTTTAATGATAAGCGGCAGGTAGCGAAAGCAATTCAGTACACGAATGTAAATCCAAACCTTACCAGAGATGGAATGCTGAAACATCTGGAAACATGCATGAAATATGATTTTCAGGCAGCAATGGTTGCACCGTGCTATATCGAACTGGCAAAAGATGTTTTAAAAGGAACCGGAATTCAGGTTGCATCGACGCTGAATTTTCCAATTGCGAATGATACATTACCTATGAAGATTGCAGCATTGAAAGAAATGATCAAAACCGGTGTCGACCAGTTTGATTTTCCGCCGAACCCGGGTCTGCTGTTAGGTGGGGAAGAAAAAGCATATTTTGAGGAAATGCGCCAGATTGTTGAAATAGCGCATGCGAGTGGTGTCATTGTAAAAGCAATGTTGGAATTTGGTTATATTACGACCCCGGAATTAAAGAAAAAAGCAGCACAGCTTGCGTGTGAAGCAGGAATTGACTGGGTAAAACAGTCGAGCGGCTGGGGCGTCGGCGGATGCCCGGCTACTGCTGAGGACGTGAAAATCCTGAAAGAAAACATTACACTTCCATGCCGTGTCAAAGTATCCGGTAAGGTAAATACCCTGGAAAAGATGAAAACAATGTTTGAAGCAGGTGCGGAACTTGTGGGTACCAGTTCCGGTCCGGCTATTGTAGACGGGCTTGTAGGAGATATTAATGCATATTAAAACTTTACATTTCGGATGACGGAGGTGGAACGGAAGTGAAGATATGTATCATTGGAAGTTATGCAAAGGCCTTAGTCATGACATCAGACAGAATCCCGCTGTTAGGTGAGACTTTAATTGGCTATGATTACCGGGAAACTTATGGCGGCAAAGGTTCCGATATGGCAGTTCAGGCTGCACGCCTTGGTGCAGAGGTTGGTTATATTGGTGTGGTAGGGAATGATTCGTTTGGACATGAGTTTGTAAACCTTATGAAACAGGAAGGGGTACATACAGAGGGCATTCTGATCACGGATGAAAAACCGACAGGGGTCGGTTTTATTGTGAAGGATGTAAAAGCGAATAATGTGATTGTAGTCGCAATGGGAGCAAACGAACTGATTTCTGAAGAAATCATTGAAGCCCATATCGATCAGATTCAGAATGCAGATGTGATTCTGACCCAGCTGGAAATTCCGATCGACATTGCATTGTATGCACTGAAGCGGGCGAAAGAGCTGGGGAAGACGACTATTTTAAACCCGGCACCGGCAGTAAATCTGATGGGACGTGATTTGAGTTTTGTTGACATCATTACCCCGAATGAAACAGAGGCGAGAATTACAATTGGAGAATTGCCGGATGCACCATTGACCCACAGGCAGGTTGCAACGAAACTGCTGCAGACTGGATGTAAGAAGGTGATCATGACTTTGGGCGGAGATGGAGTGGATATTCATACATTGGAAGAAAGCGCCCACGTTGACTCTTATAAAATTGATGTTGTGGATTCGAATGGTGCTGGAGACAGCTTTAATGCCGGTTTAACCGTTGCACTGGCAGACGGAGCTTCCATGAAGGATGCGGTAGCGTATGCAAATGCCGTGGCTGGTCTTTGCTGTACAAAATGGGAAACAGTACCGTCCTATCACACTGCAAAAGAAGTGGATGAATTTATAAAGATACATTCTGTCTGACAATTTGGAGAGGAGATGCTATAATGAGACCAGGACGTATTCTACACCCGGAATTAGCGAAAGCACTTGCTACATGTGGACATACAGATATTATTCTTGTAACAGATGCAGGTTTTCCGATACCCAAAGATGCAAATCGCATTGACCTGGGATATTATGCAGGAGCAGTCGATGTGCTTGATATTTTAAGGATGCTCCGTAAGGAAATTTTTGTGGAGGAAGTAGCATTTGCACCGGAGGTAAAGACACATCATCCTGCATTGTATCAGGATATCCAGGAAATCTATACGGGATCCGGTGCGGTTTTTAAAGGAATTCCGCATGAGCAGCTTGTGGAAAAAATTGCACCAAAGGCAAAAGTTGTGATTCGTTCCGGATCATTAAATGCCTGGGCGAATTTCGCCCTGACCTGCAGTACAGATCCGTTTGCCTGGTTTACGGAAGAAGATGTTACCATTCTTCCTGCATATGTAGAGCGTAGAAAACGTATATCAGAAAATGAGGTTCCGGCTTTATAAAGGAAAAGGGGGACAGAACATGGAGGAAATCAAACGGGAACTGGAACTGGCGACACTGCCGGAAATGCCAAAGCGTCTTGATTACCGGATTGGTGTTATTGGAGCCGGTTTTATTGTGAGAAATTGTCATTTGGAAGCTTATCGAAAAGCCGGCTTTAATCCGGTTGCCATTACTTCGCTGGATCAGGAACAGAGTAAGGAAGTAGCTGCATTACATAAGATTCAGACAGTATATCCGACGTGGAAAGAACTGGTGGATGATAAATCCATAGAAATTATTGATATTGCAGTTCCGCCGCATGTACAGCCGGATATCGTTGAATATATCTGCAGACATGCAGCAGATCATGTAAAAGGTATTTTGTGCCAGAAACCGATTGCGATGTCCCTGGAAGAAGCAAGACGGATTGTTTCGCTGGGAGACGAAGCTGGAATTCCGATCGCTGTGAATTCCAATATGCGTTATGATCAGTCTATGCGCGCATTGAAACGAATTTTGGATAAGGGATTGATTGGAAAACCGGTTATTGCTTCTATCGATATGCGTGCCATTCCGGATTGGCAGACGTTTTTACAGAAATATCATAAACTGGAGATTTATGCGATGGCCGTTCATCATCTGGATATTTTCCGTTATCTCTTTGGTGATCCTGAAAAAATAACAGCATTATGCCGAACCGATCCGAGAACCAAATTTGAACACACGGATGGAATTGTACAGTATACTTATCAGTATAAGGACGGGCTAATGGCAACCAGTCTGGATGATGTCTGGGCATGGCCGGAAGAGCCGTGTGAGAAACACAATTACATTAACTGGCGGGTAGAGGGCACAGAAGGGTTTGCAGAGGGAGAATTTGGCTGGCATAAGCGGGCTCCGGAATTCTGCGGCAGTACCTTGAAGCTTGCATGTAAATCTTATCCGAACCAGTGGATTGAACCAAAGTGGACGACACAGTGGTTCCCGGATGCTTTTGTTGGAACGATGGCAAATCTGCTGTGTGCAGTAGAAAAGGGAACAGATCCGGAAATCAGTGCACGTGATAACGTGAAGACACTTGCATGCGTAGAGGCATGTTATCAGTCCATTGCACAGGAGAAAACCATTTATCTGGACCAGATTCTGAATGCGTAATTGTAATATAGCAGATGGAATGTATGATGCTGTTGAAACGGACAGGGAAAGGAGTTTTTTATGATCTCAGTTGGTATTTTTACAGGATATTATCCATATACGTTGGCAGAAACGATTGAACGTGCGAAAAAGGATGGAATGAGTTGCGTGCAGTTAGACCTGGAATTCAAAGATATTGACCTTTCCAGAGGCAATATCACAAAAGAAAAAGCCAATCAGGTTCGAGACGCATTCCGTGATGCCAATCTTCCGATCGTAGCGATTTCTGCTTATACAAACCTTGTGCATCGGGATCCGTAAAAACGCCAGGCGATTATTGATTATGTAAAAGAAATTCTGGCACACGCCAGAGATTTTGGTACACCTTACGTAGTTAGTGAGACCGGCACATACAATGAAGAAAGTGACTGGTCGGCAGATCCTAAGAACTATACAGAAGAAGCTTATCAGGAATTTAAAAAAGTAGCAATTGACCTGGCGAAGTTTGCATATGATCATGATGCAGTATTCCTTGTTGAAAACTATGTAAATAACATTGTGGGCTCCGTAGATCAGGTAGCACGTCTGCTGCAGGAAGTGAATCATCCGGGATTAGGACTTTTATGTGATCCGACCAATTATTTTGATGGTTCAAATATTGATGATGTAGATCCGACAATTGAAAAGATTTTCCATGTTCTGGATGATAAAATCAAAATTGCACATGCAAAGGACTGTAAGCGGGCGGTAAACCTGGAAGAAAAGTTTGGTGGTGGTTCAGCAGAACACAACAGTTTCCGTGGCGCTGGTGCTGTAGAGCTGCCGGGAGCGGGTCTTGGAGTTTTAAACTATCCGCTGTATGTTCAGCGGCTGGCAAAGAATCATCCAAATATTCCGATTATTATCGAGCATATTGATGAGAGTGACATCCCGAGGGCAAAAAAATTTGTTGATGATACGTTAAAAAAGATGGGAGTATAAGTACCTGAATAAACAAAGACCGGCATACGCGTTGCGTATGCCGGTCGTCTTTGTTTATATTATAAGGCAGGATTATTTTGATTTTACTTCCTTCCACGCCTCGTTGTAAATCTCGTCCACATCGTCGCCAAGGTACTTCAGAACCTCTGCATTCTTGATGGAGTCGATGTCCGGGAAAATTGCCTTGTTGTTCTGCATGTCTTCATCTAACAACTCAAACGCGCCCTTATTCGGGGTGGAGTAGGTGATGTACTCAAAGTTCTTCTTTGCGATGTCCGGTCTGCACAGGAAGTTGATCCACTTCTCAGCATTCTCTTTGTTCTTCGCGTTTTTCGGGATGACCCAACAGTCGATGAACAGGTCGGTGCCCTCTTCCGGAATCACGTATTCCAGATTGTCGGTGCCGTCCTCGCCCTGGATGTAGAGCATCTCACCGGAGTAGATGATGCCGACAGCGGCCTCGCCGCCGATCATCTTGTCACGAACCTGGTCTACCACATAAGCCTGGACCAGCGGCTTCTGGTCAATCAGATCCTGCTTGGCCTTGTTGATCTCATCCGGGTTGGTGCTGTTTAAGGAGTAGCCGTTTTTCTTTAAGCCGGTCATGAAGGCGCTGCGGATGCTGTCCTGCATGAGGATCTCGCCGCTTAAGCGCTCATCCCACAGGTCAGCCCATTTGGTCGGTGCCGGAACGCCAAGCTCCTGCAGGCGCTCCTTATTGTAGAGGATGCCGATGGTGCCCCAGGTGTACGGAACGGCGTATTTGTTTTCCGGATCGAAGGATTTTGACAGCTCCATGTAAAGGGGATCAATCTGGTCAATGTTCGGTACATTATCAAAGTTGATCTCAGCCAGAAGGTCGTGCTCGCGCATTTTCTGGATCATGAAATCAGACGGACATACCGCATCGTAGGCAATGCCGCCGGCCTCGATGACCGGGTACATCTCCTCGTTGGTCTCGAACAGGTCATACACAACCTTGATTCCGGTCTCTTCCTCGAACTCATCAATGACGGTTTCATCAATGTACTCGCCCCAGTTGTAAACGTAGAGCTCGCCGGCATCACCGGATGCGGCGGAATCACCGGAGTTACCGGAAGCAGAGCTGTCAGACGCAGAAGCGCCGCAGCCAGTTACAGCAAGTGCCGCTGCGGACAGTGCCGCAGCAGATACGATCCATCTTTTTTTCATTTTCTCAATCTCCTCTTGTATTGCGTAATATGTCTGAATTTTATTTAGTTTGCTTTGACTTCTTTCCAGAGCTCATTGTAAATAGCATCGGTGTCATCACCAAGGTACTTATAAACCTCAGAATCCTTCAGGGAATCGATATCCGGGAAGACTGCCTTGTTGTTCTGCATGTCCTCGTCTAACAGCTCGAATGCGCCCTTGTTCGGGGTCGGGTAGGTGATGTACTCAAAGTTTGCCTTTGCGATTTCCGGACGGCACATAAAGTCAATCCATTTTTCTGCATTTTCTTTGTTTTTCGCGTTTTTCGGAATGACCCAGGAATCCAGCCACAGGTTGGTTCCCTCTTCCGGGATCACATATTCCAGATTATAGTCGAGCCCCAGATTTGCAACCTCATCCTGGATATAAAGCATCTCGCCGGAATAGATGACACCGACAGCAGCCTCGCCGCCGATCATCTTATCTCTTACCTGGTCGATGACATAAGCCTGGACAAGTGGTTTCTGGTCAATCAGCTCCTGCTTTGCCTGCTCAAGCTCGTCCTTGCTTTCGCTGTTCATGGAGTAGCCGTCTTTTTTTAATGCTACCATGAAGGCGTCGCGGACGCTGTCCTGCATGAGGATCTCGCCGCTTAAGCGCTCATCCCACAGATCCGCCCATTTGGTCGGTGCCGGAACGCCAAGCTCCTCTAACAGCCTGGTATTGTACAGGATACCGACCGTTCCCCAGCAGTAAGGAACAGAGTATTTGTTTTCCGGGTCAAAGGCCTGGGACATTTCCATGTAAGCCGGATCAATCTGGTCAATATTCGGAATGTTGTCGAAGTTTAATTCAGCCAGCAGGTCGTTTTCGCGCATCTTCTGGATCATATAATCGGACGGACATACGACATCGTAGTTGACAGCGCCGGCCTCGATGACCGGATACATTTCCTCGTTGGTCTCAAACAGGTCGTAAACAACGGTAATGCCGGTCTCCTCCTCAAACTGGGAAATCACATCCTCGTCAATGTACTCGCCCCAGTTGTAAACGTAGAGCTCGCCGCCATCTGCACTGCCGGAAGCAGCGGAATCCGTGCCGGAGGCTCCGGTGTTTCCGGATGCACCGCAGCCGGACAGAAGGGCGGAAGCGGCAGTAAGGCCTGCCATGGAAATTGCAAATACTTTCTTTTTCATAGTCATCTCCTCTCAATCTTGATTTCGGTAATATTAAGCCTCCTGCTTTTTCTTCGGAGCAAAATTGCTGATCAGAAGCAGGGCCAGGACAGCCACGAAGATCACGGTGGACAGTGCGTACATGGACGGCTTGATGCCGCGGCGCACCTCACTGTAGATCAGAGTGGACAGGGTGTTGATGCCGGCGCCTCTGGTAAAGTGGGTAATGATGAAATCATCCAGGGACATGGTGAAGGCCAGCAGAAAGCCGGAAAGCACGCCCGGTAAAATGTCCGGGAACACCACCTTAAAGAAGGCGCGGAGCGGGCTTGCGCCCAGATCCAGCGCTGCCTCGTAGGTGAAACGGTTGGTCTGCTTTAATTTTGGCATGACGCTCAGGATCACATAGGGAATATTGAAGGTGATATGGGCGATCAGCACGGTTTTAAAGCCAAGGGATACGCCGAAGGCGATGAAGGCCAGCATCAGGGAGATGCCGGTCACGATATCGGCATTTAACATCGGGATATTGGTGATTCCCATGACGATGGTCTGGGGAATCTGTTTCATGCTGCTGATGGCAATGGAAGCCGCAGTGCCGATGATGGTGGCGATCAGTGCGGACAAAAATGCGATCAGCAGGGTGTTCTGCAAAGCGGCCATGATGTTGCGGCTGGCAAACATCTGGGTGTACCACTGCAGCGTGAACCCGCCCCACTGGGTACGGGATTTGGAACTGTTAAAGGATAACACCACCATGGTGGCAATCGGCGCGTATAAAAACAGCATGATGAGCACCAGGTAGAAATCCTGCAGGAACCGTCTGAAATTCTGTCGGATCTTATTCATTAGAATGTACTCCCTTCGCCGTTTTTATCGTATTTTGCGATCAGCGCCATGCTGATCAGGATGAAGACCATGAGAACCAGGGAGAGGCCGGAGCCTAAGTTCCAGTTGCTGCCCTTGGTGAACTCCTGCTCAATGACGTTGCCGATCAGGAGGATCTTGCTGCCGCCCAGTAAGTTGGAGATTACGAAGGTGGTCAGGGATGGTACAAATACCATGGTAATGCCGCTGATGATACCCGGCACGCTTAAGGGAAGCCATACCCACAAAAGCGTCTGGGTAAAGCTCGCGCCCAGGTCCCTTGCTGCGTTGATGGTGTTGTCATCGATCTTGCACAGCACGTTATAGATAGGAAGCACCATAAACGGCAGGAAGTTGTAGACCATGCCCAGGATGATGGCGCCCGGTGTGTTGATCAGGCTCTGGTTCGGCAGGTGCAGGGCGGTTAAGATGCCGTTGATGACACCGCTTTTCTCCAGAAGGGTCTGCCATGCCAGGGTGCGCAGCAGAAAGTTCATCCACATCGGAAGAATGAAGATGAAAACAATGAAGCTGCCCTGGCCGATGCCGCGGTTACGCAGGATCATGGCCAGCGGATAGGCTAAGAGCAGGCAGATGACCGTACTCACCAGGGATAATCCCAGGGAGAGATACAGCGCCTTCACATGCTCCGGGGTGGAGATGGAGAGCACATTTGCCAGGGTGAAAGCCCCGGACTTATCCGTCAGTCCGTAATACACGATCAGAAGCAGCGGAATGACGATGAAACCAACCATCCAGACCAGGTACGGTCCGGCTAACCATTTCTTATTCATTGACTCCCACAGCCTCCTCATCCTCTGATGCCGGTTTGTTCATGATCTGGATATCGAACGGATCCACCTTGATGCCGACCTGTTTTCCTACCGGGCACATATCGGTGCTGTGGACCAGCCATTCGAAGCCGTCCGGAGTGGTAACCTCCATTTCATAGTGAACGCCCTTGAAAATCAGATGCGTGCAGGTGCCCACCAGGGTGCCCTCGGACGGGTCAACCAGATCAATATCCTCCGGACGGATCACTACGTCAACCGGCTTATTGTTGCCAAAGCCCTTGTCCACGCAGGCGAATCTGGCACCGAAGATTTCCACCAGCTCATCGCGGAGCATGATGCCGGGAACGATGTTGCTCTCGCCGATGAAGTCTGCCACGAAGGCATTTTCCGGCTCGTTGTAGATCTGCTCCGGGGTACCCATCTGCTGGATGTAGCCCTGGTTCATGACTACGATGGTGTCAGACATGGTCAGTGCCTCCTCCTGATCGTGGGTGACATAGATGAAGGTGATGCCAAGCTCATTTTTTAAGCGGATCAGCTCATACTGCATGTCCTGGCGCAGCTTTAAGTCCAGGGCGCCTAACGGCTCGTCTAAGAGCAGCAGGCGAGGCTCGTTGACAATAGCGCGGGCAATGGCGATACGCTGCTGCTGGCCGCCGCTTAAGGAGTCTACGGTACGCTTCTCGTATCCGTCCAGGTTTACCAGCTTCAGGGCGTATTTGATCTTATCGTCAATGTAGGCCTTAGATTTTCCCTTGATTTTTAAGCCGAAGGCAATGTTTTCTGCGATATTCATGTGGGTGAACAGGGCATATTTCTGGAATACCGTGTTTAACTGGCGTTTGTTCGGCGGCAGCTTGCTGATGTCAACGCCGTCGAAGATGACCTTTCCGGTGTCGGCGGTCTCGAAGCCGCCGATGATGCGCAGGGTTGTGGTCTTGCCGCAGCCGCTGGGACCAAGTAAGGTTACGAAAGAGTTTTCTTTTACGGAAAGGCTGAGGTCATCTAAGACCATGGTATTGTCAAAGCTTTTTGAAATATTGACCAAATCGATCAGGGGCTGTGCCATCGCAGTATTCCTCCTAAAGTAAGTTTATAAATTCACATGTGATATTCGTGACTGTTTTCAAGGTTTTGTATGCTGCAGCCTGGCAGTGTGCGGGCTGCAGCCGGATGGTTTAGAAGCTGGGCGGCGTGCTGACCCAGATCAGCGATGCGCCGTGACGGCTTGTGAGGTAATGCTTCTTGTCCGGGGTAAAGTAGAAGGACTCGCCCTTCTTTGCCCGGTAGGTTTTGTTCCCGAGGTGGATGCAGATGCTTCCCTGCAGCACATAGCCGAATTCCTCGCCCTCGTGCGGGTTGTCCGGGTAGGTAGAGCCCCCGGCCTCCAGGGTGATGAGGATCGGCTCCATCATATTTTTCTGTGCGTTGGGGATGATCCAGCGGATCTCATTTTTCAGCTCCGCATCGTATTTTTCAAAATAATCCGTCTTTCCGAATACGACCTGCTCTTCCGGTGTTTCATTAAAAAACTCACCGAGTGTGGTGCCGAGGCACTGCAGGATGTCGGTGAGCGTCGCGATAGAGGGAGAGGTCAGGTTACGTTCCAGCTGGGAAATAAAACCCTTGGAAAGCTCTGCCCGGTCCGCAAGCTCCTCCTGTGTCAGACCCTTCAGGGTCCGTATCTCCTTCAGTTTTGATCCGATATCCATAAAAGCCCTCCATGATCGTACTATCCGAAAAGTTTAGAAATATTAAATGAATGTAAAATGTGCTTCAAAGTTTAGTTTTAGTAAACACAAAGCAAGCTCAATTATACTGGAAAATATCTGTATGTCAATAGATTCAGAATAGATTTTTTTGAGAATCTGTGGTATGCTGATTATTAGTTTCCGGTTTGCCTGTTTTTGGAGCAGACCGGGTGAAAATTCTGACTTTGAACAGAAAATCTAAGCAATGCAACAGGAGGAAGAGCGATGGCTTCAGAAGGAAAGTATATGGCGTATGTCGGTTCCTATTCATATAACGGCAAAGCAAAGGGAATCACCGTTTACGATGTGGACGTGGAAAAGGGAACATTTAAGGAGCGCTGTGAAGTGGAAGTGGATAACTCTTCTTATGTCACGGCATCTAACGATAACAGGACCCTTTACTCTGTAGCAGATGAGGGTGTGGTGGCATTCCGCATTCTGGAGAACGGCAGCCTGTCCCGCTTAAACAGTGCAAAGACCAAGGGAATGAGAGCCTGCCATCTCTCCATGGATAAGGAAGACCGCTATGTGTTTGTGTCCGGCTTCCATGACGGCAAGGCAACCGTGCTGCGTTTAAGAAAAGACGGCGGTGTTGGCGAGATCGTGGACGGTGTGTTCCACAAGGGTCTCGGCAGTGTGGCGGAGCGTAATTTCCGTCCGCATGTTACCTGCTGCAGACGTACGCCGGACAACAAGTATGTCATGATCGTGGATTCCGGACTGGATCAGGTCAAGATTTACCGTTTCAGCGAAAAGGACGAGCATCTGGTCCAGGTAGACACCATTCCGTGTGAGATGGAGTCTGCGCCGCGCAATCTGCGCTTCAGCTCGGATGGCAAATTCTTCTATTTAATGTATGAGCAGAAGAATGTGATCGATGTATTTACCTATGCGACCGGTGACCGTGTGCCGGAGGTTGAAAAGATCCAGACTATTTCTACCCTGGGCGAGAAGCACAGTTCCCTGGCAGCTGCATGCTCCTTACGCTTCTCTCCGGATGAGAAGCATATGTTCTGCAGCAATGCCGGAGATGAGAGCGTGGCTGTCTACAGCCGTGATGAGAAAACCGGCCTTCTGGATATGCTGTGTTGTCTGCCGATCAGCGGTGAGTATCCGAAGGACATTTCCGTGTTCCCGGATGATAAGCATCTGGCGGTGATCAATCATGAGAGCAACACTATTACCTTCTTTAAGGTCGATTATGAGAAAAAGCTGCTGATTATGAGCTCCAATGCCATCAAGTGCAATGAGCCAAACAGCTGCATTATTGTGAAGGTAGATGATTAAACGGAGGACAATATGGCAGGATCCACATATGGAACCATCTTCCGCATTATGACCTGGGGAGAGTCTCACGGGAAGGGCGTCGGTGTTACCATCGACGGCTGCCCGGCGGGACTCCCGCTTTGTGAGGAAGATATTCAGACTTATTTAAACAGAAGAAAGCCGGGGCAGAGTAAATTTACCACCGCGAGAAACGAGAGTGACCAGGTAGAGATCCTTTCCGGCGTATTTGAGGGAAAGACTACAGGTACTCCTATTGCCATGATGGTACGCAACACGGACCAGCGCTCCAAGGATTACAGCGCGATCATGGATGTATACCGGCCGGGTCATGCGGATTACTGCTTTGAGCAGAAGTACGGCTTCCGGGATTACCGGGGCGGCGGACGTTCCTCTGCCCGTGAGACCATTGCCCGGGTGGCAGCAGGTGCGGTAGCCTGCAAGCTGCTGGCGCATTACGGTATTACCGTCAATGCCTATGTAAAGAGTATCGGTGAGTTTGAGATTGACCCGAAGCGTTTTGATCTTTCCGAGCGGGATAAGAACAGCCTGAATATGCCGGACAAGGTCGCAGCAGAAGAAACCGCAGAGTTTCTGGAGCGCATGATCGCGGCGCAGGATTCCGTGGGCGGCGTCGTAGAGTGCCTGGTAGACGGTATGCCGGTCGGCGTTGGTGAGCCGGTATTTGACAAGCTGGATGCAAGGCTGGCCGGTGCCATCATGTCCATCGGTGCGGTTAAGGGCTTTGAGATCGGAGATGGCTTTGAGGCAGCGAAGGCCCTGGGCTCCCGGAATAACGACGAGTTTTATGTCGATGCTTATGGTAAGGTCAATAAAAAAACCAACCACGCCGGCGGCATTTTAGGCGGCATGAGCGACGGCAGCCAGATCGTGCTGCGGGCGGCCTTTAAGCCGACTCCGTCTATTGCGCAGCTGCAGAAGACAGCGAATAATCACGGTGAAAACGTGGAGATCGCAATCAAGGGACGCCACGACCCGGTGGTCGTTCCGAGGGCAGTGGTTGTGGTGGAAGCCATGACGGCGCTGACCATTGTGGATTTGCTGCTGATGGGCAAGAATGCAAAATTGGATTAAACTTAAAATGAAAGGCAGGAAACAGGAAAATTATGAAGAAAATCGCTATGGGCAATGACCACTCCGCAGTGGAGATGAAGGAAGCAATCAAGGCATATGTAGAGCAGAAGGGCTACGAGGTCATCGATTTCGGAACCAATTCCAGCGAAAGCTGTGACTACCCGGCATATGGAGAGAAGGTAGGCCGCGCAGTAGCATCCGGCGAGGCAGATTACGGCATTGCCATCTGCGGTACCGGCATCGGCATCGGCCTAGCAGCAGGCAAGGTAAAGGGCGTTTTAGTCTGCACCTGCAGCGAGCCATACAGTGCAAGAATGTCCCGTAAGCATAACAACACCAACGTATTGACCTTTGGTGCCCGCGTGGTAGGCGTGGAGATGGCGAAGATGATCGTGGATGAATGGCTGGACAATGAGTATGAGGGTGGCCGCCACCAGAGAAGAGTGGATATGATCTTCGATATCGAAAACAAATAGCAATTATAGGACGGAACGAATAAAGTTCCGGAAGAGAATGAGACCGCCTTCCTCTATTTTCACATATCGTTGTTTGCTTGCTCTCACAACACGCGTTCGCCTGCATCGGACTACATCCGCTGCATTCGTACACGTGTGTTCAAGATGCAAACACCTGATATGCTGAAAATCCCGGAAAGCGGTCTCATTCACTTCCTGCTGTATCGGCTCCGCTACAAAAATAAGAATGGCTGCGTTATTTATTATCTCAGAACAGCCAGTAAAACAGAAGTTTCGGAAAATGCTTGCAGCACCTTTGCAAACATGATATGTTATAGACAAAGCAGAAATATTCTTTTAAACCGCATTGGTCATGGTGCATTTGGTTACAGCCTGCGGTTCTCTCATTTCTATGGCGATGCCATTCTGAATTATCTACTGGAATTTTTCTTTGCTTGAACACCCAACTATCAACACAAAGGAATTCCAGAATGATAAAGAAAAGCAGAATGGGATTCCGGCATAAGGAAGGAGATGCCTATGGCAAAAAACACATTGACCACTGCATTTTATCAGACCGAGAAGACTCTGAAACACCCCATTCCGGTTCGCGCTTACAAAGACCGGATCTTTCGTATGATCTTTAAGGAAAAGCGGGCGCTTCTGGCACTTTATAATGCAATGAATGACACCGCATATCAGGATCCGGAAGAGCTGGTCATCACGACACTGGAAAACGCCATTTATCTTGGCATGAAAAACGATGTCTCCTTTATGATCTGCGACCGGCTGTTTCTGTATGAACACCAGTCCACGAAAAATCCAAACATGCCGCTTCGCAATCTGTTGTATGTGGCAGATCTTTACTCGGTGCTGACAAAAGACATGTTTTTGTATGGAGAACTTCCGGTAGCAATCCCGGAGCCTCGTTTTGTGGTATTTTACAACGGAGAACAGAAAATGGAGGAACGAGCCATCCTTCGTCTGTCTGATCTTTATCGCCCCAGAACTGAGCATCCATACCTGGAACTGGAAACACTGGTATTAAACATTAACAAAGGTTATAATGCAGAATTGATGGAAAAATGCCGGGAGCTTCATGACTATTCCGCGTTTGTTGCATTGGTCCGTGAAAAACGAAAAAACGGCATGAACCTCAAACACGCAGTCAATGAGGCAATTGATGAGTGTATTCATCAGGATATCATGGCAGATTTCCTGCGCAGGAACCGAGCGGAGGTTGTGAAAATGAGTATCTATGAATATGACGAAGAAAAAAACTACAAAATGCTTCAGGAACAATACTGGAATATGGGGCACGAGCGTGGCAAGAGCGAAGGAATGGCCGAGGGAATGGCTCAGGGAAGAGCTGAAGGAAGAGCTGAAGGAAAAGCTGAGGGAGAACTTAAAGAAGCAATACGTTTGATCCTGATCAAAATCAAAAAACAACAGTCCCCGGAACAGATCGCTGATTTTTTGGAATTGGATCTGAATTTCGTAAAAGCAGTCTGCCAGGTTGCAGCTCCAATGGCACCGGATTACGATCTGGATAAAATCTACGAAAAGTATCACGCTATAAAATAGATATATTGCAATTTAGAAAACAACCAATAAGGTCCGAAGGTTCGGTCATTCTACGATAATAATAAACGTAGCCAGAAAGTTGCTGACGAAAGCCTGTAATCCGGCTTTTATCTGATAGTAGCGTTCTGGCTGCGTTTTCTTTTTATGGCAGAGCTAATATGGGCTGTAGCTACAGTAGGAAGTGAATGAGACCGCTTTCCGGGATTTTCAGCATATCAGGTGTTTGCA
>OGFR01000790.1_pt1 | contig 19554 bp, 18 predicted proteins | sample 1571001 | NCBI WGS metagenome assembly OGFR01 (sample SAMEA2582064, study PRJEB24529) | metagenome | biome: Human gut stool | place: China | collected 2011 | reverse complement strand
GCAAAGCGTGGGAGCGACATCGCTCCGAATTTGCAGACTTTATCCATCGTGTGGAGAAACTTATCGGTAATCCTCCTGAGACCGAGCAATGGTTCGACAACGAAGCCGTGTGCAAGCGTTTGGGCATCAGCAAGCGTACCCTGCAATCATACCGAGATATGGGAAAAATTCCTTATTCAATGATTGGACATAAGTGCTATTACAAGGAGAGTGACATCATGGAGATACTGAACTCAAAAAATGAATAAACTATGGCAGAGAACGAAATCATTACACAGCAAGACCCTCAGATGCAGATGTTTGCACAACTGATGGAGGGCATCTTAAAGAAATTGGAGCGTTATTGCGCCACAGCCCGTCCGATGTTGGGTGGAGAGGTTTACCTTACAGGTGATGAGGTTTGCAGCCTTTTACGGCTAAGTACCCGAACACTTCAAGACTATCGGGACAACGGCACGATTGCCTACTGCAAAATCGGTGGCAAGATACTCTACAAACAGAGCGACATACAAGCCATGCTTGAAAGACATTATTATCCAATATCCAAGAAGCAAGGCTGACAAAACAAAACGTGTCGCAGGAAGTCACAACCTAAGTGAAGAGTATAGTCATGAATAAGGTAGGTCAGTAAGTCAATTGGTCAGTAAGTTAGTTTTAACTCTGGTCAAAATTGACTTACTCACCAAACTACAGACTTAACTCAGTCGATAAGTCTGAACTTCGGTCAGAAAACATTAATAGGTAATATCAACTACAAATGTATCATTTCTTGCTACAGCAAGGTGTGTCTTTGTAACACAAACCGCCGTTTGTACCACAAAGACCCTTGCCCCGAAGGGGAGATGAATTACTCCAAAGTCGTAATTAAAAAACAGAAGGGACATGAATAAGGACACGGAACACGGTTCAGAACGAAAACAAGCGGAAAAGCCCCGTTGGGACAACTGGCATGTACGGTTGCCCAACCCCAAAGACCAGCAACGGGCAATCGATTTGTTTCAGCGTTCGGGTGCAGAAACAAAGTCAGATTTCGTGCGTGGTCGTATTCTTGGAGAGAGTTTCAAGGTGATTACGGTGGATAAATCCGCAGTGGAATATTACCGGAAGCTCTCAGAATTGACGGCACAAATCCATAAGATTGGCGTGCTATATAATCAGACCGTGCGTGCCATCAACAGCTATCATAGCGTAAAGACAGCACAAATCCTACTTGAAAAGTTGGAGGAGTTGTCGGCTCAAATCATTGTCTTGCAAGAACAGGCTATCCGTCTGACCATAGACTACCGCAAGAAATGATTGCCAAGATTTCTGCCACGGAAAACCTTGGAGGGGCACTCGGCTATAACTTCAAAAAGGTGGAGAAAGGGGAAGCAAGCATTCTCCTTGCCGCTGAGTTGTATCAGGACAGAGAGGGACGTTATACGATGGAGGACGTGCTTGCCGACATGGAGGCATTGATACCCAAGAAATGCCGAACGAAGAAGACGGTGTTCCATTGTTCCCTTAACCCGCATCCAGACGAGAAGCTCTCAGATGAAACACTCACGCAGATTGCCAAGGAGTATATGGAGGCACTCGGCTACGGCAATCAACCTTATATCGTATTCAAGCACAGCGACATCGCCCGTGAGCATATACACATCGTATCACTTCGGGTGGACAGTCGTGGGCAGAAGATTAATGATAAGTTTGAGAAACGGCGGAGCAAGCAAATTACCGATGCCTTGGAAAGAAAATTTGGTCTCATTCCAAGTTCAAAGGTTACTGAGAAGGCAGTAGCAGAAACGCCCAAGGTAGATATTGGTAAAAGGAATCTCAAGGAGCAGGTGGCAAGCGTTGTCCGCATGGTGCTGAAACATTATAAGTTTTGTTCATTAGGAGAACTGAACGCCATTCTGAGCAAATATAACCTTGCCGTAGAAGAAGTAAAGACGGAGTTTCGGGGAAAGAAATACGATGGACTGGTCTATGTTCCGACTGATGATAAGGGAGGCAAAATAAGTACACCCATCAACGCATCGGACATCGGTCGTGGTGTGGGCTATACTGCCGTACAGAACAGGATGCAAAAGTCCAAGCAAACCATCAAGCCACTGATACCAACCATAAGGAACAAGGTGTTACAAACAATGCGTACCTCTCCCAATACGGAGAAAGAACTTCGGCAAAGATTGGAGGAACAAGGCTTGCGTGTGGTAATCCGAAAGAATGATAATGGAAGAATTTACGGCATTACCTTTATTGATGACGAGCAGGGTGTTGCACTCAATGGTTCCAGATTGGGCAAGGGATATGCCGCCAATGTATTCAATGACTATTTTTCCAATCCTGCTCATAACTCATTCTTGGACGAAACGCTGTATGGCAGTCCGTTTGCTCGTTTGGAACAATCGGCAACTGGCCAACCTTTACAATCCAATGCTGAGGAAGGTGACAACCTTGTCAATGAACTAATCGAGGACATGATGGGCGACCCATCCACATCTACGAACAACGATGATTGGAAAGAAGCGGCTTGGCAGCGTAAACTTCGCAGGCAAAGCAAAGTCAATCTCAGACGGAGGAAAAGATAAGTAGGTATTTCAAATTTTGTTTGAACAGTATTCAAACGCAATTCAAATAACGATAATACAACAAATATAAAAGCAATACGATTATGGCACAAGAAGATGATTTAAGGGCATTGGGTAAGGTGATGGACTTTATGCGGGGCATATCAGTGATATTCCTACTTACCAACTGTTATTGGTTCTGCTACGAGGCATTTCAGCAGTGGCATTTTACACTCGGCGTCGTCAACAGAATTCTGATGAATTTCCAACACACGGCGGGCTTGTTCTCGTCCATACTTTGGACGAAACTCTTTTGTGTGGTATTCCTTGCACTGTCCTGTTTGGGGACAAAAGGCGTGAAGGAAGAGAAAATCACGTGGCCGAAGATTTGGACAATACTTTTCTCCGGTTTTGTGCTTTTCTTCCTCAACTGGTGGCTCTTAGCATTGCCGATCGGTAAGGTCGGTGCAGCCTCGCTTTATATCTTCACGCTCTCTGTGGGCTATATCTGTCTGCTGATGGGAGGTGTATGGATGAGCCGTTTACTCAAAAACAACCTGATGGACGATGTGTTCAACACGGAAAATGAAAGCTTCATGCAGGAAACCCGACTGATGGAGAATGAGTATTCTGTCAATCTGCCTACACGTTTTTACTATAAGAAGAAGTGGAACAAAGGTTGGATTAACGTGGTCAATCCATTTCGTGCCTCGATGGTGCTCGGAACTCCGGGTTCTGGCAAGTCTTACGCCATTGTGAACAACTATATCAAGCAGCAGATTGAAAAAGGCTTTGCCATGTATATCTACGACTACAAGTTTCCCGACCTTTCCGAGATTGCTTACAATCATCTGCTTCGGCATTTGGATGCTTATAAGGTGAAACCGCAGTTTTATGTCATCAACTTCGATGATCCGAGAAAGTCGCATCGTTGCAACCCCATTAATCCAGCATTTATGACGGATATATCGGATGCCTATGAGAGTGCCTACACCATCATGCTCAACCTCAACCGTTCGTGGATACAAAAGCAGGGAGACTTCTTTGTGGAGTCACCGATTATCTTGCTGGCAGCCATCATCTGGTTTCTGAAAATCTATGAGAATGGGAAGTATTGCACTTTTCCTCACGCCATAGAGTTTCTGAACAGACCCTATGCACAGATATTTCCGATACTCACTTCCTACGATGAACTAGCCAATTATCTTTCTCCTTTTATGGACGCATGGGAGGGTGGAGCACAGGACCAGTTGCAGGGACAGATCGCCAGTGCCAAGATACCGCTATCACGTATGATTTCTCCTGCACTTTATTGGGTGATGACAGGCGATGATTTCTCGCTTGACATCAATAACCCTAATGAGCCGAAAGTCCTCGTCGTGGGAAACAATCCAGACCGCCAGAATATCTATTCAGCAGCACTCGGACTCTACAACAGCCGTATCGTAAAACTCATCAACAAGAAGAAGCAACTCAAATCTTCAGTTATTATCGACGAGTTACCGACAATCTACTTCCGTGGCTTGGACAATCTGATTGCCACTGCACGAAGTAATAAAGTAGCAGTGTGTCTGGGTTTTCAGGACTTTTCGCAGTTAACCCGTGATTATGGAGACAAAGAAAGCAAGGTGATACAAAACACCGTTGGTAATGTGTTCTCGGGGCAGGTAGTTGGAGAAACAGCCAAAACGCTCTCGGAACGCTTTGGCAAAGTCCTCCAGCAACGTCAATCAATGACTATCAACCGCAACGATAAGTCCACGTCCATATCTACGCAGTTGGACAGTTTGATTCCTGCCAGTAAGATTAGCAACCTTACCCAAGGTATGTTTGTAGGAGCTGTGTCCGACAACTTTGATGAGCGAATTGAGCAGAAGATTTTCCACGCTGAGATTGTGGTGGATAGTGCCAAAGTTTCTGCCGAAATGAAAGCATACCAGCCCATCCCTGTAATCAATATATTCCGAAACGAAAATAGCTCCGATAACCTCAAAGAGGCTATCGAAGCCAATTATAAGAGAATCAAACAGGATATACTTTTCCTCGTTGATTTTGAGATTGAACGAATCAAAAAAGAGCCTCGGTTAAAATATTTATTAAAAGAATTATAGTTCTGATAAATACAGAACATTTTTGTATATGCCATCATTTACTATCCTATCATATGCTGTAGAACAGTTTTATCATCTGCCCAAATAAGAATGGCGCAGATTTCGAAAAGGCTTCAGCAGAGATAAATGTCTCTATATCTATTCCCGAAATCAAGCCTTTCCAAAACGAAGTCGGCTCCGATAACCTCAAAGAGACTATCGAAGCCAACCATCGTGAGCTAAAGAGAGAAAGACTCTCTTGCTCTGTCATAAACAGAAAGAAATATTGTCCTCCATCGCTATGTTATCTAATAAAAGACAATTCCTCTAACATATATTAAATACTATTTTGATATTTCGTTATGTGAATTACTGACCATAATTAGGGGGTGTACTACATATTTCCTCTTACAAATATGGTAACACATAGAGGACAACTAACAAATGTTTTGCAGATAAAGACAAATTTTAATTACCAGTCTACCAACTCTGTACGACCATTTGCAGGAGGAACTCCATAAAGTCCTCTTTGGGCATTTATTTGGTTCTGTAGCTGCAAACGCTCTTCTTCTGTTAGGCGTCTGCCTGATTGATCGATTGATCATACACATCATCTAATTCAACATAGTTGTCTTTTCTTGCTATGTAAGGTAGATAATGAGAATTCAGGAAAGCCTTATCCTGTGTAGAAAGTGTATAATTTATAGCAATACCAAGTCCCGTTTTTGTAGTTATAGTATTTAATCCATTCTTTGAGAAATCTTTTGACGATGCAAGGGTAATGGAGAACATATCAAACATTCCCATAGTAGTGTAGTTGCTCTTTATCTTATCAAAAGCCGACTTGCAATTGTCCTTGACATTGTTAAAATCAATTTTCACGTAATTATCATGATCTGGTCGCTGTTGTTCATTGAACATTCCTGCAGCATTACAGAATGCATGCAAGAAGAATCGCTTTATCTCATTTGCGTCTGCATTCTCAAGAGTTGTTGGGACATTTATATATTGTTCACCACCTACTAAGCCGTAGTTACCGCTTCCTTCTCTACCAGAATCCATTCTGACAGCAATGTTTGGAAGTTTTATGTGATATGGCTCATAGTATTCCGGATCCTCTATAGAGTTATAGAAACGTACATTTGTCTGTTCTTCCATTTCTGCTATAGCAAGAATAGCCCCATCTTTTATCTTCCCAGGGAGCTTAAGGAACTTCACTCTAAGCATTGTCCAATATTGTGCAGGATAAAATCCATATATGCCAATTGCTCTTGTAGAAACTGAAATACGTGGATCGTCAAACAATCCCCAACGTGTTGGAATTGTAGATGCAATGGTTGTTGTCCATGCATCCTTTTGTTGGACGTTACCAAAAGGATTTCCTGTTGATAGTAGCAACTTTTGCTGTTCTGTACTCAATGTTGCAACGTACGCAACATGTTTCTCACTGTGAGTTGTTTCTGTTTGTATAGCATCATCATTAGAGCATGATGCCACAGATAAAGCTAATACTGTTGTCAATAAAGAGTTCATGACAACTTGAATATACCGATTTGTAAATATTTGTAAAAATTATTTATTGTTATTCATTTGCTCAACATTTCGAAGAGCGTTGTTGTAAAGCTCTGATTTTATACCTAAAATTTCTGCATCCTGTTCTGTAAGGTCGAGATAATATCTGCCATTATTATTGCGGATAAGATTAGTCAGGATAGTACTCTTGTCTATTTGGATATTGTATAAATCCATACTGTCCAAAGGCTGTCTATTATGCTCTACACCATTCCCGCCATTAGTTATATCTGAGTAAATATCGTCATGGCAAGCTGTAAAGAAAAACATTAGAGCAAATAACGGAATAATTCTAAAAACACTTTTTTTCATTGTAATTGTACTTTGTTATAGGATAAAACATCAGAAAAATGTCCCTCTAACTTATATGAAATAGGGAATTCATCATTGGAATAGAGATAAATCTCACCGTCTAACTTTTTAGTTCTATTATTAAATTTCTTAAAAATAATAGTGCCATCTATAGATGTTGCTGATGGCAACTTATTATAATCTATAATAATAGCGATACCCCTACTATCATTGTTGTTTTCAGAAACTGGTATATATTTCAAGAAATCTTCAAAGATAGTTCTGTCTTTATCGTACATTAAATTCTTTGATAATTGGTAAGATTTATCCAAATTTGGAAAGACTTCACCTTGAGGGATACGAAAAGCTCCAAACAACCATAATGGTGTTTGACTTTGAATACTTCTAAACATAAATTGGAAAATAAAAATACTATCGTTATAAACACCTAATCTATCACCATTGAACAATGTTGGCTTTATTGGAAGATCAGGGTGGAAAGCATCATGTATAGACACATAATCTTTATATGCGACACCATTAACGCTAGCATATCCATACACAGTAATGGTTCCATCTTTATCTTTTGAACAACCTATCAAGCTACACGTAATAAGCAATGTTGTAGAGAAAATTAAAATGTGCTTGAACATATTATTTTATTTTTATAGTTACAGGAATAATTTGTATAAACTTGTCCTCCGGGTTTAGCAATGCTATCGTATAAAGGCATGTATGATCAACCTGCATGTTGTGTGCAATATAGTCCAATTCTTCTTGTGGAAGAACATCTTTAATGGACATTTCCCCTCTTGACACAGGTATTATGTAGGTACTATTAAACGGGCTATATACTTTAGCTTTCGTAGAAGTCCAGATGTCACCTTCATATTCTTTAGACAAAGAAATATCTCTAGTAAGGTATATCTTGCCGTATTTGTATGAATACGTAGTCCCATCTTCTTTGTATATTTTTTTTGCTGCGTCAAGTAACAGCCTATTATTTGATGCGTAAAAAATATCCGTCGCTGTACACTTTACAGATTGAAGTGGAGATTCTTTTCCATTACTGTCTATAATTTTAAGAAATACAACAGCATCTTTGTCTTCTATAGGTATGAATACTGATGGGCTATTGGTATCAATCCATCGTATATCTTTGTTTGGAAATTTTACTCCCCATCTAAATATTAACGATGCATTTATATTATCAATATTGGCTTTGTAGGTTTCATCTATGCATTTTGCTTCAATTTCAAAACCATCTGGTTTATGTTTGGAAGAAAGCAAATAAGTTGGGACTCCTATATATACCAATTTGCTAAACTTCATCCCATTAGTTTCACCAATTACATATACACAACCATTTTTAGATATGGTAAGTATCCCATTTTGATTAATGGTTCCAATTGATGCATCCGACGTACTCCATACAACAGTTCCTTTCGCATCAGAAAAATAACTTGCAAATAAAATAACTATAACAAATATATAGGCATATTTATATGCATCTAATTTCACCAGCTTTTTAAGTATCTGTACCATAGAATCTTATTTTAAGTTTTTATTATTTTTAGCATTATTATCTTAGCATCCAAGACCGATTAAAGCCTTATTGTTCCTTTAGCTATCTGAATAAGATATTCTGTCACAAATATATAAATTTATATTGTTTAAAACAAGTTTTTTTAAAAAATTTGTATTTCCTTAGTATTTTCACTATATTTGCTGTATTATTTACTAATATAACTCGTTGGCGGAATTAAATTAAAGGATAAATTAATATGCAAAAAAAGTTGCACATAAAAGATGTTTTGTAACTTAGTAATAACCAACACACTAAGTTCAATAATCCGTATGCACAACTTATATGCGAATTTCGTAAAAACTCTTGATATATGCAAGTTTTTTCAAAAGACTTGGTAAATTCGGCCTTAATTCCGCCAACGGGTTAGGGTATGTTTGAAGGTGCAGTATCCGATAACTTCGATGAACGTATCGACCAAAAGATATTCCATGCAGAGATTGTTGTCGATAGTGCCAGGGTATCAGTAGAAATGAAAGCTTACCAGCCAATCCCGATAATCACAAACTTCGTAAACGAAGATGGCTCCGACAATCTCAAAGAGACCATCGAGGCCAACTATAAATGTGTCAAACAAGATGTGCAGACTTTTGTGAAGAGTGAGATTGAACGTATCAAAGCAGATCCGACATTGACACACCTTATCAAAGAATAATTCTCTAATTTTATGCGTGATATTTAGTTCTTACATATTCTTCAAGATGTTATTGTTTTTTAGAGGAATAAAATTGCAGAAAAACTAACATGTTTTGGTAGAAAGTCACATCAATAAATAATGTAAAATACTTTCACTTTTCAAATCAGGATAAGGTATGATACAAATAACTAATAATAAAACTAAGATGATGACAACTATTATCACTGTTCCCCATCTTAAAAAAGGTGAAGGTATTTCACATAGAAGACTACGAACCTTTTCAGAGCGTAATTCTATTCCTGTTTCTTTTTTCATTGTGATTTATTTTAAGATTGCACTTTCACTATTTTTATGTTCATAATCAGGTGTTTTGGATGTCTTCTTGCCGTAATCAAAACTATAAACAATTTTCAATGTTGCGTACTGGTTGTAACTGCGACTTTGATTTATTTGTTTGAAGGAATAATATGGTGTTGACAATTCATCCACAATATTATTCTTCATCATGAATAAGTTGTTTGCATTAGCTTCGATAGCCCAATTCCCATGTTTCCACATTGCCGACAGTTGATATTGCCAATAAGTCTTCCTACTAATTTGGCTGTCTATTAAATCACGGGATGGTGTCGCCAAAGATACACTGAAAGAAAAATCCTGAATATAGTAGTTTACCATAGCAGATCCTGAGATTGAGGACAAGTTACGATGTTCAGTCCCTCCCCGCACCAAATGTTCAATCCATTGACTGGATAATTTCATGTTGAGTGAACCGGAAGGTTTATAGGTCATAGATATATCAGCACTGGGGCGATGATAGATACAATCATCTCTAAAAGTGCTGATGAGGTGTCCGTCCCGTATGTAGTAATCCGAAATAATTGAATGATTTTGGTAGAAGTATGACACCCCTGTTTGTAAAGCGAATTTATTAAGATTCAATGTATGACTTAATCGTGGGTTTAAAAGAATTGAGTTGTCCATATCCGGGTTACCTTTAAGAATAATGATAGGATCAATCTGTTGTTCGACATTGTTAATAGTATTAATCCTCGGATAAGTATTTCCCAAAGCAAATGTAAATTGAAGTTGCTGTACTTTATCTATCTTATATGCTGCTCTTGTCTGAAGTCTTGGCGTAAGGTGATTAATAGGCTCCATCCCCTTTAAACTATATGTAAGAAAAGATAATCCAGGGTTGATATCAAAGAAAAATCTTCCTAAACGCTGGGAATAGTCAGCAAAAAGGATTGTTTCCGAAGAATGCAAATTTTGATTATATATCGAAGTTCCCGTGTATTCAGAATCACTAATTCTCATGAACTCGAATAAGCTGAAAGTCAATCTGTTCCTATGACTGAACGCCATTGAATAGTTAGCATTCGCTTTGACGTAATAATAATCTTCTTTGACAAGTGAATGAAATGACTCATCATCCTCATTATAAAAACGGTTATAGTCGTTCCGAGAATAATATCCATCAAATACATAATCTAATGACTTTGTATCGGAAAAAGTGTGCAGTCCGTAGAAATAAACACTCGGACGATAAGATTTGTTTCGACTGTCAATATTTAAAATACTGCTATTCTTGATGGATGTGTTTGTGTGCCAATAGTTAATCCTTCCGCCATTGATGTTGTTTCTTTTATCATCCCATGCCATACCACCACGAAGCATCCATATATATTTTCTTCCTCGGTTACTTATCGAAGCTTGCACATATTTTCCCGTTTCCTTATTTCCAGCATTATTGTAATATTGTTGCCTGTTTAACTGATAATCAGGAAATTTAAAAAACTCATTTTCATTCATTGATGATTTGGGATTTTCCAAAGAATATCCTGCCCAAAGATTCAGACTTTTTGTTCCTGTGACAAATTTTGAAATAAGGTTATAGTTACCATAAAGAAACCCTATACCTTGAGACGCATCCAGATGGGTATAGCCACCGTTGTTGATTGGTTTCATTACAATGTTTATAGCGTATGCGTCTTTGGCGTATTTACCGTTCGGTACGTCAAAATATTCCACGCGAGAGATATCCTTCGGTCTCAATGACTGCACCTCCCGGAAATCAGCCTCGCGCCCATCAATGTAGAGAGTGGCAGCACCAGCTGGAGTTGTTACACTGCCAGTCGAACGCTCAACAGATACTCCTGGGACCATAAGATTGTTCAATAGGTCATAACCAGTCACAGCATGTTTACGTTGCTCTTTTGTTGGAATCGCAAGGATATGATCTTTCTCACGTGCGAGATAAAATGCTTTGACAACCACTTCTTCAAGTGCTTTGGTTTGAACCGATGTTTTCGTTGTGTCAGGTTCCTGTGCATATGATACGTTGAAACATAAGCACATAATAATAACAAATAATGTTTTCATCTATTGAATTACTTTATACTTAAAATCAATATATCTTTTGAGCTTATCAATGACACCTTTTCTTTTTGCCTTGCAAAAACTTTCTTGGTTATCTTTTGATAAATCCGTCATAAAACCGATGTTTTGTTTTTTGATGCCCACATCCACTATGGCTTGGGTGAGGAAAGGCAGAATGAGTTGCAAAAGGCAGCCCACTAATAGCCCTAAGACAATCTGCCCGAAGTACCTGCGGTATTGTCTTATGTAGCCAAAGAGGAACTTAAACGAGCGTTCTTCTATTGGCTGCTCGTCTATCTGCCTTTCATAAAATGCAGGTGTGGGCTCTAAGAACATAGCTATTCCTTTCTCCTCACCGCTCGAATGTGTGCTAATCCAATGCTTCTTAAAGTCTTCGATATTGTATTTTACAAGTCCTTTTGCTGGGTCAGCTACATAGAATATTTTACCTTTTTTTACTTTATACAGCACCACAAAATGGTTCTGATTCCAGTGGAGGATGCAGGGGAGAGGTGAATCGCTTAATTTAGTAATTTTAATATTTCCCGCGATTGTTTTTATACCCAAATTTTCTGCAGCCTCTCCGATTCCTTTCAGGGAAACACCCTCTGTGGTCACAAAGCATATCTTGGATAAAAAAAACATAGGTATTGTTTTCCCATAATGCTTACTAATCATACACAAGCAAGCAATACCACATTGCATAGAATCTTTTTGATAGGAAAAAGGAAAAGCCATATTAGTTATAATCTATTTAAGAATTCCTTAGAAGCGATTTTCTTGCTGCTGTCGAGTTTCAACTTACCAAAATTGTAACTCAATTTCACTATCAGGCGTTGGGTATCACCGCTGGTATCCATCGTTGTACGTATATTATTGTATTTCATTGTCCAGTTGTTCGACCTGTCAGTATGGAATATGTCATTAGCAGCAACTGTCACGTTCAGCCTATCCTTCATCAGGCGAAGTATGTAGGCAAGATTCACAGTCCACGAACTCTCATGATCGAACAACGTGCTTGTACCTCCACTGTCGAAAGAAGCATTAAATACAACTAGCGAATGGTTATTAAATGCCCACTGCGCATTCGCATCAATATACCAGGATGCCTTGTTCCACGAATGTTCTTCCCCTAGATAGTTTGCCTTGACAAAAGGTTGGGTAAACGAACCTGTTACATCACCTCGGACAGGACCGAGCGAATAGTAATAAATAACAGTAGCCACAATATTCTCTGCCTTATTGAAGTTCACAGGCATCCACTTAATATTCTTATTGTCAACTGATGTCTCCGTCCATAAAGGGAGTTCCACTATTTTATCATGATTCCTATTATAAGCTATCGAGGTGAACAAATCGCCATAGTTGTAGCTTAGTTTCACGTTAGTGGTAACATTTGGCTTCAACTGCGGATTGCCTACCTTATATGAGATGGCATCATAATAATAAAGCCCGGGATTCAAATTGGCAAACGACGGGCGCCCAATGGTCTGCCCCACAGATAGACCCACCGATGACTTAGCAGTCAGTCTCCTCGTAACTACCAAATTAGGGAACAGTCTCCATTCTGTAGAGTCTGCAAACGCTCCTGATACGTTGGTCTCCAGCTTTCGATGGTCGGCTTCCATTCTCAAGCCACCTTGCAGATAAAAGCTCTTAATTTGTCTCGACAGTGACAAGTATGCACCATATAGGCTCTCGTGAGCATCGTACGCCTCTGCATCTGTATTGTAGGCATAGTTACCCTTGTTGCTCATGGCCGAGAAGAAAAGTCCCATCGACACATCGGCCCACTTGCGGTGGCTATTGTATGATAGGCGTGCACCACCGATATGATATTTTCCTTCACTTTCTGTAGCAACAGCAGGAATAGTGGAAGCCAATCCTGTCTCATCGGAGCGGCGTAGCGCATAATCGGCAATGAATGATAGAGTACGTGTGGAGTCTATTTCGTTCCTGTAGTTCACGCTGGCACTGTGCAGAAAGTCGGTTCCTCGTTTCTTTTGACCGAAAGCCATGTCGTTTCCATCCATCGTCTGCCTAGTAGGTTCGTTGAGATGGGTGTTACCTACATTACCTGTATATTGGAAGCTGAACAACTGATGTCGGCTGATATCCCAGTTCATGGAATAGAACCAGTCGAACTTCCGGGCATTCCCATGCGTATGTCTTTCTTTTGCACTCTCTATAGTCTTTTGTGGCAGGAACACAGTCTCGGTAGTATTGTCTATCTGCGTTGTGTTCACATACGAGAACCCTGCCGTAAGAATATTGCTCACCTTCTTATATTTCTCGTTGATGGTCACATTCGCTATATTCATATAGTCTCTAGCAAAGACAGACGTATTGCTTACTTCCGAAGAGAGTGTGTTCCCCAATGCCGACTTGGTGGTGATATACACAACTCCATTATTGCTGGCACTATATTCTACGGTTGGGTTGGAGTCTACCACTATCTTATTTATTTCCGATGCAGGAATAACTTTCAGCTCCGCCATGTCTACAGGTCTTCCGTTGAGTACGAACGTGGGCGTTCCACCCTCCAACAACTGCAAGTCGGAGGTCAAACCTGGAATCCTACCCAGCACGTCGATCACCTTGCCCATATATTGCAAATATGAATGTGCCACATCCACTGTTATCTTGTTCAATCCTACTTTTACTGTAGTTCTTTTCCCTTTCACTATAACACCGCTCAACTCCGTGGCATCCATCTTCATGCGTATGGTACCCATCTCTCGCTCGTTGCAATCTCTATAAACTGTCTGATAGCCAATGAACGAAAACTTCACGATACCTCCACTGCCAGAGGGCTCTATCGTGAAGGAGCCATCCTCACGTGTCATCGTTCCTTTCACCAGCGAGGAATCTAGCCTTGAAAGCAGCACCACATTTACAAATGCCAGTGGTCCACCTTTCTCGTCAACCACCCTTCCGTTTATCTCTTGTGCTGACAATCTTACAGATAATAACAACAACATCAAAAAAGTTAATAATTTTCTCATATTACACAATTTTATAAAAGTGAATGCTTCAAAAAACACCTCATTCCATCGTCATATTGACAACATTGCTTTACTTTGTACATTAAAGTCTATTCAATAATCATGTCTATTCATTATCTTTTTGACGCTGCAAATATACATATTTATATTGTTTAAAACAATATAAACTATTTTGTTTCTGCTATTTTTTTTGCTATCCGGCAGAACTTGAATAGCAATATCTAAAATTATATTATTATTAATTCTATTTATAAATGTCATGTACTATTTGTAATTACCTATATACTACTTATTGGAGAATATTGAGATGACTCCGGATGGAAAGTTATCGAGCGAGACTTTCCTCCAAAAGCTACATTAATCAGATGGATAGGTGCGGCTGTAAGAGTTATTGGAGCATAGCAAGGATGGAGGTTTTAGTCAAGATGCAAAAAGAAGATTAAGAAAATGAGACCTCTGCATATATTTCCAACGAGTATTAGGAATGAAGATTCTAAATAATATAAATCTCGCTAAAATATAGCGCGAGGATAAATGCAACTCAAGCTAACAGGATGATAATAGAAAAATGTATAAAATAGCACGAGAATTGCAGAAAAGATGTATCTTTGTAAGCGGTATCACATATCCTGCGGTAAGAACCAAGGAAGCACGGCTTAGAGTCAGTGTGTTGGCTTCCCATGAAACAGTACAACTGGAGCAATTGGTGACCGCTCTTGTGGAAATCAGAAAATCAATACTTTTTTAGATGACAGAAGAAGAAAACAAAACCAAAAGATACAGAAGGACAAACGTCGATATACAGGCAGACATTATCAAGGCAGCAGAAAGTCTGATTAAGAAAAAAGGCTTTGCATCAATGCTGGTGACAGAACTTATTAAGAAAGCCAGAATTGAACCGCTTGTCTTCTATAACAGATATGACAATCTTAGCGAGTTTTATGATGAATTCGTTAAGAGATATGACTATTGGTTTAAGGATGTCCTGACAGAAATTGAATTTCCGACAGATTCAGAATTGGGGTATATCAATATTCTCAAAAATCTACAGAAAGAACTTCAAGAAAAATCTGTGATGTTAGAACTATTACGTTGGGAAATTGCAGAGGGAAATGAGACCACGGTCCGCACAGCCATGCTTAGAGAAATGCACACATTGCCTCTTGCCAATATCTATGAGGCGAAATTTAAGGATATAGACATCTCTGCCATATCTGCACTGATTATTGGGGGCATATATTATCTTAACCTGCATAGAGATCGCTCTAATTTCGCGGAGATAGATTTAAATACAGAGTTAGGTCAGAAACGTATAGAAAGAGCATTGAAAAATTTAGGGCATATGATATTCCACTATCAAGATTTGACTGATTACAAACATACTGTTGAAGAGAAAATGAAAGAAAACGGCATTAGTGATGAAATCATTAAAAAGTGCCTTAATTGAACGATACATAACAAGGATATTCCCCACTTATCTAGCGTGATAATTGGGGGATTTTTAAGTCGTCCAGTAAAACTTTTTTCTTCCAATCTGTGTAATAGAAATCGTCTTTAACACCACTTTTTTTGACTTTAAATCCAAAAAATAAGTCATTTTCTAATAAGAACAAGCATTTTTGTGATGCTTACTATTTGGAACTAAAATACAAGTTCCCATAGAGTAAAAATGCCTGTATCGCCTATAGATAAACGGTTTGCAGACTTTCCGTTTATTTTTTGAGGACAGCAATTGAATATTCTTATTATGGAAACGATATTCTAGCTAAGTGATTTTTGAGGTTATCCTGTAAACTAAGTACAACAGGTTATTTCACATAAATTCCTTTTATTTCCCACTTTTCCCGAAAACTTTTATATCTCTTCATATACCTATAATTTAGCTGCTTGATAACAGTATTCATCATTAAAATTATCAAGCAATGGAATCAAACAGCAATGACAATTACGTGCTGGTCCTGGAAGACCGCACGGAAGTGAAAAATGAACAGGAAGTAGGCAAGCTTTCTGTTGTTTCCGGTGTTGACGACAAGGGAAACCTTAAAACCACCGAGGCAATCGCTGCCAATCAGGCAGCGTTCTTGAAATTCAACAACAAGGATGGACTTCTCAAAAACTTCATGACCAACTTCCTCAAACAGTTCAATAACCCGACTCATTTCGGGTTATACAAAGTATTGGCGGACAATGTGGAGCTAGGTGTGGATAATCTCCGCACCATGCTACAAAGCCGAGAGAAGCCAGAAAGTAAACAGCAACTGGCAGAGATAGGAGTATCCTTTGAGGATTATTTGCCCCAACAGAAGAATGCCACCGCTATCGACCCCGAAAAGGTGGATTGGAAGATGCTCGACAATCTCGGTCTTTCCCGTGAGCGATTGGAGCAGAGTGGAGAATTGGAAAAGATGCTCAATTGGCAGAAGAGCAATCTCATCACAATTGCTGTTCCTATCGGCGACACCACCATCTATACCGAAGCCCGCCTTGCGTTCCGTACGGACGATAATGGCAATATCGGTTTGGCAATTCATCCTTTGAGAAAAGAACCACAGCTTGACTTTCCCTATATGGGCTACAAGTTCTCTCCCGAAGAAAAGGAGCAACTCCTCACTACGGGTAATCTCGGCAAGACCATTGAGGTAACACCCAAGAATGGCGAACCTTTCTCTGCCTACGTCTCTATCGACCCACAGACTAACGAAATTATAGCCCTGCGTGCCGACCGTGTGAATATCCCCAAGGAAATCAAGGGTGTTACTCTTTCCGATGCACAATACAAGGACCTCGTGGAAGGCAAAGCCGTGAAGGTGGAAGGTATGACTGCCAAGAGCGGCAAGTCCTTTGATGCCACGCTTCAGGTCAATGCCGAAAGGAAAGGCATTGAGTTTATCTTTGACAACAACCGTGGTTTCAAGGAACGGCAGCAGAAGACACAGCAGCAAGGCGTCCCATATAAGCTCTGCGGACTGGAACTGTCAGAAAAACAGCGTGAGGCACTTGACAGCGGCCGCACGCTCTACCTGAAAAACATGGTGGATAAACAGGGGCAATCTTTCAACGCATACGTCCGCATGGACAAGGAACAGAACCGCCCACGTTTTTACAAGTGGAATCCTGATAAGAAGCAGGAAACCGGCAAAGAAAAGGTGGTTGCCGTAGCCGAAGAACACAAAATGCAGGTAGCCGTGAATAACCACGGTAAGACCAACGAAGCCACGAAGAATGTGAAAGAGCCCTTGAAGACGGGACAGACACAGCCTACTGCTGCCCAAAAGCAGAAGCAGGATGAGAACAAACAAAAGAAGTCCCGTGGACGTAAGATGTAACCCTTAATTCTATTATCGACTATGACAACTTGTATTATCGCCGAGAAGCCCTCGGTAGCCAGAGACATTGCCCGTATCGTAGGGGCAAATAGCAAGCAGGACGGATGCTTGGAAGGTGGCGGCTATCTCGTCACTTGGGCGATGGGACACCTCATCGCCCTTGCCATGCCCGAAGCCTATGGTTTTTCTACCTATAAAGCCGAAGACTTACCCATCCGTCCCAATCCTTTTCAGTTAGTGGTACGACAAGTACGTAAGGACAAGGAGTATGTATCAGACCCTGCGGCATTGAAGCAACTCAAAGTGATACGCTCCTGTTTTGACAAGGCAGACCGCATCATCGTTGCCACCGATGCAGGGCGTGAAGGTGAGCTCATCTTCCGCTATATCTACCAACATCTTGGTTGTAGAAAGCCTTTCGACCGTCTTTGGATAAGTTCTCTTACCGACAAGGCTATTCGTGAGGGGCTTGCCAATCTCAAGGCTGGAAGCCATTACGACAACCTCTATCATTCTGCCAAGGCAAGAAGCGAAGCCGACTGGCTCGTGGGTATCAATGCCAGCCGTGCTTTGTCCATCGCCCGCAGGGGAGGCTATTCCTTGGGACGGGTACAGACCCCAACCCTTGCTATGGTCTGCCGTCGGTACATAGAGAACCGTGATTTTTCTTCCGTGCCTTATTGGAAACTCTCCGCCCTGATGGAGAAAGAGGGCGTGTCGCTGAAAGCCATTGGCATTACCGACTATGAGAGTGAAGCATCGGCACAGACTGCCCTCGCTACGCTTCGCAGTCAGAGCCGGCTTAAAGTAGAGTCGGTCGCAAGAAAGGTAACGCATACCGCGCCACCACTCTTGTACGACCTCACTGCCTTGCAGAAGGAAGCCAACAGACGCCACGGCTTTTCTGCAGACAAGACCCTCTCAATAGCCCAAAGCCTCTATGAGAAGAAAATCACGACCTATCCCCGCACAGGCAGTCGATACATCAGCGAGGATGTTTTCGAGGAAGTCCCCGTCCTGTTGCGCAAGATAGGCAAGACACTATCCAATCCACTTAACCGCCATTCTGTGGACAATACCAAAGTTACCGACCACCACGCCATCATCCCAACTGGTGAAACACCATCAGGATTGTCGACAGATGAAGCGACCGTCTACCAGATGGTGGTCAATCGCTTTGTCGAAGCCTTTTCCCCCAATTCAGAGGAAGAGCGTATGCTGGTGCGATTCACTGACGGCACCAATACCTTTACTTGGAAAGCATGCCGACAAATCTCTTTAGGCTGGAAAGCTGTACAGAAAGGTAAAGAAGTAGAAGCTGAAAAGAAAGAGGATAGCGATGAACAGATTTTGTCTTCATTGCCGACCTTGACTGAAGGTGAAATCCTGCCACTTGTCGATGCAGAAATCACCGAGCATAAGACTAAACCTAAACCGCTCTACACAGAAGCGACACTGCTTTCTGCGATGGAGAACGCCGGAAAAGAGGTCGAAGATGCAGAAAGCAAGAAGGCGATGGCAGAGTGTGGTATCGGAACACCTGCCACCCGTGCCAACATCATTGAGACACTTATTCTCCGTGATTATATCCGAAGAGACAAGAAATCCATCATACCTACCGAGAAAGGGCTGGCAGTCTATGAGATTGTCAAAGATAAGAAGATTGCCAACGCGGAGATGACAGGTGCATGGGAACTGCTCTCCCTTGCTCCCGAACAGAAGTCCTATCCTGTCTACCGCTGCCCAAAATGCGGACAGCAGAGTGTCGGCATCTATGCCAAGGTCGCCAAGTGCAGGCATGAAAGCTGTGGCTTTCACGTGTTTCGTGAAGTCTGCGGCATACTTCTCTCTGAAGATAACATCCGTGACTTGATAAGCTCCAGTCGTACGCCTATCCTTAAAGGGCTAACCAGCAAGGCAGGCAAGAAATTCAATGCCCGACTTGTTCTGGGTGAAGACTACACTACTTCCTTTGAATTTGAGAACAAAAAAGGAAAACAAAGAGGGAGATAATCCTGGCAGAAACAACGAGGAACAGATATAGGTTGGTAGATACAAGTATTACCTGCCGACCTTTTTACCTCCACTTTATTAAAAGAAAACACTATGGCATACAA
>OGFR01000787.1_pt1 | contig 19640 bp, 33 predicted proteins | sample 1571001 | NCBI WGS metagenome assembly OGFR01 (sample SAMEA2582064, study PRJEB24529) | metagenome | biome: Human gut stool | place: China | collected 2011 | reverse complement strand
CTGAGATAAAACTTTTCCGGTGAATCTGAAAAATAACAATTTAACCGAGTAACTTAACAAAAAAGAAAGGAAGATAGGGAAAATGAATAAAGACAAACTAATTTTAAAAAATGAAGCCGAAATTGAGCTTGAAGCCGGAGCCAGCTTGGGGGCCTTGCAGGTCGCATCCGTTGACCGCGCTGCCATGCTGGCGACCTGGCAGCAGTTGAGGCCAGACAACCTGTCGCAAGTGCAGATTAAAAACGGCGCCGGGCTGACAGTCGGAACCTATACCGACCTTGTGCTGGTGTCTGAAACGTCCGTGGTGGCCCCCGACGGTAAGGTACTGACAACTTATAGCCTGCGCCCTAAAACAGACGTGGAACGGCTTGAAGAAAAAGTGGCAGCGGTTGAAGCGGGGCAGCAGGTGCAGGACGGGGCCATCAATGATGTAGCCACATTGGCGGGAACACTGGCAGAACAAGCAGGAGGGATGTCATAATGGGAAAATTTTACGGGTTAAAAATAAGGGCAGGAGAAATGGCGCTGGAAGAGGTACAGACGTGGTGGCGGCCACAGGTTGAAAAATGGCTGAAAGAGAATCCGGCGGAGTAAAGGAGATAGACAATGAAAAAAGAATATGTAATTGCAATTCAGGGAGCATTGGCGGCGGCCGGCGCTTTTTTAAGTGACAGGCTGGGAATCCTGTACCCCGTATTATGCGTTTTAATGGGGATGATGGTCTTAGACTATATCACGGGCATGCTTGCCAGCAAAACAGAAGCTATTGACCATCCGGATGACAAAAGATATGGATGGAGCAGTAAAAAAGGGGCTAAAGGTATCATCAAAAAAGTTGGTTATCTGTGCGTGATCGCTGTGGCGATGGTAGTTGATTATGTAATAGCTAGGGTATCTGGAAGCCTTGGAATTGCAATGCCGACAAACGCGTTTTTCGGCCTTCTGGTGGCCGTTTGGTACTTACTGAACGAATTACTGTCTATCATTGAAAACGCTGGCAGAATGGGCGCTGCGGTGCCGGATTGGCTGCTTAAATATATCGCGGTCTTAAAGGACAAGATTGACAGCAACGATTATGGACAGGGTGACAAGCATGCATAGAGGGAGGTGATCCGTCTATCTTCCGGCCGGCAGGGTGACGCCGGCGTTGCGACGTCGCAACAACAGTACATAGGGCAGTCCTGCGGGGCCGCCCCTTTTAATTGGAGGTAATCATGAAAACACAAAAAGAAGTGAAAGAATATGCCCTAGCTGCAAAAGATTGGATATATGTATGGGGCGCGAACGGGGAACCGCTGACACAGGCCCTTATCAACCGTCTGTACCGTGACTATGGCTCCGCGTCGTATCCATTGTCCTATTACAATAACAAGCTGGCAACCGGCGCCGGCAAGATGGCTGCGGACTGCTCCGGATTTATGATGCCGCTGTCTGGCTATGATGACACCGCACACGGCTATTATAATGCCTGCGTGCAAAAAGGTGTAATCGGCGGCCTGCCGTCAGACAAGGTATGTCTGGTGTTTAAACGTAACAGCTCCGGCCGGATGTATCACATCGGGATTTACCTGGGCGATGGTACAGTGGCAGAAATGGCAAGTTCCGCAGCCAACTATCAGCATAAAAGCATGTATGGTGCTGGCTGGACACATTGGGGCCGGCCGAAGTGGATTGACTATTCCGATGCAGTAGACCCGCATAAATGCATCCTGGACTTAGACATCCCGCTGCCGTCGCTGGTAAAAGGACATAACTGCGGATACGTCAAGACGCTTCAGCAGCTCCTGGTAGCCCGTGGGTACAGCACCAATGGTGTGGATGGTATCTTCGGTTCTGGCACCGAAGCGGCCGTGGCGCAGTTCCAGCATGACGCCGGGGTTAAGGTTAATTATCCGGGGACCGTCGGGGCTAAGACCTGGGCGGCGTTGCTTAAAGGATAACCTGTCACAAAATCATTCCCTTATCCGTTTATTGGGTATAGGGGCTGCAATGCGCCTGCGATATATTAAAAAAGGGGGCGACGCCGGGAGACATAATCTCCATTGGCCTCGCCCCACATATCCTACTCTTCATGCCCCGGACCCTCAACCGGGGCCTCTTTTTCTTTTTGCCCTTTAGCAATCTTTTTCAGTTCTTCGCGTATTTCCTCCCTGCTATATTTTTGTGATTTTTTAGGTATCCTTCGATGCTTTACAACATACCTGACAGTAAATGCAAAGCCAGTTAACGCAAGGTCGATAGCAGACAGGTAATATAGGATATCAAGCTTAAATCGGTTCCTTTTTTTCATCTCAATCCCCCCTCTCCTTATAACTTTATCATACTACTCTGGTACAGTGATGACGCTGGTAAATAATGGAAATAATAAGGCTTATTATACTGAATATAATCAGTATATTCAAGCCCTCTGTTGCAAAGTATAGTAAGTGCAAGAGAGGTGTAAAGATGATTAGTTATAGGCCGTTATGGGAAACGATGCAGAAAAAGGATATTACGACATATCAGCTTATCAAGAAAGGGATTGACAAGAAGACAATCCACAACTTGAAAAACAACGCCAATATTACCATGTTAACGGCTGAAAAACTTTGCAGAATTTTGAAATGTGAGATAAAAGATATAGTTGAATTTATAGAGGATGCAGGCGACCAGGAGCAATCAAACCAATAGAAATTTGACTAACGTTTGACTAACAAACTTTCAAAAAGTGACCTTTTGAGCCATCACGAGAACAAAAGTGAAATCCGAAAAACCTAATAATATCAATGGTTTCCGGGCGCGGCATAAAATTGCATTACCTGAAATTTTCGATTCGTAATGCGTAGGTCGCCGGTTCGAGTCCGGCCGGGAGCTGTATGGTAAGAAGTCGAAATTCCTTGTAAAAGCAAGGGGTTTCGGCTTTTTTGTTTGCTTAATAGCGAAAGAAAACCGCCCTGTGGAGGGGCGGCTTTCTTGAAATGACTAACATTTGACTAACGCGAAAATTAAGACGTTTTCACAAGGATATTTTCCATAATATTTGCGGCTTCCTGATTCTTTGATTTGAAGAAATAGGAGTATATATTTAGCGTCGTTGTGGGATCGGCATGGCCCAGGACACCGGCGACTGAACTAGGGTCCATGTTGTTGGAAATCAGGATGGATGCAGCAGTGTGTCTTAATCCATGCATTGTTGCGTCTGAAGGGATTTTCTCAGATTCATCCTTTGCAACGTTTTCGTTGTAAATTCTGATGATGCGCTTAAATTCACGGTAAGGACTGTACAAATTAATTTGCTTTCCGTTCCATTGGGTGAAGACAAAATTTTTATCGAAGTCTTTTCCCTTGTAGCCGATCCAGGCGTCCCCCAGCTTTAAGGATTCTTGTTTCTGCTCTGTCTTTAGTTTCCTGGCAGCATTCATGACGATTGGCGGAACCACATCAACCCGGGAGGAATGCGTTTTCGTATCCTTTTGATAGGTTTCTTTCGCAGCGTAAGCAGTGGCTTTTTCTATTCTTACTTCTCCGGTATCAAAATTCAAATCATTCCAGGTTAAGGCCACGTTCTCTCCCCGGCGGTCACCCGTAAAAAGGGCAAGGTAAAAATATGTGCGCCATTTTAGGGGTAGTTTCCATTTCTGCGTGTATTCAGGGACATGATAGGGCTTTCCAGTGTCGTCAATTCGGTCATGTGACTTCCTTTTTACCTCTATGACATTATCCAGCGCCCACAGAAACCATTTTGTCTGCTCGATGGTAAAGTAGTTCACCCTGTATTCTTTACGGGCTTTTTTGCGGCCTTTTTGTTTGCCGGAATAGATGATGGGATTGAGTGGGATATAACCCTCACCGACGGCATAGGAGAGCATGGAGCTGACAATTGCCATGTCCTTAGAGATAGTGGAGTCAGATAGGCTCCCTTTTTTTCCATCCTGCCGGGTTCCGTCTTCACGGAGCTTGCTTGCATAATCTTTCAAAAGCCGTGCGTTGACATCTTTTAGTTTAACATGGCCGATTCTGGGGACGATGCGGAGTTCCAGACTGCGCTTATACCCGTGGAGAGTGGTCTTCTCCAGGACTGGTGGCGCCATGTCTTTTAAGAACAGTTCGGAGAGCTGCTGAAGAGTCATCCGTTCCCCTTTTACATTCTTTCCGGCCTTTACGTCTCTTTCAAAGTCCACGACAAATTCATTCAGCTTCTTTTCTATTTGTTTCTTTGTCATGCCCGGTTCCGGGGTGTAGGTATTGGTTTCTATGATTTGTGTTCCATCGGCCCGGCGGCCGTTGCTGACGGTGACCTGATAGGATTCTCCGCGTTTTCTTATGCTTGCCATAGTATCATCCTCCTTAAAATGGGTACAAAAAAGACGCCATACCGGTTGAAAGTTTGGCGCCTGGATGATACAATATATTTGTTCAGGATACATTGTATCGGCGCAGCCGGTACGGATTATTTAAAAGCTCTAGGAGTTTTCAGCTCCTGGGGCTTTTTGCTTATTGCTCGGTTGCTATTAAAGAGTACTTCGCACTCGTACTGATTTCAAAAGTGTAATCGGATTCTAATTTTAAATTATTATAAGAATCCCTTACTATTTCCTTTAAGTGGTCATTTTTGTCTCTTACGGTCAGACTCCCAATTCCATCTTCTTTGACAACATTATAAACTCCAGATGGAATATCCTTCCCAACCAGATAGCTTCCTGGAGTAAAGCTAAATGTTTCTGGTTGCGATTCCGATTCTGTATCACTCTTCATGCTCTCAGTGGTTTCGTTTTCGGATTCAGAAGCCTCTTCATTTTTTTCATCCCAGACATGAGATAGTACCGAGTTTCTATCTTTATCGCACCAAATAGTAATCCTGGGGGCATCCCCTACGTATTGTGTCCATAAGACATGGTCATAATCAAACCAGTATTGGTTCAATAATTCATCAATTTGACTTCCAACAACTTTGGAATCGGCACCTGATAAGGTGGTTATATATAATAACTTCTGCCCATCAACACGAACCCCAGTCACAGTACTCCCTATAAGATTTGAATATGCATAGTTCGCAACTTTATCGAAGGAAGTATCGGATTGACTAAGGGAGGATGAACTATTTTCATCTGATTGCTGTAATACTTCCGCATATTCAGATTCCATTTCTGTGTTTTTTTCTTTCAGAATTTCATATTCCGACTTCAGCCTATTATACTCATTCTGCGAAACCCCATTACTACATGCTGTTAATGAAAGCGCAAGCAAGGGGAAAATAATAAAGTGCTTTTTCATAAACCCTCCTTAGTTTTGGCTGTGCCATTTTTATTAAATGCCAGAGGCTATTTAATCTAAATTACTTAAATAAATCAAATAGACTGAAAGTAGTCTTTTTGTAGATATTATTATAGGCGGCCTTCTTCGGGTTCTTCAGCCAGCCCATGCCCTTCTTGCCGTATCCTGGGATAATCGCTTTCTTAATCGCCCTTTTGGCCCGGCCGGTGGTTCTGGCCTTAAAGGACTTCATAGGGCTTACTTTTCTCATTCCGAATTTCATGCGGTGTCCTCCCTGAACTTTTCTAATAACCATTGGATATATTAATCGTAATTAAAATTTACATCTTAGCTCAACAACTTTACCGATAATTTTTACAGGTTTATTCACAATATCTTTGTTCGAAAAAAACATTGGTTCATAACTAGGGTTAGTAGAAATAAGCTCTATTCCATCACGGTACTTTCTCAGGCGTTTGCAAGTAGCATCAGTACCGTTAATTGACACAATAACAGTATCACCAGATTCAGCGTCATCCTGCTGGCGAACAATAACGATATCGCCTTTGCTCATCTTAGGCTCCATGGAATCTCCGTCAATTCGTAAGCCAAAAAATTCACCAGTAGAAGCCATTTCTTGTGTAATTTCTTCAGTATCTATGATATCTTCAACGGCCTCTATCGGAGTTCCGGCAGCAACCCGGCCGAGAACATTGATGGTGACGCCTGATTTCTTATGCTTGGTTCCGTTGATGATGGGGGCAATATTATTGTCCCAACCCATGAGATAGGCAGGTGTTGTGTCTAAAGCTTTTGCTATTGCAGCAATTTTAGATTGGGGTAAGCCTCTACCATCCACTTCGATTTTATTGATAGATGAGCGGGACTTGTAACCCACCTTTTGTGCAAGTTCTTCTTGAGACATTCCGAGTTTCTCTCGCCGTTTTTTTATTATTTGTCCTATTTCCATTCTAGCTACCTCCGCAAATTTATGATAACACAAAGTAGAAAAAAATTCAACAAAAAATAAAAAATATGTTGACAAATTTTGAACATTGCTGTATGATACGGATTGTAGACAAAATGACTACAAAAAAGGAAGGGGTGATAACTTGACAGACACTAATTTACTAAATGATTCAATCAAACGTTCTGGCTTAAAGAGGACGTGGATAGCTGAACAGCTTGGACTTTCGTATTTTGGTTTTCAAAAAAAGGTTAACAATGAAAGTCAATTCAAGGCTAACGAGATTAAGCAGTTATGTATTTTATTAAGAATTGAATCTTTAGTTGAAAGGGAACATATTTTTTTTGCTTCAAATGTAGACAAAATGACTACTAAAAAGCTAAAGGAGGAAGCATGAACAATTTAATCAATCAGAAAACAGTAGACACGTCCCACCTGACACCAATCGAGATCGCGCTGGGGATTGACGAGAACGGGATGACGACGGCAAAGAAGTTGTATGACTTTCTGGAATTGAATCCTGGAAATTATGCGCGGTGGTGTAAGAGTAACATATTGGAAAACCCATTTGCTGAAGAGGGAAAAGATTATTACTCTTCTTGCATGAAGAGTGAAGGAAAGGGAAATTTTGCTGATGATTTTAAACTGACCGCCCATTTTGCAAAGAAGCTTTCTATGACCCAGAAGAACCAGAAAGGCGAAGCGGCCAGGGACTACTTTACAAAAGTGGAAGATGGCGCAAAGGAAATGACGCTCCGGATGCAGGAAATGTCTCCCCAGTTACAAGTGATGATCAACATGGAGTTAGAGCAGAAGCGACAAGCCAAAGAACAGGAGCGACAAGCGGTAGAATTGGAGCAGGTAAAAGAGAATCAGAAGGTAATTGCACAGGCTCTGTCCAGGCCAGTAGAAAAGAATTTCCGTGAATGGGTGAATGAAAGTCTTTCCATGATTGCTGAAAGCAACAACTATCCATACATAGGTAGCTCCCAGGAGCGGTACAGGGCAGTGCGGGCGGAGAGTTATGAACGTCTTAATCGCAGGCGTCCTTGCAGGCTGGATTTGAAAGTAAGGAACGCAAAAGGGAATGCGGCAAATGCAGGAGCCAATAACACACAGATAAATGCTATCAATAAATTGACAGTAATTGAGGCGGACAAGGATTTGCGGCCGGTGTATGAATCTGTAATAAAGGAGATGCTGGCAGCCTACAGAGTGAGTGTATGAGGAGGAAGCATGAACAAACAAATTGAACAGACATTAGACAGCCGCGAAGTAGCGGAGATGTTAGGCAAGGAACACAAGAATTTAGTAAGAGATATTCGCTCATACGTTGAAGAACTTTCACTCCTCCAAAATGAGGAGTCAGATTCACGGCTCAAGATTGAGCCGTCAGATTTCTTTCAGGAAAGTAAATACATAAAAAGAGGAAAAGAATATCCTTGCTTCAAAATTACAAAGAAGGGTTGTGAGTTTACAGCCCACAAGTTGACTGGAATTAAAGGAACGGAATTTACGGCCCGCTATATCAACCGTTTTCACGACATGGAGAATACCATCCGGGAAGGTATTCCTCAGAAAGAAAAAGCCGATACGCAAGACCGTACCCGCATCATGGAAATGAATGCCCGTTCCCGGATGGCGCAGACATATCTTAAGCTGGCCCAGGTAGATACGCTCTCAGGTACATATAAAACAATCCTAACCGCGAAGGCCGCCGAGACATTAGCCGGAGAGCCGATTCTGCCTCTGCCGAAGTCGGAAAGAAAAGTGTATTCGGCAAGCGAGATAGGGGAATTGTTTGGAATTTCAGCAAATAAGGTTGGTCGGATCGCGAACGAGTACCATCTTAAGACGGAGAAATATGGAGAATACCGGCGGAGCAAGAGCGAACATTCGGTAAAAGAAGTTGATACCTGGGTGTATTTTGAAAGCGTAATTCCAGAATTTGAAAAAATCTTAGGGTACGGAAAAGGGGAATGAAGATGGAGAATGCAGGGATAAAGACTTGGTTGTTCGCATTAGTAGACGGAAAGTTATCCGACGATGAGATAGTAAAAGGGTTTATCAAGTATTACGCCCTTAATGGTTTGGTTATTGGCAATGTGCAGCAGGATATTATTTTTAAAACCGTAATTGGACAGTGGAGATACCAGGGGCCTATGGCGGAGCTTCGGCGCGCCCTGGCTGAGTATGCCGATGGCGAGGAAACCCGGACGCTCCGGGAGGTGCAGAGCATTGTAGACGCAATAAGAGCCGGCCATCAGGTACAGGTTGGGTATTATGATCCGGAAGAGGATGATAACCCCTATATCCACAAGGCGTGCTGGTGAAAGGAGAGAAATGGACACAGAGAGCAAAGAGCTTTTATTAAAGCACATAAAGAAGGGGAAGTATGTCTCGGAACCCATCTTCAGCATATGTAAAATTATGAAGTGTGGGGGCATGGAACTGTATGCAAAGTCCTGTTGCGACAGGATTGAAGAGAATGGTTTGATAGACGGGATTCATGTTTTTAGGATGAAATCTGCATCCTGGGGGTTAGCAGTTGATGCCTACGGCCTGAAGCTCTGTAGGGAGATACTGGAAGCATACTTACAACCGGAATATCTGGACGAGATAGAAGAAGCGACGCAGGCTCATTGTTCTTGGGTTATAAATATTAACAATATGCTTTATGCTCTCAGGCGGATGGACAAAAAGAGCTTGTTGAAGGCTGAGCCAGAGGCATTTGGCTATAAGGCTTCGTCGGAAGATTATAACGACATGGCTGATATATTCAGGACCGCACTGAGATACCGGCGCTTCCCCTTTAATCTTCGCCCTTTCGCAGAACGACTATTCTTCACCTGCTGCCTGTTGGCAGAATACAGAGGACCGGCCAATATACTAATTCCCTTTGCAAAGGGAGCCTGGGACATGTGGGAGAATGACGGAAGACATGAGACGGGGAACGGGACGTATAGCAATGCCCTGTGGAGATTCTTGGCTTCACGCGGCGGTGCATCCAAAGTGCATCGGTTACAGGGGGATGACCTGGCTAAATACATATATCTGGCAGTTAAAGCTCAGAAAGAGAAGTGGAGAGAAATCAAACATATCAAGCCGAAGTCCTGTCTAGAAATTGAAAGCCGCTACCAGGAAGTTAAAACGGTGATGGACGCCATCGGGAGATTGACACCTCAAAAACTTTTACAGTTATATCCGGTGACGAAAGAATACGACGGGGAGCGATGGGACTGCAAGGACTATTTTTATACGATGGATAAGTTGAAACAGTGGCCGCCTGATAAACCCATCGGAACCGCCCAGGAAGTGGCCTGTCTCCTGTGGGATTATCAGAATCAGGATCTGGAAATTATGCTTTTGCAGTGGATGAACGCCGTTGATGACTTGAAATTTTACTGCGGCGAAGACGGGCCGTCGGATCGGTTCCATGATTTGTTATTAAAGAAAGGAAGGGAAGAAGCATGAAAGAAATAACCGTTAAAAGAGTTGCGCCGGCGCAATTACCGACATATTTGATATTTCAACTTAACGGCCATTATCGTATGGAGCTTGGGCAGTTTGTAACAATTTATGACAGTGCGACGAAATGCTTATACGTCAACGCCACAGTTCCGGAGACAGATGTGCAGAAATTTATTCAATATGTATCCTTTGAAGGGCCGTACATTAACGAAGATGAATCAAACGGAGGACTTGGCGCTCTTGGCGAATATATCTCAAGTAAATACGGAATTGAAACCTGGAAGAGCCTGTTTAATGCCTGGGACAGCCGAAGAACAGACAGGCAGATGAAAGAGGCGAAGGAATTGGCCGAAAAGATATTACCATCGATAAAGGCACTGGATAAATTGGAAGAACCGCCGATATCGTTCAATGATTGTTTGGCTTACTATATCAGCAGGGCCGGTTCCGAAACGAAGCACAAGACATTTCACAACGCGGTGGGTTATGGGGCAAAATATATCTTTTGGTTAGGATATCTGGCCGGAACCGGACAATTACAGGAGGAATCATAATGGCAGAAATACCGAGAATGCGAACAATTAAACAGTGCGCGGCCTACTTTAAAGAGCAGGACCCAGATAGCGGCCTCGGTGAGTGGAGAATCCGTCAGATGGTAAATCAGGGAGAGATACCGGTATATCGCGCTGGCCGAAGAATCCTGATTAACCTTGACACGCTGATTACACACGTTGCCGGCGAAACGCCTGCTGCCGAAGAAAAAGAGAAAGCCCTTAACTGACGGCAATCAGAAAAGGGCAACCGGCCGGAGCCGATAGGTTATAACACATTTTTATAATACCACGGTTCCGGCGAAAAATCAAAGGAGTTTGATATGAAAATAAATGAAATACTTAGCAATGCTTATGTGCAAGAATTAATCTTTGAGCTGTCAGAATGTGACATTGAAGAATTACACGTAATTCGTGAGGAATGGGAAATAAAAATGAGGAAACAGAACATTCCTGAGAGGGTTATCCTTCTCTGTAAAGAGTTGACTGATTTGGTCATTGAGAAGAAAGAAGAGAAAGAGAGGGCAACGATATGACACAGATCATAGAAGTGAATAACTTAAAACCATGTCCGTTCTGCGGAGGTGAAGCAGAACTTCGGACACAGGAGAATCCATTCGGACACATGACGGCCCGCATAACTTGCAAGAGATGTCATTGCACATCCCCCATATTGATGGAAGGCCATACTGTCGGATTTGTTGGTAAGCCGTCCAGGTATGTTTCACTAGATGAATGTATTAAAGCGGCAATAGAACGTTGGAACTTAAGAAAGGGGGGAATCAGCATGAAAAAAGATGATTTTACAGAAGAAGAACTGAAAGCTTTGTATAGCGGTTTTTTAGAAAATGATATCGAACCGGCATCAGGTTCAGTTCGTGAAGCCTACAGGGCTATGCGCAATGCATTCGAAGAATATTTGTGTGCAATTGAAGAAGACGTGTTTATAAATGGCTTTCTTTACGGAAGAAGAAACCGGGTTCCAGGAATCAAGGAAGGCAGCATAACATACCCGAGAGACGAACAGGAATTTGTCCATCAATGGCTAGATGCTTTAGACGATCCTGACGAAGCGGACGAGATTCAGGGCATGGCCACTGTCGAAGCAATAAATCGGGCATATTACGCCGGGCTGGAAGCTGGGAGAAGGGAGAAAACATTATGATGATTTTAGGTTATCCGGTTATTGGTGAATTTAAAATAAGGGAAAATGTGTGTCTTCCCTTAGTGGATATCCCCATGATGTCAGACGAAGAGTGGAAGAGATTAAGCGCGGCCCAGGCAATAAAGAATTTTATACGAGAAAATGGCAGGGAACCAGAGGACGCCGAAGAAGCTTTTCAGTGGCAGTATGAATAGATTTCTAATATGGAGGATGAGGAATGAAAAAAGAAGAAATGAAACAGAGGGTATTAGAGTACATAGAACAGAATGACCATGTGAGCTATGCAGAACTGGAATGGCTGTTTGAGCAGAACGATTATGACTACAAGGGGAACCTGGACGCATTGTCAGAGAGGTGTGAGCATGTGGTTTTTTGGACTGGCTGGAAGAAAGAGGCATATGACATGCTGGGCGAACTTATCAGCGAAGGAAAGGCGCATCGGAAGCCAACGCCGCTTTTCACCTATCTGATAGATGGGAAAACATTGTTACTTCCACAGGTGAAGCGAAACACGCAGTACAAAACAGACCATTGGCTGCCGGCGGTATTCTGCAAGGGGCCGGAGCGGCAGCAGGGGTAATTGGTACGTTTAAGGAGGAATATGTATATTTACGAAAATCATATGGGAGGAGTCTATTCGTCCAATGAACTGCTGGATGAGGAATTCCTGTATTGCGAGACGTGCGGAGATTATGATTGGCTGATTGGAGAAGCCGACACTCGTGAGGAAGCGTGGGAGCTGTTAAAGAATGACACAAGCATTAATGGTTCTGGTGGATGGGACTATGATTATATCCAAGAGTTTTTGAAAAAATATTTTGAAGAATGATAGAGGAGCAGAAAATGAGAAAGGTACGATTAGTCAAGGTTGTGATACCGGAGATGGTGGGCTATATGGGATCTGATCCGGACATTTATAACTTGGAGCAGGATTATCAATGCCCGGAGTGCGGGTTTGGCGTAGCAGATGATTACATGTTTTGTCCACATTGCGGGGCGGAACTTGATTGGAGGCGTGTGCGTATGCTGACAGAAAGATTTAGAAAATTGGCGGAACGATTGTAAACATTGTGTTGTCCTATCTAAGTGAAGACAGGAAAGCAGAACAGGGGATAGAAGGTTTTGTTAGGTGGATATGGATAAGCATCATTGTAATAAATGTCCTTTGTATGAGGTGATATTAAAAAGATATCCGTCAGGATATTTTAATATAACGGTATGTACTAAATACAAACAGCAGCTTTATTACTTGGCTGGCGAAGAGAATGAATCTCCACATATATGTGGGGCATGTGCAAACAGTTTTTCGTATGCGGAATATGTATAAAACTGACATTTAGAGGAACAAGGAGGGAGGAGCAAAAATAGTGAGGAGATATCTGACAAAGCATTATATAAATTATAAAGACGACCGGGTATATGCAATTTTTTACAAGGCGACGCACACGATTTATTACAATCTGCTTTGTAATCCAAACTCCCGGGTAATAGTCTTTAAACTGCGATAGGAGGAATGAGTCTATATGATGCACCTGATTGATAATTACTACATAGACACCACAGGTTACGGAGTGACGCTTCAGACGGCGACGGGCAAGGATAAAAACGGAGAGCAGTTATATAAACCGGTCGGATATTACAGCAATATCGAACAAGCCATAGAGGCGTGTACAAACAAGAGGATATCGAACCGCATAGCAGACGGAATGCATAGCTTAGATGAGGGGATTGCAATTATCCGGGAAGAACGACGGGGAATGCAGGAACTGTTGAGAAAGGCAATGGGAGTGGTCTCCGGAATAAAAGAAGGGGAGAGTGAGACATGATATTTTTTTATAATACGCTCATGCGTGCTGCTGGCTGAGATGTTTGCCGCGTTGTATTACTGTTCAAAGAACGATATTTGTCGAGTGGTCTTTTGCTGTACCTGGGCTTTAATCATAGCATTAAGGTAATATGTTGTATCGGGCAAAGCCCTTTACATAGTAACTCGTTAACCGTTCACGCGCTTTTGGTTAATATATCACGAAAATACCGAATGCCATTTAAGTGAACCCTCAGAGAGAGGTTGACCGCCTCTCTCTCATTAACGAATTTAAATAGTGGATATGCTTAAGGAGGGGAGTACTCATGATAACACAGGTTAAGATTGAAAATAGAGAGGAAAGTCTTATATTTGATTGTGATTCCCATGATTACAAGCTGATTATAGTGCTTTTAGAAGCGGCTTGGAAAAATGGTTATGATACTTATATCCGGAGGCTGGAACAAGGTGATTCAGATGACGAATAAAGAAAAAAAGGATGCATCAGGATGGATAAAAGTAAGTAGAGCGATTCAGGAACACTGGGTGTGGGATGAGAAGCCATTTTCAAAAGGACAAGCATGGATTGATTTGTTATTGTTGGCGAAGCATAGTGATGAAAAATTTCTGGACAGACGCGGAAATCTTATAGAAGGAAAACGCGGATATATATACAAAAGTGAACGGTTTCTTGCTGAACGGTGGGGATGGAGCAGAAAAAAGGTAGCATGCTATCTTTCACAGTTAACGCAGGATAACATGATAGAAATGGTCAAAAAAAGAGCCAGTGAAAGAACCACTATTTTCATTGTAAACTACGAAGATTTTCAAGGGTTGGGGGCCAGTAAAAGAGCCAGTCAGGAACCAGTGAGGAACCAGTCAGGAACCAGTGAGGAACCAGTCAGGAACATATACAAGAATGTAAAGAATGTGAAGAATGAAAAGAAAAAAGAATATATATGTCCGGAGCCGGGAATACCCGCTCCAGACTGTAGCGATATTTTTCTCCCCCTTGTTGATGGGACGTTCTACAATGTCCCATCAAAAAAAATTAAAAATTGGGAGGCGGCATTTCCGGCAGTAGATGTTATATGTGAACTAAAAAAGATGTTGACATGGCTGGATAGCAACCAGACAAAGAGAAAGACCGCAAGAGGGATTGAGAGATTTATTAATAACTGGCTTTCCAGAACCCAGGACAATGGAGGCAGTAAACAGGAAATTTACAAACCTGTCCCTCGAACAACAAAGGATGGGAGGGTGCTTGAATGAATTTTGACGAGAACGAGATCCGAAAAACGATTACAATTATGAAACCAGAGGGCGAGTTGTTTGAAATCCGCATTATCGCGAGCGGAGGAAACGCCAGTGGATATTTCACCTCTGCTGACACCTTGCTTAACTGTCTTCGGTCGATACAACTTGGCGCCGGCGCCAATGTCTACATCACCCTGAATGGTATCAAGGATGAATGTTATTCCCGGCAGCAGCGGGACCAGCTTATACGAAATGCAAAGCCAACAACTACGGACTCTGACATTTTCTGTTATGACTGGCTGATGGTGGATATAGACCCGCAGAGGGCAGCAGGCACTTCGGCCAGCGATGCGCAGATACAGGCAGCGAAAGTAAAAGGCAATGAAGTTTATGCTTTTCTTAAACGAAATGGGTTTGAAGAGCCGATAGTTGCCTTTAGTGGCAACGGCGTTCATTTGCTTTACCGGATTGGCCTAAAAATGGACGAGGATAATAAAAAGCTGGTTAAGAATTGCCTTACTGTTTTGGATTTGTTCTTTTCAGACGATAAAGTGAAAATTGATACGGCCAATTTCAACCCGGCCAGAATTTGCAAATTATACGGGACAAAAGCGCAGAAGGGAGCAAATACGCCGGAGAGACCGCACCGGATGAGCCATATTATTCGTAATCAAGAAAAGCCGGTGCAGAACAGTAAAGCGCTGCTGGAGAAACTGGCGGGCCTGCTGCCAGCGCCTGAAAAGCCGCAGAGGTATAACCATTACAATCCTGGCCGGTTCGACCTGGAGGAGTGGTTAAATCGGTATGGACTACGATACCAGAAATCAGACTATGGTAGCGGCACAAAATTTATTTTGGAGCATTGCCCGTTTGATGAAAGCCATACTGGTAAGGATGCTTGTATCTTCCAGATGTCAAATGGTGCCATCGGTTTTCACTGTTTTCACAATTCGTGTTCCGATAAAACCTGGCAGGATGTCCGGAGGATGTACGAACCGGATGCCTATGACCGGCAGTACGTGGAAGAACGGCCCCGGCCAAACTACAGGAATCCGGATTACGTCGTGGAAAAAGTGGAGCAAGTCAAATTTGTAGAGGGGCAGCCGGTATTTTTCACAACGGAGCAAATCCGCCTGATGAAAGAACCACCGGAGGAGTTTATAAAAACGGGAATCTCTGTGATAGATGAAAAAATGAGAGGACTTAAAAAGGGATTCGTTACCTGTTTAAGCGGACTCAGGGCAGCAGGAAAGTCAAGCATCATCTCACAGCTTACAATAGAGGCCGCAGAGCAAGGATACAGGACGGCACTGTTCAGTGGGGAATTAAAACCAAAGAATTTATTGAAATGGCTGCTGCTACAAGCGGCCGGGAAGTCCTATGTGGCACCAACGCAATATGATAATTATTACATTGTTCGTTCGCCCTTTGATGAATTAATTTCAAAATGGCTGGATGAAAAGGTGTATATCTATAACAATTACTATGGGAACGAGTTTTCTTCTATCATGACGCAGATCCGGAAGTGCGTAACGGAGCATAAGGTTGATTTAGTGATTCTTGACAATATGATGGCGCTGAACCTGATGACGATGGGAAATGATAAATACCAGCAGCAGAGTCACTTTGTGGAATGCCTGGAAAACTTCGCAAAGGAGGCCAATATCCACATCCTATTTGTGGCACATCCCAGGAAGTCAACCGGATTCCTTCGCCTGGATGACGTCTCCGGCAGTAATGATATCGTAAACCGCGTGGACAATGCCTTTATCCTTCATCGGGTAAATGAAGACTTTAAGCGGCTTTCAAAGGAGATGTTTAAGTGGAAATTAGATAATCCCTTGTATTCTTGTACCAATGTAATCGAGATATGCAAAGACCGAGACGGTGGCGTACAAGACGAATTTATACCACTTTATTTTGAGACAAGCACAAAGAGATTGAGAAATTCCCCAGGAGAATTTAAAGAATATGACTGGATGGAGAACAAGACAGGAATCTTTGAAGCTGCCGCTGCCGAGGATGAGCTTATATTTAAATAATGGGTGATGATATGACGGATGAAAAGATAAAAGATATATTTCAGAGATGCTACAACAAGTTTTGGTGCAAGTGGAGAGCGGTCCCGCTGACAAATGATTCTCCGGAATGGGATGAGATTGTAAAAGAGTATGGTGAAATTCGAAAAACATTTGATTGTGAGTTATGTAATCATATAATGTTGGACCTTTTGGAAGAACTGGAAAACAGAAGCAAGGAGAGAGGGGCGAAAAATGAGCAGAAACCTGTATGATGTAACCGATGTAAGAACAGATAAAATACTTTTTGCCGGGCTGTCACGGAACGAGGTGCAGGACAAGATAGGATTATCGGCCAAACATGTCTATCTATATGCACAAAACTATTCCATTTACAAGGGGATATATCAAATTTCGGCCAGAGAGGAAAAGACCTGGCAAGATGAATTTGTAATCCGGTGGAACCTGATAACAGAAGAGCTTCGGAAGTATAGAGGCTTGGACCGGATAAAGATTGTAGAAGAAAATGGAGGAAACGGAGATACATAGCTAAGAGTTTTTGGAGATACACAAGGAGGTAACAATTATGATGAGTGCAAACGCAGTAATCAACAATATTCTGGTTCAGTCCAGTGATTATATAAAAGACAAACATTTCGAAGACCTGAAAATGGTCTTATACATGAACCTATGTAATTTTACTTTCGTTCAAAATGATACATCGAACGAACTAATTGAAAACTCCGATATTACATTTGGGGTTTTAAGGAATTGGCGGGACCAATTAATCGTGGAAGGGAAGACCGCAGGAACGATTACGCAGTACCTGTTTGCGATGCGAAAATTAATCGAGTTTACCGGGCTTGGAGTTGCAGAGATACGGGAGAATCATATCCGGAGCTATCTCGCACACGGTAAGGTATATAGGAAGTGGAAAGACAAGACGTACAACGGGAAGGTTAGATGTCTCAGACAGTTTTTTAATTGGGCCACCGATTATGATATTATTTCGGAGAATCCCATGAGAAGAATAAAGGAGACGAAAGAAGATTTTCGGATTGGTTCCATCCTGACACCGGAGCAGAGGGAGATTTTCCGCTGCTGCTGCCGGACAGAAAGAGAGCTGTCCCTGATAGATTTTTTATACAGTTCTGGCGGCCGAATCTCCGAAATTCGCCAGCTTAACCGCAATCAGATAGACCTGGTGAACCGCCGGGCGGTTATCTATGGCAAAGGCAGGAAGGAAAGAGAGATATATTTTTCGCCGCAGGCATTCGTACACGTCACGCAGTATCTTGCCGGCAGGAAGGATGATAATGAGGCTCTGTTTGTATCCACGAAGAAACCTTATAATCGGTTAACAAAAGACGGTATACGGTGGATTATAAAAAATATACAGTCCAGGGATGAACGTCTGAAGGGCTTACAGATATCACCGCACACCTTCCGGCGGACATGCGGTACTGATATGATAAATCACGGCGCACCGGCGGAACTGGTGCAGCGTAAACTTGGACACAGCAATATCAATACGACACTGACATGTTATGCACAGATTGCCACGGAGACAGTACGGGAGGCAAATAATAAATATTGTTACGCATAGGGGATTGAGATAATGACAGCTAAGGAATATTTGAAGAGGATTAGAAAACTGGATCGCGATATCGACAGAAAGCAGTATGAGTTTGAGACTTTAAAGAAGCGCAGGACATACATAAGTGGAATGGATTACACGGCAGACAGGGTGCAGACGAGTTCCGACGGGGAAGGATTTACCAGTATATCGGATAGACTTATCGACTTGCAGCGAGAAATTAATACCGAGATAGATGAGTACCATAATATGAGACATAAGGCCATTAATCAAATACAGAGCTTATCAAGAGAGGAATATTCTGATATCCTGTTCCGTCTGTATGTACAATATCAGTCAATGACCGAGGCGGCTTCCGGAATGGGATATGATTATTATTGGGCCTGTCATCTGCATGGCAGGGCATTACTGGAATTTGATGACCGCTTTTTGAAACACCGCAACTAACCGCAAGACTTTTTCTGTTAACCTGTGTTATAGTGTAGATAGCGAATTAGGGATAGAAGCCTGGTTCGCTTCATTCATCATTATTCCGGCCGTTTGAAAGTTAGAGCGGCCGCCAGCGTGCAACAGCCTGGTGGACGACTAGAAGCCGACGTTCTTACTGCTTTCTTCATGGCTTCACAAATCGGATAGAAAGCAGCGTTTAGGTGACACGAAAGGGTCCTTGGTTGGTGTCATACCAGTTGGCTGCTGTGCGGCCCGAAAGATACCCGTCAGCCAGACACGCAGAGCTGGTGCATACCGGGGAAGACCCGGTAATGTGTGGAGCATCCCACCAACGGCAGGTGGACAGGGTCGCGCCCTGGGTTCCGGTTCGATTCCGGATGCTTCTGTTTGCGAGAAAAAGTATAACCAGTTGGCAAAAGTAGTGGGGCGTTTATCGATTGATAGGCGCTTTTTTAATACATGAAAGAAGGTGATATAGGTATGTTAAAATCATGCCGTTATTGACTGTGGCCGCATACATGACAGCCAATATGACTGTGGACGACGACCAGCAGTACAGAAGAAGATAACCTATATTGACCGGTTCCGAAGCTCCAGACGATGGAGGGAGAAGCGGGAGCAGATTCGCCGGCGGGACAAGAACCTATGCCAGATATGTATCCGCAACCTGTACAATACCGATCAGCAGTACAACTATCATAATCTTTCCGTCCATCATGCCATACCGATTGAGACCGATTACGATAAACGCCTGGATGATGACAACCTGCTGACTGTATGTGGAATGCATCATGAGATGGCAGAGAGGGGAGAGATACCATATGAGGAAGTCAAAAGGATTATAGATGAACAGGAGGAAAGTCAGTGAGACTATGGATTGAAGATGACAACGGAAATCGGGTTGAATGTGAAGAGATTAAGACGGTAAACGTTCCGGATAGTATTCTGGTCTTTGAGACAGCCAAGAAGCTGACGAAGTCATGCATAGATGACTTTCGTAAATGCATCAAAGAGCAGACTGGTCATGAGTGTGTCCTGGTGGATGCGGGGATCCGTCTGGTGGCGGAGGTATCCCCCGGGGAGTTGTGTGGAAAATAGACACACTTCCGGACACCGACGCCCCACCTC